>PR_CR_10_Liq_3_inCRDRAFT_1000261_pt1 | contig 14888 bp, 13 predicted proteins | sample PRCRCaboRojoPR_2_FD_10240 | JGI IMG/M metagenome (IMG submission 10240)
CCAGCCATAACCGCACTGATTGCCCGTCAGAGCGCCGCGCGGGAGCGGCGGGCCCTAAAAATTGCACAGCGCTTGGAGCAGGCCGGCTTCTCTGGAGCCTATGATGGCGCAATGTCCGTGGCGAAGGGCGCTGAATTGGGGCGCCCACACTTCGCGAAATGGATGGTGAGTGAAGGATTGGTCGATAGCGAGACACGTGCCTTCGATCGCTATCTGGGCAGAGGGAAGCCCGGGGATGTAAAGACGTTCTGGCCAGCCCTTGCCGAGGTGGTAGCCGAGCTTGTCGCCGCTGGCGGCATGGCCGTACTGGCCCACCCGCTGCACTATTCCATGACCCGAATGAAGCTGCGAGCCCTGTGCGCTGACTTCGCTGAGGCTGGCGGACGTGGTATTGAAATTTCCAGCGGCCGACAAACCCAAGATGAAATTGCGAAACTGACGCGACTAGCGCAGGAATTTGGTTTCTATGCGTCGGTTGGCAGTGATTTTCACCGACCCTGGCAGCACGGTCCGGAGTTGGGGGTGCCGACAACCGTTGCACGGGACGTTGCCGGCGTCTGGGAGGTTGTATTGTGAGCCAATTTTTTGCCATTCACCCTGACAATCCTCAACCTCGATTGGTCAGACAAGCGGTTGAGATCATCCGTGCTGGTGGCGTTATTGCCTACCCAACGGACAGCGCCTATGCATTGGGTTGCTCTATCGGTAACAAGCGAGCATTGGAGCGAATACGTCGTATCCGGCAGTTAGATGACAATCACAACTTTACCCTGGTGTGCCGTGATCTATCGGAGCTTGGCGGGTTTGCGAGGGTTGATAACGCCACTTACCGCACGCTGCGAACGATCACCCCCGGGCCATACACCTTCATACTGGAAGCCACCAGTGAAGTGCCCCGTCGCTTACANCACCCGAAGCGCAAAACAGTGGGCATGCGGGTCCCCGATAACGCCACTGCTCAGGCGTTACTTGCGGAATTGGGTGAGCCACTGATGAGTGTTACGTTGCAATTGCCGGGCGATGAGTATCCACTGACCGATCCCTATGACATCCGACAAACCCTAGAGCACCAACTCGATCTGGTGATTGACGGGGGTTACTGTGGCTTGGAGCCTACCAGTGTCATTGATATGACCACGGAGCCTCCTGTTGTTGTGCGCCAAGGGTTGGGCGATACCGCAGTATTTTCCTGACACCTTGCCGTCAACGGTGCCTGTTCAGGCTATACTGCGCCCGTGAATGATGACTCGATGACAGATACNCCNNCCGNGGCAGCGCCCAATNTAACGCTGGTGCCCTCNAAGGCGGTTGCGACACGCATGCTGACCCCCCAGCAGGGCGAGATGCCGTTCGCCNTNGTGATGGGNCANGCGGTTACCGAGTTACCCAAAGATTTGTACATACCACCGCAAGCGCTCGAGGTGATTCTTGAGGCTTTCGAAGGTCCCCTCGATCTATTGCTCTACCTTATTAGGCGCCAAAATCTCGACATCCTTGATATCGACGTGTCCGATATCACCGAGCAATACATGCGCTACGTTGAGTTAATGGATGCCATGCAGTTTGAGCTTGCAGCGGAATATTTGCTCATGGCGGCCATGTTGGCCGAGATCAAGTCACGTATGCTGCTGCCCCGATCCAAGGAGGAAGACGAGGAGGAAGAGGATCCTCGCGCCAACCTCATTCGACGCCTGCAGGAGTATGAGCGCTTCAAAAAGGCCGCTGAAGACATCGACGAATTGCCGCGCCTAGAGCGGGATACGTGGGTCGGTAGTGCGGCGCCCCCGGATCTTGAGCGGGAGCGACCGTTGCCAGATGTGGACATGCGTGATTTGTTATTGGCTCTGAGCGATGTACTGCGCCGTGCCGATATGTTCGAAAGTCATCATGTCCAGCGGGAATCTCTGTCAACCCGAGAGCGTATGTCCGATGTCCTTGAGACACTGCGCACGGCGAGTTTTATGCCGTTCGTGAGCTTGTTCAAAGCGGAGGAGGGACGTTTGGGCGTGGTGGTGACGTTTCTAGCGGTGATGGAGCTTATCAAAGAGTCACTGGTGGAAATTGTTCAAACCGAGGCTTTCGGGCCTATTCACGTCAAGGCGAGATCAAACTAATGGCAGACACGGGTTTGGTACACATTGTTGAAGCGGCGCTGCTCGCCGCCGGTGAGCCCCTGTCCCTCAGTCGACTCGCCACGCTGTTTGACGACTTAGAGCGCCCCAGTAATGACGACTTACGTGAGGCACTGACGCGGGTCGCTGAGCGCTGCGACGATCGTGGCTTTGAGTTGGTTGAGGTGGCGGGTGGCTGGCGATTTCAGGTGCGTCAGAATTTGTCGACTTGGGTTGGGCGCCTGTGGCAAGAGCGGCCCGCGCGCTACTCTCGAGCGCTGCTTGAAACACTGTCCTTGATTGCCTATCGCCAACCCATTACCCGCGGTGAGATTGAAGAAATCCGGGGTGTGGCGGTGAGTTCTAATATTATCAAGACACTACAGGAGCGCGATTGGGTGCGGGTGGTGGGTCATCGTGATGTGCCTGGACGCCCTGCAATGTACGCCACAACGCGCCAATTCCTTGATTATTTCAATATGAAGTCCCTTGAGGAGTTGCCGCCGCTGGCGGAAATCCGAGAGCTCGACAACCTGTCGGGTAATTTGCCCCTTGAGGACATCGACGCCAATGAGCGCGTTGATACCGATGCCGATACCGATGCAAGTACCGTGAGCACCGAGATTGGTGACGCGGATACGGCTAACGAAGAACCCCCACTACACGCTGAGGAAGCGCTTACGGAGGATATGCCAGGTGAGTCAATCGAAGCCAAAGAGTCGACCGAAGACCCCACCGTCCACTGATTCGGACGAGCGCGGTGAAAAACTGCAGAAGGTGCTGGCTCGAGCCGGTATTGGCTCGCGCCGGGAAATGGAGCGCTGGATTCAAGAAGGCCGTTTTACGGTAGATGGCCGGGTAGCGAGTTTGGGCGACCGTATCACCGGCGACGTCAAAGTGCTGCTCGATGGTAAGCCCGTACTACTCGACGAAACGGAGAAAGTGCGCTGTCTGCTCTATCACAAACCCGTTGGTGAGGTGTGTTCTCGCAAAGACCCTGAGGGTCGTCGCACGGTTTTTGAATCACTGCCTCCGCTCAAAGGCGGTCGTTGGATTGTCATCGGGCGTCTCGATTACAACACCTCGGGTCTGTTGCTGTTTACGACCGATGGCGAGCTTGCCAACGCCTTAATGCACCCCTCCAGTATGATTGAGCGTGAGTACCTGGTCCGTGTGATGGGACGCGTGGACGATGCTGTTCTGGAGCGACTGAAAGCGGGTGTCGAACTCGATGATGGTCCAGCCCGCTTCACCGACATCGTCGATGGCGGTGGTGAGGGCATCAATCACTGGTTCTACGTGGTACTGATGGAGGGCCGAAACCGAGAGGTTCGCCGTCTCTGGGAGTCACAGGGGCTAACGGTGTCGCGTCTGAAGCGGGTTCGCTATGGCAATGTCTTTATCCCTTCCAAGCTGAAAAAAGGTGAGTGGATGGAGCTTCCCGGCAGTGACGTGGAGGTGTTGTACGCCATGGCACAACTGCCGCCCAAGGCAGCTAAACCCCTGACCGATAACGAGCAAGCCAAGCTCGAGCGTCTGGCCAAAAAAGCTGGACGACGCACAGCACGCCGCCTGTTTGACGCCGATGCAGGTTTCGTCCGCAAGAAAAAGCGCTGAGCTTGCTGTTTGTGTTTTGGGACCGAGTTAGGCCTGTGCGGACAGTGCCTGGCCGTTTATGTTGGCGCTGGCGTCACTCATCAGAAAAAGCCAGTTGTCGACTAAATCCTCAGGGCTCAGATTGTTTGAGGGCTGCTCTCCAGGATAGGCCATACGCCGCATAGCGGTATTGACTGCGCCCGGATTGAGGCTATTTACGCGAATCTGAGAGGTACCCGCGAGTTCATCTGCGAGCACCTGCATTAAACCTTCGGTTGCGAACTTTGAGACCGCATAAGCGCCCCAGTAAGCACGGCCCACTCGACCTACCCCCGAGCTCGTAAATACCACCGAGGCTGCAGGGGCCTTAGTTAACAATGGCAGCAGTGTTTGCGTCAGCATAAAGCTGGCATTGAGGTTTATTTGCATAACCTCGTGCCACAAAGCTGCACTGGTTTGAGCGATGGGCTTTCGGTCGCCCAGTATGCTGGCGTTGTGAATGAGACCGTCAAGCTTGGGTAGCGATTGCGATAGCTCCGAAGCAAGCGCGCACAGCGCATCGTGGTTCACCCGACCAAGATCGGTGGGGATGATGCCCGGCTCGGGGGCTCCGGTTGCCACAATGGCATCGTAGACCGCTTCCAATTTACTCTCTGTGCGGCCCAGTAATAGGACTTCTGCTCCATGCTCAGCACAGGCAATCGCCACCGCCCGTCCGATACCGTCACCGGCACCGGTCACCAAAAGGGTTTTGCCAGATAATTCATCGGCTGCAGGCTGCCAATTGGCGGGGTAGCAACTCAAGGTGTCATCCTCATGATCATGGTTGTTAAGTCCAGGGCAGTCGATGCCATTGCATCCGCTCCCCATGTACCGGGACGGTCTCCGCCATCGATGTAGCCATAGGCGGCGGCGATGGTGAAACAACTGGCGGCGCGTCCCGCGTCGATATCCCGTAAATGGTCGCCCACGTAAATGGATTTGGCCGGGTCCGCCTTTAATTGTTGACACGCCAAAATGATCGACTCGGGGTGTGGCTTGGGTTGCGTCACATCACAGGGGGTCACGAGACTGCCTGGCGCCGGTAGAAATTTCATTTTGGCCATCAGCGGTTCGGCAAACCGCCGTGCTTTATTGGTGGCTACCCCCCAGGGTATTGACTGGCTGCCTAAGTGTTTTATTAACGCATGCATGCCCGGGTAAGGCTTGGCATGTTGGCCTAGCAGTTCTGCATAGTGGTCGAGAAACTCAAGGCGTAGCGACTCGTGATCGGGGTGTTCGGGTTCGCTACCCAAGGCCAAAGTGACGAGTGCACTGGCACCATCCGATACCCGGCGGCGAATGGCTGCAGCTGGCAGCGGGGGTAGCCCGTGCTGACTTCGCATTCGCTGCACAACATGGATGAAATCATTGGCTGTATCGATCAGCGTACCGTCCAGATCGAAGATCACTGCCTGGGGCCGCTGGGGCATTAGGGGAATACGCATAGGTCAGAGGGGTTTGTGGGCGCGCACCATATAATTGACCGATACGTCGTTGGGGTTGAGACGGTAGTGACGCGTGATCGGGTTGTAGGTTAATCCGATCATCGCTTCAAGTTGCAATTCCGCATCCCGAATCCAGCCGGCCAGCTCCGAGGGGCGAATGAATTTGCTGTATTCATGGGTGCCCCGAGGTAATAAATTCAAAACGTACTCTGCCCCGACGATGGCGAAGGCAAAGGCTTTGGGATTGCGATTGATGGTAGAGAAATACAGGTCAGCCCCCGGCTTCGCTAATTGCGCACACGCGGCAATGACCGAGCCCGGGTCGGGCACATGTTCCAGCATTTCTAAACAGGTAATCACGTCAAAACTGGCTGGACACCGGTCGGCCATGGCTTCTGCGGTGGTCTGCTGGTAGTCGATATCCAGTTCACTCTCGAGCCGGTGAATCTTCGCCACAGAGAGCGGCGCCTCACCCATGTCTATACCGGTAACCTGAGCTCCGCGCCATGCCATTGCCTCGGTCAACAAACCGCCCCCGCAGCCCACATCTAGCAAGCGTTTCCCTGCAACCTGTGAGTGATCGTCGATCCAGTTTGCCCTCAGCGGGTTAATATCGTGCAGTGGTTTGAACTCGCTGGTGGGGTCCCACCAGCGTGACGCTAAAGCTTCGAACTTTGCGATTTCGGCGGCATCAACGTTGCTGTGGTGACTACTCATGCAAGCGGTTACTCCTGCTGCAGGGCTTGTGAATTGAAGGCGTGAAGTTGTTCGCGCCATTGATGCGCGCGATGGTGAATAGTATCGATATCCAGTGTATTTAACATGCCATTGGCCACCAGGGCTTTGCCCGCTACCCAGCTATGGCTCAGTTCGGCGCCGCTGGTGGCGTACACAACATGAGATAGCACATCGTGAACTGGCTGGGTGGCCGGCGCAGACAATCCGAGCGCAATCATATCTGCCCATTTGCCAGGCTCCAGCGACCCTAGGTCGGCTTCATGCCCCAGGGCTTTAGCGCCGTTAATGGTGGCCAGTTCCAGGGCCTCGATAGCCGGTAGCGCGGTGGCCTCGCCGCTCGACACTTTCGCCAGCAGCGCTGCCATTTGCATTTCGCTGAGCATGTTTAGGCGATTATTACTGGCCGCGCCGTCGGTACCCAGGGCCACATTGATGCCCCGTCTAAGCAGCTTAGGTACCGGGCAAATCCCCGAAGCCAGTTTCATATTCGAGCGCGGGCAATGTACGACGTGACTGCCGCTCGCTGCAATGGCTGTGATGTCGTCGTCGCTTAGGGTGGTCATGTGAACACACTGGGTACGCGGTCCCAATAACCCAATGCGCGCTAACTGATCGATAGGCCGCTCACCCAAGGCTTCTTGGGACATTTGCACCTCACCATGACTTTCATGGAGATGGATTTGCAGCGGCGCGTCGAGTTCATTGGCCAGTGTCGCCACCCGACTGAGCGTGGCTTCGCTAACGGTGTAGTTGGAGTGTGGCCCAAAACCTATTTCAATACGGTCGTGATCCCGATAACTATCTCGCAGCGCCAGACCCCGTGTGAGGTAGCTCTCGGCGTCCGCTGCCCAGGCGGTGGTAAGGTCCATAATAGGGAAGCACAGTTGCGCCCGCAGGCCCGCTAGATCAGCCCGTTCAGCGGTTATATTCGGGAAAAAGTATTGATCGCTAAAAGTGGTGGTTCCACCCAGCAGTAATTCTGCCAGCGCCAGATCGGTGCCGTCTCGCACAAAATCCTCGCCCACAAAAGCCCGTTCAGCGGGCCATATATGGTCATTCAGCCAGGTCATCAGGGAGTGATCGTCCGCATAGCCCCGAAGCAGGGTCATGGCACTGTGGCCGTGGCAGTTTATGAGACCCGGTAGCAACACTTGGAGGGGTAGATCAAGGTGCTCTCGGGCAGCGCACTGTCGTGCCTCGCCCGTCGGCATAAGGGCACTGATTCGCCCCTCTGTGACGACTAGACTTACGTCTGACCACACCGCACCCCGAGGTCGAACGGGAATTAACCAGCGGGGATGTACGATGAGATCGGGGGTGGCCATGGAGTCAACCTAAGCGAAGTGGCAACGGCGGCCGTTAGTATAACGGGACTGACCTATCGACGTCCCGTTGCCCGATATGAAATGGCCGACGCCGCCGAAATTTGATATTCTCGGCAGGTTAACAGCACCGTTTTCCCTCCCGCAGCGAAGCAGGCCGAATGGCAGAGACTCCAAAAAATATTGCCCGTGAAGTCCTCCCCGTCAACATCGAGGACGAACTCAAACAGTCGTACATGGATTACGCCATGAGTGTCATCGTCGGTCGGGCCCTGCCCGACGTGCGCGATGGCCTGAAACCCGTTCATCGACGGGTTTTATTTGCCATGAACGAGTTGAACAACGACTGGAATAAACCCTACAAAAAATCCGCGCGGGTCGTGGGTGACGTGATTGGTAAATACCATCCCCACGGTGACTCGGCGGTTTATGACACGATTGTGCGGATGGCGCAGGACTTTTCGCTGCGCTACACCTTGGTCGATGGTCAAGGTAACTTCGGCTCGGTCGATGGTGACTCCGCCGCGGCTATGCGCTACACCGAAATTCGGATGGACAAGCTGGCCCATTCCCTGTTGGCCGATCTCGATAAAGAAACCGTTGATTTTGTCGAGAACTACGATGGCACCGAGATGATTCCATCGGTGCTGCCGACGCGGGTGCCCAACCTGCTCGTCAATGGGTCTTCGGGTATCGCTGTGGGCATGGCCACCAATATTCCTCCCCACAACATGCGCGAGGTGATCGCCGGCTGTATCGCTTACATCGACAACCCCGACATCACGGTCGATGGTTTGATGGAGTACATTCCCGGTCCGGATTTTCCCACCGGCGCCATCATCAATGGTCGCGCGGGCATTGTGCAGGCTTACCGCACTGGCCGAGGCCGCATTTATGTGCGAGCAAAAGCCGAGGTCATCACCGATGAGAGCCGTGGCAAAGACATTATTATCATCCACGAAATCCCCTACCAGCTGAACAAAGCACGGTTGGTTGAGCGTATTGCCGAGCTCGTCAAAGAAAAGAAGATCGAGGGCATCACTGAGCTTCGTGATGAGTCCGATAAGGATGGCTTGCGGGTTGTTATTGAGTTGCGTCGCGGGGAAGTGGGCGATGTGGTGCTCAATAACCTCTACGCACAGACCCAGCTGCAGTCGGTCGTCGGCATTAATATGGTGGCGTTGGTCGATGGCCAGCCGCGGGTCCTGAATTTACTGCAGATGATCGAAGCGTTTGTGCGCCATCGTCGAGAGGTGGTGACCCGNCGCACGGTTTATCTGCTACGCAAGGCGCGGGAGCGGGGCCATGTACTCGAGGGACTCGCGATTGCGCTGGCAAATATCGATGAGATTATCGAGCTGATCAAAAGCTCGCCGACCTCAGCCGACGCTAAAGAGCGGCTAACCAGTCGACCCTGGGCCCCGGGCGATGTCACCGCCATGCTCGAGCGAGCAGGTGCCGATGCGTGCAAGCCCGATAATCTTGAGCCTCAATTTGGGCTTCACGACGGTGACTATCACCTATCACCCGCGCAGGCTCAGGCCATTCTCGATTTGCGCCTGCATCGGTTAACGGGGCTCGAGCACGAGAAGTTACTGCAGGAATACGCGGATAAACTGTCGGAAATTGCCGATTACCTCGAGATTTTGGGTGATCCGGAGCGACTGCGCCGTGTGATTCGCGATGAGCTGATAGAAATCGTGGAAGAATTCGGTGACGACCGGTTAACCGAGATTACCGACTCACCCCACGATCTCAAGGTTGAGGATCTGATCACCGAGGAAGATCGTGTGGTCACCATATCCCACGGAGGCTATGCCAAAACCCAACCGCTCACCGATTATCAGGCGCAGCGTCGGGGCGGTACCGGGCGTTCGGCGACATCGGTGAAGGATGAAGATTTCGTTGAGCATCTGCTCATCGCAAGTACCCACGCCACAATCCTCTGCTTTTCGAATTTTGGCAAAGTCTATTGGTTGCGGGTATTCCATATTCCGTTGGCCAGTCGAAACTCCCGTGGTCGTCCCATGGTTAATCTGCTGCCCCTCGATGAAGGGGAGCGGATCACATCCATACTGCCTGTCGATGGCTACGTCGAAAATCACTACATTTTTATGGCAACCGCAAAAGGGGTCGTCAAAAAAACCGATATGGCACAGTTCGCCCGTCAGCGCAGCGTCGGTCTTCGCGCCATTGAGCTCGAAGAGGGCGATTGGTTGGTAGGCACGGCGGTCACTGACGGCAGTTGCGACATCATGTTGTTCTCGAGCGAAGGTAAGGCGGTGCGCTTTTCCGAAAATGCGGTTCGCGCCATGGGCCGGACTGCTCGGGGTGTGCGCGGTATCAGTCTGCCCCCTGAGCATCGATTGCTGTCGCTGGTGGTGCCAAAAGCCGGTGGGCAGATCTTGACGGTGTCAGAGAAGGGCTACGGCAAGGTCACTGGGATGACCGATTTCCCACAAAAAGGTCGAGGCACCAAGGGCGTCATCGCCATGGCTACTACGGCCCGCAATGGCTCACTGGTGGGTGCCGAGCAGGTGTTTGCCGGTGATGAGATCATGTTGATTTCTGACGCGGGCACTGCGGTACGAACCCGCGTTGATGAAATTTCAGTTCTGGGTCGCAATACACAGGGCGTTCGGGTTATTCGCACTCGGGATGATGAGCACTTGGTCAGTGTTAGCCGTATCGCTGAAGACGATGATGCGAGTGAGGTGGCAGCACCGGTTAATGCATCAAACGCGAGCGATGAAGGTGTTGCCAACGAGTCCAGTGAGTCCACAGCCAGAGAGTCCAAAGATAGCCCTGATGGTGCTGTAGATGATGAGGTATAAGCGGTGGCGCGCGCTCACAATTTTTGTGCGGGCCCTGCGGCCCTCCCCGAGCCAGTTCTAGCCCGGGCTCAAGCAGAGCTTCTTGATTGGCGCGGACTGGGTTGTTCGGTCATGGAAGTCAGCCATAGAAGCGCTGAATTCATGGCTGTCATCGAAGCCGCGGAAGCTTCTTTGCGGCGCTTGCTGTCGATCAGCGATGACTACGCTGTGTTGTTTCTACAGGGGGGAGCAAGCCAGCAGTTTTCGGCCGTGCCCCTAAATTTGGCGAGCGCGACAGATACCGCGGACTACGTTGTCTCGGGACAGTGGTCGAAGAAAGCCCTGTCAGAGGGTGGGCGCTTGCTCCAAGCCAAGGCTGTTGCCAGCTCAGAAGCCGCCAGTTTCAGTTATGTTCCTGCACAGACGACATGGCAGCTCAGCGATAATGCGCGCTATTGCCACTATTGCCCCAACGAAACCATTGGCGGCCTGGCATTCCCATGGATACCCAGTGTGCCCGTTCCTCTGGTAGCTGACATGTCATCGGTACTGTTGGCTGGCCCCCTCGATGTCAATCAATTTGATGTTATTTACGCAGGTGCACAAAAGAATATCGGTCCGGCGGGTTTGACCCTCGTCATTGTGCGCCGATCGCTGCTGTCACAGCTACGTGCCGATTGTCCTGCAAGTCTCAGTTGGCAATTGGCAGCCGAGAATCAATCAATGGCTAACACCCCGCCGACATTTGCGATTTATCTGGCGGGATTGGTATTTGAGTGGCTTGAGGGCTTAGGTGGGCTATCGGCTATTGAGACCCTGAATCAACGAAAAGCGACAAAGCTCTACGCGCTTATCGATAGCAGTGACTTTTACAGTAATCCCATCGAGCCCAGCGATCGGTCGATCATGAACATTCCGTTCACCTTGGCAGATCCGGCGCTCGATAATCGTTTTCTCGCGGAAGCTGAGCAGCAGAATCTGCTGAATCTCAAGGGCCATCGTTCGGTAGGCGGTATGCGAGCGAGCATTTACAACGCGGTGCCCGAGTCGTCAGTCGATGCGCTCTGTGCTTTCATGACAACCTTTGAACAGCGATACGGCTGACGGGTATGGCAACTGACGAACAATTAGCAGCGGTGCGCGCCGACATCGATCGCATCGACAAAGCACTGCTGGAGCTTATTAGCGAGCGGGCGCGATGCGCCCAATCGGTGGCCGAGATCAAGCTGGCAGCCCAGCAAAGGGACGGATTGCCGGGTCAAACCGATAGTCCATTGTTTTACCGGCCCGAGCGGGAAGCGCAGGTGCTGCGCGCGATACAAGAGCGCAACCCGGGACCTTTGCCCGACGATCAGGTGGCACGGATTTTCAGGGAAATTATGTCCAGCTGCCTGGCGCTCGAGCAGCCCTTGAGTGTTGCTTATCTTGGCCCGCCGGGCACCTATACTCAGGCTGCTGCGCTTAAGCATTTTGGCCAATCGGCGGTGCCGAGTGCGCATCCGTCGATTCGCGCGGTTTTCCGGCAGGTTGAGGACCGCCATTGCGATTTTGGAGTCGTACCCGTCGAGAACTCCACTGAAGGTATGGTGGGACAAACCCTCGATAGTTTTTTGGAGTCACCCCTACAGATTGTCGGAGAAGTAGAGTTACCGGTTGTTCACCATTTGCTGGCTGCAGCCGACACTCAGCCGGACGCTATCACGCGCATTTATGGTCATGAACAGGCTTTGGCCCAATGTCGTGGCTGGCTGGATACCCACTATCCCACAACACCCCGTGAAGCTTGCTCAAGTAATGGCGAGGCGGCGCGAAAGGCACAAGAGGCGGTAGGGGTTGCCGCGATTGCCGGCGACCTTGCCGCCGAAACCTATGGTCTGACAAAGGTGGCCGAGGCCATTCAGGATATTGCCAGTAATACCACGCGCTTTTTGGTGCTGGGCCGCGACTCTGTTCCCCGTAGCGGTATGGATAAGACATCCATACTTGTGGCCGCAAGGAATAAGCCCGGGGCGTTACTGAGTTTGCTGAGACCCTTCGAGGAGAGCGGGGTCAGCTTGACGCGCATCGACTCCCGACCCTCGAAAACAGAGAAATGGACCTACGTGTTCTACATTGAGTGCGAGGGCCATGTCATGGATGACGTTATCGCGGCCATTATGGCCGAGCTGGAAGAGCACTCCATTATGTTAAAGCGTCTCGGGTCTTATCCCCGCGCACCCATCTGAGGGCCTTGGGTTGATGACGGTCTCTTTCACCGGTCAGCGAATCGCTCTTTTGGGCCTGGGCCTGATATCAGGATCCCTGGCCCGTTCGCTCAAAGCGCAGGGTTGGCCGGGTCATATCACCGCCTGGGGACCCCGTGCACCCAGCCTTGAAATGGGTCAACAGCTTGGGGTTATCGATAGTTGGAGTTTAGATCTCGAGAGAGTCATCCAAGACGCGGATATGATCGTTGTGGGAGCGCCGCCGATTGCCACCGGCGATCTGTTAGCAGAGTTATTGCCGCGTCTTCAGTCCTCGTCTCAGCGACCTGTTATTACTGATCTTGCCAGTATCAAAGGGTGGGTAATCGATCGCGCAAGCTGTGATTATGAGGGCTATGTACCCGGGCATCCTATTGCGGGTTCCGAAGACAGTGGTGTGAGGGCAGCCAACGCGGATCTCTTTAGGGGGCGGGAGATTATCCTCACCCCCACCGAACACACTGACCCCAGTGCCACCGCCCAGGTCGAAGCGATGTGGCAGCTAACCGGGGCTCGAGTGAGCCATTTAACGGTCAGCGATCACGATGCTGCATTGGCTGCCAGTAGCCACTCACCGCACATGGTGGCTTATGCGCTAACAATGGCATTGGCCGATAATCCTCTGGCCCCGTTTCAGCACGGCGGTGGTGCCTTGCGAGATATGACGCGTATAGCCGGCTCAGATCCGGTTATGTGGCGGGATATTGCGGTCACCAATCAGCGTGCTTTGCTCGATGCGCTTAACGATGTTGAGGCTGAGTTGACGCGCTTGAAAACCCTGATCAAAAACGCTGATGGTGCCGCTATGGAGCGGTACTTCCAGCGCTGCCGGGAGGTGCGTCGAGCCAATGACGCTGTGCTCAACCCTCTCACAGAAATCCATTCAGACTCAGAGATCGGATCGCAACCGGTTGCTGCCAAGGAGACATCGCGGTCATGAAATTTTGCGTACAGCCGGGCGGTAGCCTGACCGGGACTTTGCGGGTGCCCGGCGATAAATCCATGTCCCATCGCTCAGTGATGTTGGGCAGCCTGGCAGAGGGGGTAACGAAGGTCAGCGGTTTTCTCGAGGGTGATGATGCGTTGGCCACGGTCGCAGCCTTTCGCGCGATGGGGGTGACGATTGATGGCCCCGATCAAGGTTGTTTAACTATTCATGGGGTAGGGCTTGCGGGATTGCAGGCGCCCAGCGCCGTGCTCGATATGGGCAATTCTGGTACGTCAATGCGTCTGCTTAGCGGTATTCTCGCCGGTCAGTCCTTTGACAGCGTCCTTACCGGTGATGCGTCCTTACTGCGTCGTCCGATGGGTCGTGTCATCACTCCTCTTGCTCGCATGGGTGCGTCGATCGACTCACAGGATAAGGGTTTACCGCCTTTGTCGGTGCGCGGTGGATCTGCGCTTCAAGGGATCCATTACGATCTGCCTATGGCCAGTGCCCAGGTGAAATCCTGTGTTCTGTTGGCGGGCTTATTCGCCACGGGTCGAACATCAGTGACTGAGCCCGCGCCCACCCGGGATCACACCGAGCGTATGCTGCGAGGGTTTGGTTATGCCGTAGAAAATAACAACGGCGTTATTGGTCTTGAGGGCGGTGGCAGCCTTCGGGGTACAGATATCGATATTCCGGCCGATATTTCCTCTGCGGCCTTCTTCTTGGTGGGTGCCAGTATTGCGCCCGGCTCTGACTTGCTACTGCAGCACGTGGGCATGAATCCAACCCGCACAGGTGTGTTAACCATTTTGCAGCTCATGGGCGCGGATATCACTGTGCTCAACGAGCGGGAAGTCGGTGGTGAGCCTGTGGCCGATTTGCGCGTGCGATCGGCGCCGCTGCGCGGTATTGATATTCCGCAAGAAGAAGTGCCGCTGGCGATTGATGAATTCCCCGCACTATTTATCGCCGCAGCCTGTGCCGAAGGCACCACAATTCTAAGTGGTGCTGAAGAGCTTCGCGTCAAGGAAAGTGATCGGATTGCCAGTATGGCTGCAGGCTTGACGACCTTGGGTATTAACAACGAAGTGCGCCCTGACGGCATCGTGATTCACGGTGGCGAATTGGGGGCAGGTTCTGTTGAGACCTTTCACGATCATCGTATTGCAATGAGTTTTGCCATGGCGGCCCTGCGCGCTCGTGGTCCCATCGACATTCTCGATTGTGACCATGTGGCAACGTCCTTCCCCGGCTTTGCCAATCTAGCATCCGAGGCCGGCTTGGGTTTAGAGGTGATACCGACTGCGACCTCAGGTACACGCTGATGGTGCCAGTCATCTGTATCGACGGGCCCAGTGGTGCCGGTAAAGGCACCATTGCGAAGCGACTGGCCGAGCATTTGGGCTGGCACTTACTGGATAGTGGTGCGCTCTATCGAGTTTTGGGTCACGCCTGCTTGTTGGCAGGCATCCCCTGGGATGACGAGCCTGCGGTGACTGAGATGGCAACAAACCTTGATGTGTCTTTTCGGCCGGGTTCAGAGGGCGTCGATGTGTTGCTTGCGGGACAGGACGTGACCCGTGCAGTGCGTTCCGAAGAGGGCGGCCATGGTGCATCGGCGGTCGCCGTTATTCCCGATGTCAG
>PR_CR_10_Liq_3_inCRDRAFT_1000262_pt1 | contig 14868 bp, 16 predicted proteins | sample PRCRCaboRojoPR_2_FD_10240 | JGI IMG/M metagenome (IMG submission 10240)
GGCGCATCCGTAAGCGCCACTATTTCAACGGGGATGTAATCCATAGGTTGGCAGATTGGGGCGGGTTGGAGAAAGGCTTACCGTGCGAGCTGATTGATGACGATGCGGTGGTTGCCGGTGTCGGCTGCGACCATGGTCTGCCCCTCAATGCTTACCTGAAAAGGCCAGTAGAGGCTCTCCTCGGTCGTCCAGATGGTCTCTTTATTTTCGCTTCCGGTGGTAAAGTTTTTTTGCCCGATCAGGTTGTTGGCCGGGGTATTGTGGCTGGAAGGCAGCTGCTCAAACCACAGAATGCGGCTGTTGCCCGTATCGGCTACCCACAGCCCTTCTTTATAAAAGCAAGAGTCATAACACCAGTTCAGCGTATTGGCCTGTGGGAACCAGCCGTACTGATTTTGGCCGTTTCCGTCAAAGGAAGCCTGCCCAATGATGACATCTGCTTTGCTGCTAAAGGCCTGCTTCCAGTCGTGCCAGAGGAGGACCCGGTAATACTGCGTATCGGTAATGGCCAGGGCGCCATCAGGGCTTACTTTCACTGAGTAGGGCCATATGGGGTCATTGTGGTCGTAGTCGCGTTCCTCAAAGGAAGGCTTACCCAGCACTTTATCTGCGGCGGCATAACTGGAAGTGGGAATAGTCTCAAAAAACAAGACCCGCCGGTTGCCTGTATCAGCAATCCACAGGTGCTCACCATCTGAAAATACGCCGTAGGGCCAGTGCAGGGACTGAGCGGTAGGGTGGTAGCTGATCCCTTCCACGTTGGCCTCGTTGCTTTCAAAATCGGGTTGGCCGATGACCACGTCTGCCGGTTGACCGTCCTTTTCCGGCAATTGATGCCAGACCAGGACGCGGTGGTTCCAGGCATCGGCTACGATCAACCGTTGGCCATCCGACCAGATGCCGGAAGGATAGAACAGGGTGGATGCTGAAGTGCCGCCACCTGCATTTCGGCCGGTTTCGGCTTTGGCGGGCTGTCCCAGCACCACATCAGGGTCCTGAAATTCCTGCCCGGGCAGTTGGTGCCAGATGAACAGGCGGTTTTGGGCCGTATCAGCTACAAAAAGCCGGTTATGGCTTAGGAACACGCCTCTTGGAGCCAGCAGAGGGCTGCCTTCTGCGCCTTTAAAAACCCGGGTGCCCTGAAGAAGCTCGGGGCGTAATTGTTCCTGTGTGGAAGTCGGTGTCATCGTTCTTTAGTTGTTGAGCTCCTTGCGGCGGCGCTCCAGGTTATCAATTTTGACCCGGATAACGGCAGCGATCGACCGGGCTTTTTGTTTGGCTTCTTCGGCTTTGGGGCCTTCGAAGTGGGTGTTGACTGTAGCTTGAAAATGCTCCAGCCAGCGTTCGAAGTGCCGGGCTTCAAGCGGCTTTTCCATGTGCAGCGCCAAGTGCTTTTGCAAGGTGCCGCCCTGATAGGTACCGGTTTGGAAGAGCACCGTCTCCCAAAAATCACAGATCAGGGGCAAATGCCCGGCCAGGTGTACGTTGGCGGCTTCCAGGAAAAAGGGGCGGAGCAGGTGATCTTCCAGCATCCGTTTGTAGAAGTCGTCCACCATCAGCTCAATATCTCCTCGGTTGTCAATATCTTTCTTCATCAGCAAATACGGGGTAGTTGCTCGCCGGTGAGCATATTCACCACACGCTTGCCACCAATGCTGCTGGTAAGCACGGTCTTGCGGGGATGGTCCGTTGTGACTTCCCCGATGATGGCGGCATTCTCGCAATATGGCTGCTCCCGCATTAAGGCCAGGGCTTCATCCGTTTTTTCAGCAGCCACTACGGCAATAAAGAGCCCTTCGTTAGCTACGTAGAGCGGGTCGAGCCCAAGCATTTCGCAGGCACCAGCTACCTGCGGGTCAATAGGGAGTTGGCGCTGTTGCAAATCTACGCCCAGCCCGGTGTCCCGGGCAATCTCCGTGAGTACCGTAGCGACACCGCCCCGGGTAGGGTCACGCAACAGGTGGACATCGGGCCCAAAAGCATCGAGCAGAGCTTTGACTGCGTGGTTCAGATTGCAGGAGTCGCTTTCGATCGTGGTTTCGAACTCCAGCCCTTCCCTTACGGACATGATGGCCATACCGTGGGTGGCCAACTGCCCGCTCACTATGATTTGGTCGCCGGGTTGTACTCGCTTGATGTCGATTTGTGCCTTGGGGTGCATGCGGCCCACGCCGGTGGTATTGATGAAGACCTTGTCGCCCTTGCCTTTTTCCACCACTTTGGTATCACCGGTGACGACTTGCACGCCCGCGAGTTCACAGGCTACCTTTACCCCGACCAGCACTTCCCAAAACTGCTTAACGGGCAGCCCTTCCTCCAGGATGAAGCTCAGGGACAGGTACTCGGGCAGCGCTCCGCACATGGCAAGGTCATTCACGGTGCCATTCACCGCCAGCTCACCGATATTCCCACCCGGAAAAAAGATAGGGGAAATGACGAAGCTGTCGGTGGTGAAGGCCGTAGGGCCGCTGAGGTTCAGGGTCGCTCCATCATGGCGCTTGTCCAGAATGTCATTCTTCAGTACTTCAAATACACCGCTGTCCAGGAGCCGGTTGGTTAGCAATCCACCACTGCCGTGCCCGAGTGTAATTACCTCAAAGTCGAGTTTGGGCATTGGGCATTGCAGCTGCATGCGGCGTTTTTGGTCGGTTATTGCCATAGTTTGGTGTGGGTTAGGGTTGTATGGTTTCGAGTTCTTCCAGCATGCCGGAGAAGTGATAATAGGCTGCGCAGGCACCTTCTGAGCTGACCATAGGGGCACCCAGTGGGGTCTCCGGTTTGCAGGCTTTGCCAAAATTGGGGCATTCGAATGGTTTTTTGATGCCCTTCATGACTTCGCCGGCGATGCAGCTGTCACTTTCCGGTGCTTCCGGGATGTTGACATCAAACTTCAGGCGGGCATCATACGCTGCGTATTTGGCCTTGAGCTCGTACCCGCTGCCAGGGATCACTCCAATGCCCCGCCACATCCGGTCTGTAATATCGAAGACCTCTTCCAGCGTTTTGATGGCGTGGGGGTTGCCCTCCGGACGGACCATACGGGCATACTGATTTTCAAGTTTGTGCTCGCCCTTTTCCAATTGTTGCACGGTCATGAGGATGCCCTGCAGCAGGTCTACCGGCTCAAAGCCCGTCACCACAATAGGCACCTTGTACTTGTCCACCAGTGGATAGTACTCATTGATACCCATGATGGTGCAAACATGGCCGGCAGCTAGGAAACCCTCAATTTGGGTGGCTTCATCATCCATCACGGCTTCGATGGCGGGTGGGACAAGTACGTGCGAGGTGAGAATAGAGTAGTTTTTCAGCCCGTACCGGTCGGCATGTACGACGGATAGTGCATTCGCCGGCGCGGTAGTTTCAAAACCCACGGCAAAGAAGACCACTTCCCGGTCCGGATTATCTTTGGCGATGTTGACCGCTTCAAGGGGAGAGTACAGGATACGGATGTCTGCACCATTGGCTTTGGCTTCCAGCAGGCTCTTTTTGGAGCCTGGCACCCGCAGCATATCACCGAAGGAGCAAAGAATGACGTTTTTTTCTTCTGCCAGGTAGACCGCCTTGTCGATCAGGTTGAGGGGCGTGACGCATACCGGGCAGCCGGGGCCGTGCACCATGCGCACCTCATCGGGCAGCATATCGAGGATGCCGTTCTTGACCAGGCTGTGGGTTTGGCCGCCGCAGACCTCCATGATGGTCCAGGGGCGGGTGACGGTTTTCCTGATTTCGTCGAGGTATTGGCGGGCTACTTCGGGGTCCCGGTATTCGGTAAGGAACTTCATAGCGAGTTTTTTTAGGAATCAAAAAATGGGTGAACCTGCGGCCGTCAACTATACTCCTTTTGATCAGGCAGGAAGTCGTGGATATTTAGTTCTTCCGCCACTTCTCCCATTTGTTCCAGGTATTTAAAGGTTTGCCTGGCCTCGGCTTCATCCACCACGCTAATGGCTACGCCAACGTGCACCAGCACATAATCGTCCACCTTGGCATGGGGCACCATTTCCAGGCTCGCTTCTTTGATGATACCCCCGAAGGAGACCTTGGCGACCCGGGCGAGCCCGTCGTATTTGGATTCTATCGTTGTTATTTTTCCAGGGATTGCTAAGCACATGGTTGAGTGTTTTTTAGGAGTGAGGTATGTGTTGCCGCCTTGCGCTGGCCAATCAGGTAGCAGATCAGCTGCCCGAAGGCGATATTTTCGTCATTGGGGGAAAAGCGCTCGTGAAAATAGACGGTACAGCCAGTGGGCAAAGTATCGGTCAGCAAATCAACCAGCAGCCCGTTTTGGAATACACCACCCGAGCAGGCGACATGCTTTACGCCCAATGTGTTCGCTACCGCAGCGCCCATTTGTGCCAGCGTATGGTGGAAGCGGGCCGCAACAGCTCTATTGGGGATGCCCTGCTTCTGATCCGCCAGGATTTGCGCCAGCACATGCTTTACCGGAAGGGGAGTACCCGCTTGCCAGTGAAAATCATAGGGTTCGGGAAGCCTTTTATGAGCAATATGTTGCCGGGCGAGTTGTTCCAGTAGTGTAGCCGCTTCTCCCTCGTAGGTTTGGTGGCTGGCGAGCCCAAGTAGGGCAGCTACCGCATCGAAGAGCCGGCCTACGCTGGAGGTTTGCAGCCCGGTATGGCGGTCCAGCATACGGTTGTAGAGGCTCCATTCTGTATCCGAAAATAAGTGTTGGAGGCAGGCTGCTGCACCCGGTAGCCCAAAGGTGGCGGACAGGGCGGAAACCCGGGGCTCCTTTGGCATTTTGTCGCCCAGTATGGCACTGAAGTAATCGAAATGGGTAACCCGTTCAAACTGATAGTCCTGGTACAGGAAACACTCCCCGCCCCAGATTTGCTGGTCATCGCCCAGTCCGGTGCCGTCCCAGATCAGCCCGAGCACAGGTTCCTCCTGATCCCATAGTTGATGCTCGCCCAGAATGGCGCCAAAGTGCGCCTTGTGGTGTTGCACCAATTGTAGCGGAATCCCCTCTGCCGCACTGAGCTTTTGTGCAAAATGGGTGGAAGGGTACTCCGGGTGGGCATCGACGAGAATGACTTCCGGCCGGGCTGCCAGCGTTTGGGTCAGGTGGGCATAAGTCACCTGGTAATGTTGTTGGGTTTCGTATTGTTCCAGGTCGCCCAGGTACTGGCTCAGAAAGGCCTTTTGTCGGTGCAGCAGCCCAAAGGTGCTTTTGAGCATAGCGCCTGTAGCCAGGATGGTCTGATTGGGCCAGGGGATGTCCGTTTCCAGGTAGGAAGGGGCAAGCCCGCGGGAGCACCGCATCCAGATTGGGCGCTCATGGTACGGGGTGAAAGCCAGCACGCTATCGTCCTGCGGCGTGGCAATCGGCCGGTTGTTCAGCAGGATTTGGTCGGCAATGCCGGAAAGGGAGTGCAGTGCGGTTTCATCCTGATAGACAATTGGGGTATTGCTGATGTTGCCACTTGTTGCCACTACCGGTTGGCCATATTCGGCCAGCAGCAGCTCATAGAGTGGGGTGTAGGGCAGCATCACGCCGATCTGCCCTAATCCAGGTGCGATATCGTGTATGGCTAGTTGAGCTTTGGCATTTTCTTTAAAGGGCAGCAGTACAATTGGGGAGACTGCCCCTGTGAGGGCCTGAGCGGCTGCCGGGCTTACCTGTGCCATCTGTTCCAACTCACTGAGGTTGGGAAATAACAGGGCGAAAGGCTTGGTGGGCCGCTGTTTGCGGGCGCGGAGCTGTTGCACGGCTTCGGCATTCCCGGCATCACAGGTCAGCAGGTAGCCCCCAATGCCTTTGATGGCGACGGTCTGCCCGTTTGCCCAGGCCTGAGTGACTGCAGTTATGATTTCTCTTTGGGACAAGTCTCGTGGTGCTCCGTCAGCCCAGAGTGTTAAGGTTACGCCACATTCGGCGCAGGAATTGGTTTGGGAATAATAGCGCCGGTCGGACGGGTTATCGTACTCCTGCTGGCAGGCAGGGCACATTTCGAAAGTCGCCATCCCGGTATTGCCCCGGTCATAGGGCACCGACTGTATGATGGAATAGCGGGGGCCGCAGTTGATGCAGGTCGTGAAAGCATAGCCTGAGCGCCGGTTCCCGGCATCGTGAATGTCGGTCCGGCAATCTTCGCAAAGCGCGGCATCGGGCGTAAGCAGCAGGTCGGGCTCTCCCTCGCTTTGGCTATGCACAATCTGAAAGCCATCAAAGGGCTCCGGGGCAACCACATGGTATTGTAAACTAAGGATGCGGGTCAGGGGCGGAGCCTGATGTTCCACCTGTCGGCAGAAAGCCCTGATGCCTGTTTCATCCGCATTCAACCGGATGTGTACGCCGTCAAGGGTATTATTCACCCACCCGTTCAGCCCGAACTGATGTGCCAAGCGGTAAATGAAGGGGCGAAAGCCAACGCCTTGTACCTGCCCCTGAATATGAATATGCCAGGTCTGCATTAGGAAGCGGCTACGGCGGCGGCTTCTTTTTTCTCGGCTACCTTGTTCAGCAGCCAGTCGCACCAGGCATCTACGCCTGTGCCCTTGATGGTGGACAGCTCCAGTACGTCGATGTCCGGGTTGATGTCCCGGGCGTCTGCCACAACGTTGTCCACGGAGAATGGCAGGTACTCCAGCAGGTCCACTTTGGACACCAGCATCAGCTCGCTTGTGAGGAACATCCGGGGGTATTTCTTGGGCTTGTCGTCGCCCTCGGTGGTAGCAATAAGCGTCACGCGGTAATCTTCGCCCAAGTCAAAGGAGGCCGGGCAGACGAGGTTGCCCACGTTCTCGATGATCAGAAGGTCAACGCCATCAAGCTTGAGCCCTTCCATGGCCTGCCAGACCATTTGCGCCTCCAGGTGGCAGATGCCGCCCGTGACGATTTGCAGGGCATCACCGCCCACCGCACGCAGCCGGTCGGCATCGCGCTCGGTTTCCAGGTCACCCACCAGGATTTTGATGTTGATCTGATCGCCAAGGCGTTTGATGGTTTCCTGCAGTAGGGTCGTTTTCCCACTGCCAGCCGAAGAGGTGATATTGAGGAGAAGGATATTTTGTTCTGCCATCCGTTTGCGGATACTCTCGGCGACAAAGTCATTGGCCTTGAGCAGGTGCATGGTCGTGCTGTCACAAGTCACTGTGCCCCTTGCGGCTTTAGAGGACCGTTGAATCTTTTGCATGTTTTTTGTTTGCTTTTGCTTATGTCCTTACAAGGTACGGATTGAGATAGAATAAAAAAAGCAGAACCGCCGCAAATCTCTGCGTTCCTATGCCCGAGCCTGTGTATGTCCAATTATAATTCTGAAAACAGGCCTGCCAGCATAGCCATTAAAAGCTTAAACCTATGGGAATTAAAGGCTTAAGGCAGGTCGAAGGGCCAGCTTGAGGCGAATTGTTGAATTTCGGCCACTTTTTTACGCGGAGTGCACCGCCGTAGGTTCTGCAAAGTGGATGCGGTGAATAAGCAGCTCGGTCCCACTGACTACCTCGCTGCTCGGCCGGCCGCAGGAGCAGGCAAATTTATAGTCCTTCACCGGCGAGTTTTTGTCACAGACCGGGCAGTAGACTTCAATAGGGACGGTTTCGATATTCAGTGTGGCTGTTTCGTATTTGCCCTCTGACTGGGTTACGGCGGCAAAGGCATTTTGGAGGAGTGTGGGCTCTACGTTAGACAGCAGCCCCACTTTGAGGTCCACTGCTTGCAGGCGGCTGAGCTCTTCGGCATCGAATTCCGCCTCCAGCGTATTGAAAACAGTGCGTATGAGTGATATTTCGTGCATGGTCGTCCAGTCTTTAAGCGTAAGCGGAACGCAGTTGCTCCAGTTCTTTGAGGTGGGCGGCGGCTTCTTCACGAAGGGCGTCATCGGTAGCAAGCCGGGCAGCTTCCTCTGCCTTTTCCACCATATCCTGATAGCGGGCTTCGTCGAGTTTGTCTTCCTCCATGCCCAGGTGCCACTGTGCGTTGAGGTAGTTCAGCAGGATCAGGCAGCGTTCTGTGGGGAATTCCGCAGCGGTACGTACGCTCAGGGCTTCCTGATAGTAGAAAATAGCTTTTTCGAAATTGTCCGACAGCTTGGCCTGCGGGTACTTCGTCAGGGCGTTGCCGTAGTGGTTGCATACAGTCGCATAGGCATAGAGGTGGGTATCCTTTTGGTAAATGTCAAGTGCTTCGCGGAAAGCGGAAGAGGAGACACCTGCCCAGATACTTTTCTTTTTCACTTCATCAGGGATGTCCGCGTAAATGATGCCGAGGTGGTGCTGAATGTCGGCGTAAACTTCGGGAGCTTCTTCCCGGGTGAAGGTCTGCACGGCTTTTTGGAAACTTTCGGCTGCCGGGCGGTAAAACTGAGGGTTGTTGGCTTGCGCCCAGGCCAGCAGGAGGATGCCTTTGCGGTAGTTGGCTTCGGCTGCCAGCATTGGCAGATTTTCCTGTTCGAAAACCGTCAGGGCTTTGTTGTAACAGCCGTGGCTTTCTGACCAGTTTTCACTGAACTGTGCTACCTGTCCGGCTTCCAGCAGCAGCAGCGCTTGTTCTACATCACGGTCTTGGTTCTCGTAATGGGCAAGGACATCGCGCATCATTTGCTGCAGGGCATTCAGCTTTTCCGGGGGGTAGGGCGGGACCAGGTGTTGTGCCCAAATTTGACAGCGGGTACGCTGCAGTTCCATCCGGGCATCTGTTGAAATGTCGGGATGAAGGGCTATATTGATCACCCGGTCGGCATCCTCGTGGGCACCGCTGTCGAGCAGCAAAAGGGCAAAATGCTGGGCAGTGAAGGCCCGATACTCCTCATTAGGGGCGCACTGCAATGCTTCCAGGTAAAAGTACTTGGCTTTATTGAGGCTGGGGGTATCCAGCGAGGAGCTGTAGTGCAGTACGATGGCCTGATTGTGCATAATCCGGTACTCCTCAAAGGGGGAGTAGGAGGAGGGGAGCTCCTCCGGGCGGACCTCAATGCCCTGCTGCAGGCGGTTGAGGATATCAAGCTCCAGGTACAGGCTGTGGTTATGCGCGCTGAGCAGTGCCTGACAGCGTTCGAAGTTGTTGAGGCGTGCATAAAGCAATCCTAAAAATTTGGGCCCGTCGAGGTCTATAGCTTCTGGCAGCAAATAGGGTGGATAAATATTATGCCAGTCGATACCGGTATAGATTTCACCCTTTCGGATCATCAGGCTATGCGCATTGGCAGCCGGGCGTTCTTCCAGGAGATCGGCCAGGCGCACGAGCTCTTCCAGGCGGTCTTCCTGCCGGAGAAAGTCGCGGAGCTGCTCGTGGATATCAGTTGGTGCATATACGGAAAGCATCCCATTCAGATTTTAGTGTGCCGCGGGCGTCTTTTCGGATGCCACGCTGCAGGATTTTTGCGTAAGTCAGTGCTTTTTGTTCGGAGTAGTACACATCAATTTTGCGGGTAATGAACCGCATGGAGTTGCGTACATCAACAAAGACCATCGTCAGATGCCAGGCACTATTTCTGGCTTGCAGGCTATAACGGACTTCGGTGTCCATCAGCCAGGCTTCTTCGGACAGCAGGTCGAGGGGCGTATCCGGAGCGGGGCGCTCAGCCTCCTCCACAACCCTCAGGCTCGGGGTGATGAACATCAGAGGCTCACATTCAGTACGCCCAGCTCAGCCTCCGCCTCGTAGGGCAGCGTCCGGTCTTCGCCCGGTATGCTGTGGTCGATGAGCAGTTCGTGCAGGGCAATACTCCGGTTGCCTCTTGCGTCCCCGGCTTTCAGCAAGTGCTGCTTGGATTTGTGCAGCTGCCGGAACAGCTCGTCCTCCACACCTGCAATCAGCAGGGAGCGTTTTTGAGGGTAATACACCAGGTGTACATTGAAAGTATTGCCAAAAATGCGGCCGGCAATCGTAGCCGGGATGACGAGGTGGGCGGCCCGAAGGCGCACCGCTGCCTGCTCCTGCTGCTGCGTTTCCCGCATTTGCTGTTGTAGTGCTGAAGGCGGAATAAACATAACTTCTATTCGTTTTGCAGTCTTTCTTTCAATAAAGTGATGACCCGGTCGGCTCCTGCTTTGGCTTCGTCAGACATACTCACATTAAACCGGGTGTCTTCTACACTGATGAGGTAGACTTCCACCTCAGCGGGATAGTCATCGCCAAGGATTTTGCGGGCGTAGGATAAGGCCTGATGCCACTTCAGCCCGTGCAGGAATACCATTGGGTCCTCTTCGATCTGTGCTTCAACTTCGGATGCCGGCAGCCGGTATACGGTCCCGGTGGCTTCACCTGTGTTGACCACGGCATCTACCAGGATGATCCGCTCATGGGCTTTGAGCTGGAAAAGGACTTCAAAGGCAGAGGTGCCCATATCAAAGACCTGGCACTTTTCCACGCCTTCAAGAGCTTCCTGAAGCTGCTGCGCTACGTAAACGCCTACGCCATCATCCGCCCGGACAGGGTTGCCAAAGCCGAGGATTGCAGTGCTTACGGGTAAGGTTTGTACCATAGTGGAGGTTCGTTTTTCTTACAGATTGGGATAGCCCGGGCTATGATGCTACAGCCCGGGCCTGCCCTAAAAGTGCGTCGCTATCGGTTTTAGTTAAAATAACTTGTTGCGGGGCATCGCATGGCTGCAACCGGCGAATGATCCGGGTTGCGTTCATTGGTGCCCCGGCAGGGCAAGTCTAAAGTTTAAATTTAGCGAGTTGCTTTCCGGATTTGTTGTCGTGTGCATGCACCGTACAGACCAGACAGGAGTCAAAGGAACGAGCCACCAATCCAACTTCCACCGGATCGTGTGGGTCTTCGATTTCCGTGCCTTCCAGGGCGGCTTCGATCGGGCCGGGATTGCCTTCCGAGTCATTCGGGCCGACGTTCCAGGTCGTTGGAGCAATGATTTGGTAGTTCTCAATCACGCCATCCTTGATCTTGATCCAGTGTGCAAGCGCCCCGCGGGCAGCTTCCGTTGCCCCCCAGCCGATGCCATCCTTCTCTTCCGGCTTGATGTAGAATTCATCGTCGAGGTTGACCTGACTGAGCCAGTCGTTGATCATAGTGTACAGGCGTGGCGCTTCGTGTACCCGTGCCAGGCTCCGGGTAAAGACAGAAGGCCCCATTTTATCCATGATGTCCGCAAAGAGCGGGTCTTTGATCTGATGATCGGCATTGTCCGGGTTAGCCGCCATGATGACTCTCGCCAGTGGGCCGGCCTCGGCAGCGTGCTGCATAAAGCGTGGCGCTTTAGACCAGCTGTACTTACCGTCGAAGTCAGTATGCTCCAGTGTAGTAGAGTTGATAGAGGCATCTGGTGCCGGCTCGTCAAATGGGTGGAGGGCATTAGCCTGATTTTCGTACCAGGCGTGCTTGACGTGCTCTTCCACCATTTTTTGGTCGGCATCGTAATATTTTTGGCCGTCCCAAAAGCCAGCCGGGCTGATGAGTGCCGGGTTTCGGCCTTCTATGGTCGGCTTGTTGTAAAGATCTTTGTGGAGATAAGTACCCCAGGCCAGGAATTTGCCCACGCCCTGCCCGAACTTATCGAGCCCGAATTCAATGCCGGCACGCAGGAATAAGCCGAGGTCACTATTTCGGTGGCTTTCGTTTTCTTCCAGCCATTCCATCATGTCATCCCAGCTCTGAATTTGCAGGTAGCGCTCGATGGAGCAGCCCAGCCATACCGGCTCAAGCCAGTCGTTGCGGAACTGATTCATGATGGCATGTGCCCGGGTGATGTCCTTTAGCGTAGGAGCGCACATCACGCCGCCCGGCACCATGTAGCTCGAGTGTGGCCATTGTCCGCCAAAGAGGGCGTACACTTCCACAGGGCGCCCGCTCGCGGTCACGCCTTTCTGGAATGAAGTGCCCACATAGGCTGCAAAGCGCTTGACGACCTCATCGTAAAGAGGCTTGTTGGCAAATTTCTTATTCGCCAGGTCGGTTGCGAAGATGGCATAAAACCACCGCGGAATACTTTGGATGGTCTCGGTGGCTTGCCCGATTGCCCGCAGCAGGAGTGCGTTGGGCGGCAACGTGGTACCCCATGCAGTGTCCAGTGCAGACGAAGCAGAGTAAAGGTGGGAGCCCCCGCAGATGCCACAGGCACGCGGCGTCACGATCAGACCCGACTGTGGGTCCTTGCCTACGAGTATCTTTTCGAAACCCCGGAACATCGCGGCTTGCGTGTGTGCACGGGTGACCCGGCCATTTTCCATATAGACTTTAACGTCCAGGTCGCCTTCTACCCGGCCGACCGGAGATATATTGAGTTCTTTAACTTGAGTCATTTTTAGCTTACAATTTTGACAATAACTAGATTAAGATTAGAGATGGACACAGCAGTCTAAGGTATAACTGTAGCGTGCCCATCATCCGGCGCGGCGCTCTATTTGGAAGTCTCGAAGTGCTCCTTGTTCACGCCCATTACATTTTCAAGGGTACCCATGACCTTCTCGAAGCCAGCCCGGCTGTAATACGCCAGCTTGTTGGTACCGGCAGGGGTATCCTGCGGCAGGAAGCCCAGGTACTTCAGGGTCTTAAAGACGCTGCCTTTCTTGAGGTCATGATGCGGGAAGCCCGGTTCGGTACAACCCAGGCAGGGATGGTTGGCCCGGGTTTTGCTTGATTGCCGATTCCAGAGGATACGGTTACAGCTTGCCCGGGTCATCGGTCCGCGGCAGCCTACTTCGTAGAAGAGGCAGCCTCCGCGTTTGCCGAAATGGCCATCTACCTTTTGCGCAAAGCTGATGGCATTGGGGCAGCCGTTTTGTACAAAGTCGGTGAAGAAGGTCTTGGGGCGGTGAAATTCGTCCAGGAGGACGTCCCCTATACGGCCGGTGGCGATGGCAACAAGGATTTGCGTGACCCAGTCCGGGTGCGCCGGGCAGCCCGGGATGTTAATGACCGGTAAGCCACCTTTAGACTTGAAGTCAGGACCGAGGTAGCCCCCTTTTGCTTCTTTATGGAACTGCATACCCGTAGATTCGCTTGGGTTGGGCGGTACAGCAGGGATGCCGCCCCAGGTCGCGCAATCGCCAATAGCGACAACGAACTGGGCCGCGTCCGAGAGTTCCTGTACCCAGTCCTTCATGGGGCGGTCAGCAAAGTAATTCATTTTACCGGTCCCGTCAGGACCTTCGACTACGGAGCCTTCAAAAACGAAAATGTCGAGTTGTGTTTTGCCGGAGATACAATCGTTCATCAAGTCAGTAACCTGATGCCCAATTTCCAGGCCAACGGTAGGGTGCCACAAAATGTTGATGCCAAAATCGACGATAAGCTCTACAACGGTGGGTTCTTCGGCATTCAGGAAGGACATGGTGTTGCCACTACATGCTCCGCCCTGCAGCCACAGGATGTTTGCCATGCTTGCTAATGTTTTTGTTTGTTGTATAGTACTTCGCAGTGAAAAAGGGACATCAATTGAGGCTTTGCAAACTTAGCACTCGACCAGATCGCCGGGGAAGTGGCGGGAGGTTGGTGATAAATTGGCAATAGATTGAAGCTTGTTTCCTCACTTTTGAAGGCTGAGTATTCAAAAAAACTAATGCCTATTGACTTACTCAGGAATAAATGTATGGAAAAAAGGCGATTAGAAAAAATTTTCTAACCCAATGAAGCTACTTTGGCGCTATTTGTATTTTTTCTAAATAGCTGTAAGGGTCAGTAGAATAGATCATAAGGGGACTGCAACATTTGTTCGTACTCCTGATGACCAAGTTTGGTGAATAGCGGGATGAGCAGGTTCCAGACAGCAGCTTTATAAGCTTCGAGGCTGGGCAGAACCGTTGACCGAACGACCTCCTGTGCCATTTGGTAGGTGCTTGTGACCCAAAGTTGCAGCGCAAGGCCGGCATGAAAGCCCGGGCGGGGCTCCGGTCTCATCACCCCCCTTGCGGTATTGAACTCCAGGATCTGCAGCCATTGCTGTACCTCTGTTTCGATATGCTTTTGGTATTCGGCTTGTACTTCAGGGAAGGCACGGGTCACTTCCAGGGTGTCGAGGTAAAAGAAGCGGTAGGTTTGCTGATGTTGGAATACAGCCTCCAGCAGGCGGTCGATGTTGTCGAACAGGGGGACAATACGGAATTCCCGCAGCAGCTCGATCTGTTCCGTTTCCAGCTTTTTGTAAAGCCCGAGTACAATAGCCTGCTTGTTGGGGAAATGATACGCCAGGTTGCCCACGCTTTTGCCCGCTTCATCGGCGATGTGCTGCAGGCGGACATTGACCATACCATCGGCGTTGAAACGTTTTAGAGCCGCGGCGAGTATTTTTTCTTTGGTGGACATAGGCTAAGCACATGCATAGTTGTGGGGCAAAAATAGGCTTCCCTGAGCTATTCTTTAGTATTGGCTCCGCATTTCCTTTTGAGGACAGAATTTCTAGATTGATGTGTGTTTTTAATTTTTTTGACAACCTTGGTGTATCTTCTAATCAAAAAAGTTGTAAAATGACAATTAAACCCTTGTTTTTATCTCTGGCAGTCCTGCTATGCAGTACTCTTGGTGCGCAGGAGCTGATCCACCCTATTTTTTCTTTTTCTCAGAAGAAAGACTCTTACATCACGATGAAGGATGGTACCGAGTTGGTGGGCCGTATCACAGGTTTGAAGCGGAAAAAAGGCCTGATTCAGGAAATAAAGTATAAAGGAGAAGATGGCAAAAAATTGAAAATCAGCCCTGATGACATCAAATTCATGTACGTTCAAGCTACGGCGGCAGATAAGTTTGGCAATGCTGTGGACAAGATGGCTGATACGCAGCGCTGGGGCGAGGAAGAAGTCGAGGATGAACTTATAAAAGAAGGTTACTCCTACTTTGAAAACGCTGAAGTATTAGAGATGCTATGTTAACATCCAAGCAGTTCTTTGAAAAAATTGTAGATTAGCACTACCGAAGGAGGTCATTCTTTCGAGAGTGATCATCCAGTGTAG
>PR_CR_10_Liq_3_inCRDRAFT_1000263_pt1 | contig 14834 bp, 27 predicted proteins | sample PRCRCaboRojoPR_2_FD_10240 | JGI IMG/M metagenome (IMG submission 10240)
GGCGCCCGGGCCACCATCGCCGAGGGCATCGTCCATGAAATCAGTCAGCGGCTGCGCTTTCTGGTCAACGTTGGGCTTAACTATCTCACCCTCTCGCGCAGTGCCGAGACGCTCTCCGGGGGTGAAGCTCAGCGTATCCGGCTGGCCAGCCAAATCGGCGCCGGGCTTGTCGGTGTGATGTATGTCCTCGATGAGCCCTCCATCGGGCTGCATCAACGCGACAACGACCGCCTGCTTGAGACCCTGCGCCATTTGCGCGATCTGGATAACACGGTGATCGTCGTCGAACATGACGAGGAAGCCATCCGCGCGGCGGACCATATTGTCGATATGGGGCCGGGCGCCGGCAGCGCCGGGGGTGAGGTAATTGCCGAAGGCACGCTGGATGACATCCTTGGCCATCCGGACTCGCTGACCGGTGATTATCTCACCGGGCGCAAATCCATCGCCCTGCCTGCGCATCGAACCCCACCCGATACGGCCCGGCAGATCGAGCTGCACGGCGCCCGCGGGAACAACCTGAAAGACGTCAATGTCGCCTTCCCGGCTGGTCTGATGATCGGGGTGACCGGTGTCTCCGGCTCGGGCAAGTCGACCCTTGTCAATGACACCCTCTATCCGGCCGCCGCCAACGAGCTCAATGGCGCAAGCCTCGATGTGGCCGAGCATGACCGCATTGAGGGCCTGGCACTTTTCGATAAGGTGGTGGATATCGACCAGAGCCCCATCGGCCGGACACCGCGCTCCAACCCGGCCACCTATGCCGGGCTCTTCACCCCCATTCGCGAGCTTTTTGCCGGGACACCCGAGGCACGCTCACGTGGCTATGGCCCGGGGCGGTTCAGTTTTAATGTCCGCGGGGGGCGCTGTGAGGCCTGTCAGGGCGAGGGTGTGATTCGTGTTGCCATGCATTTCCTGCCGGATGTCTACGTCCCCTGTGATGTCTGCCGCGGGGCGCGTTATAACCGCGAGACGCTTGAGATCCGCTACCGCGGCTACAGCATCGCGGATGTGCTGGCATTGACCGTTACCGATGCGCTGGATGTATTTGCCAGCATCCCGGTGGTTGCCCGCAAACTCCAGACACTGATTGACGTCGGGCTGGGCTATATCCACTTGGGCCAGAACGCCGTGACCCTCTCCGGGGGNGAGGCGCAGCGGGTCAAACTCGCCCGGGAGCTCTCCCGCCGCGGAACCGGGCAGACGCTATACATCCTCGATGAACCGACCACCGGGCTGCATTTTCATGACATCGCGCAGCTGCTCACGGTACTGCATCGCCTGCGCGATGAAGGCAATACGCTGGTCGTGATTGAACACAACCTGGATGTCATTAAAACCTGCGACTGGGTGGTGGANATGGGGCCGGAGGGCGGCGCCGGCGGTGGCGAAGTGGTGGCCGCAGGCACACCCGAGGCGCTCACAGCCATCCCGGCCTCACATACCGGCCGCTATCTATCCCCGCTGCTTAAAGCCTGATTCCGCCCATTAAAAAAGCCGATGCCCTGCAAGGGTCACCGGCTTTTCATGAGCGCGACGGGTCAGACCCGTCGGCTTCGTTCAGGGCAGCAGATGCTCAACCGCATCACGCTCTTCGATGAGCTCCTGTTCCGTGAGCTGCATCCGCTCGCGGGAGAAATCATCGATCTCAAGACCCTGGACGATCTCATAGCGGCCATCGACGCAGCGCACCGGGAAGGAGTAAATGATCCCTTCGGCGATGCCGTAGCTGCCATCCGAGGGAATACCCATGCTGACCCAGTCGTCAGACGGCGTACCCAGGGTCCAGTCACGCATATGATCGATCGCGGCACTGGCGGCGGAAGCCGCGCTGGACTGCCCGCGCGCCTTGATGATTGCCGCACCCCGCTGCTGGACCGTGGGGATGAAGCCCTCTTCCAGCCAGGCCTGATCCACCAGATCGCTCGCTGCCTTGCCGCTGACCGTGGCATGGCTGATATCCGGGTACTGCGTTGCGGAATGGTTACCCCAGATGGTCATCTGACGGATGTCGGTGACATGACTCGAAGTCCGGTTGGCAAGCTGAGCCAGCGCACGGTTGTGATCCAACCGGGTCATCGCCGTAAAGCAGCGCGGGTCAAGATCCGGCGCGTTGCGCTGCGCGATCAACGCGTTGGTGTTGGCCGGGTTACCCACCGCCAGCACGCGGACGTTGCGGCTTGCCACATCGTTCATGGCCTTGCCCTGAGCGGAGAAGATCGCGGCGTTGGCCTCCAGCAGATCCTTGCGCTCCATGCCCGGGCCACGCGGCTTGGCGCCGACGAGCATAATGTAATCCGCATCCTTGAAAGCCTCTTCGGCCTTGTCGGTCGCGGTCACACCGGCGAGCAGCGGGAAGGCACAGTCCTCGAGCTCCATGATCACGCCCTGGACCGCGTCCATGGCCGGTGGAATCTCGAGCAGCTGCAGGATGACGGGCTGATCCGGTCCGAGCATATCGCCCGAGGCAACGCGGAACAGCAGGCTATAACCAATCTGACCGGCGGCACCGGTCACGGCAACACGTACGGGTGCTTTCATGCAAACCCCTCCGTTCTAGGATCAGGAGGCTTCGGCGACCGTCTCTTCGACAGGCGCTTCTTCGGCCTCTTCGGCAACCGGGCGATCGACCAGTTCGACAAACGCCATCGGCGCATTGTCGCCGGCGCGGAAGCCCGCTTTGAGAATTCGCAGATAACCACCCGGGCGCTCACGATAACGCGGTCCGAGCTCATCGAAGAGTTTGGTCACCGCTTCCTTGTTGCGCAGGCGGGCAAAGGCAAGACGGCGGTTGGCCACCGTGTCTTTGCCGGCGAGCGTGATCAGCGGCTCAGCCACACGACGCAGCTCTTTGGCTTTTGGCAGTGTGGTCCGAATGGCCTCATGCTCAATCAGCGATGCCGACATATTGCGGAACATCGCCTGGCGATGCGTGCTGTTGCGATTGAGTTTCCGTCCGGATTTACGATGACGCATTTGTCTTTTCCCTTAGCCGGTGGCCCGACCGCGCTCCTCGAGACCGGCCGGCGGCCAGTTCTCAAGACGCATGCCGAGCTGAAGTCCGTGCTGTGCCAGGACTTCTTTAATTTCATTAAGCGATTTCTTGCCGAGGTTCGGTGTTTTCAGCAGCTCGACCTCGGTCTTCTGCACCAGATCACCGACGAAGTGAATCGCCTCGGCTTTCAGGCAGTTCGCTGAGCGAACCGTCAGCTCCAGGTCGTCGATCGGACGCAGCAGCACCGGATCAACCTCCGGCTCCTTGCGCCGCGGCTCGCTCTCACTCTCGCCACCTTCGAGGTCAACGAAAATGGCAAGCTGATCACGCAGCACACCGGCGGCGAGGCGAACCGCCTCTTCCGGCTCGATGACACCACTGGTCTCGATATCCATGATCAACTTATCGAGGTCGGTACGCTGTTCAACACGTGCGCTCTCGACGTTGTAGGCGACCTTGCGCACGGGACTGAAGGTGGCGTCCAGGGCCAGACGGCCGATGGTGCGCTCTTCTTCGCCGTCGCGTGCGGTTGCCGGCTCGTAGCCACGGCCGCCGCTGACGGTGATGGCCATGCTGATCTCACCGGCCTTGGTGAGATTGCAGATGACGAGCTCGGGGTTTTTCACCTCGACATTCTGCTCGGCGGCAATGTCCTCGGCGGTGACGACACCCGGGCCCTTCTTGTGCAGCCGCAGAATGGCCTCGTCCCGGCCGGTCAGCCGGACAGCCAGCTGCTTGAGGTTGAGAAGAATGTCGACGACATCTTCCTGCACCCCTTCAATGGCGGTGTACTCGTGAAGGACGCCTTCGATCTCCACCTCGGTGACGGCATAGCCGGGCATCGAGGAGAGCAGCACGCGCCGCAAAGCGTTGCCGAGAGTGTGTCCAAAGCCGCGCTCCAGCGGCTCCAGCGTGATGCGCGCGCGCTTGTCGCTGATCGCATCAACGTCGACCACCCGCGGTTTAAGGAAATCCTTAAACTGACCCTGCATGAATGAAACTCCTGCGTTGCAAGCGCGCCAATGGCGCCCTTACTTGGAATAAAGCTCGACGATGAAATTCTCGTTGATCTCGGCCGGAAGATCGGCGCGATCCGGAACCTGCTTGAAGGTGCCCTTGAAGGCCTTGTTATCGACCTCGACCCACTCCGGCAGACCATTCTGCTGTGCCATTTCCATGGCGGCCTGCACCCGAAGCTGCTTCTGCGCCTTCTCGCGGATGGAGACCGTGTCGCCGGCCTTGACTTCGGCCGAGGCGACGTTGGTCACGCGGCCGTTGTGCTCGATCGCGCGATGCGCGACCAGCTGCCGTGCTTCAGCACGCGTCGCCGCAAAACCCATGCGGTAGACGACATTGTCCAGCCGGCATTCAAGCAGCTGCAGCAGATTCTCACCCGTGTTGCCCTTGCGCCGGTCGGCTTCCTTGTAATAGCGACGGAACTGCCGCTCGAGGACGCCGTAGATGCGACGGACTTTCTGTTTCTCACGCAGCTGCAGGCCGTAATCCGACAGCCGGCCACGGCGCTGGCCATGCTGGCCGGGCGGGGTGTCGAGCTTGCACTTGCTGTCAAGCGGGCGAACACCACTTTTGAGATACAGATCCGTGCCCTCGCGGCGGGCAAGCTTACAGGTCGGTCCGATATAACGTGCCATGTCTATAACCCCTGATCAGACGCGACGTTTCTTGGGCGGACGACATCCGTTATGCGGAATCGGCGTCACGTCCTCGATGTTGGTAATGCGGTAGCCCACATTGTTGAGCGCACGCACGGCCGATTCACGGCCCGGGCCGGGGCCCTTCACGCGCACTTCCAGATTCTTCAGGCCATAGTCCTTGGCCGACTCACCGGCGCGCTCCGACGCCACCTGCGCGGCAAAGGGCGTGCTCTTACGCGAGCCGCGGAAACCGCTGCCACCGGAACTGGCCCACGCCAGTGCATTGCCCTGGCGGTCAGTAATGGTGATTACCGTGTTGTTGAATGTCGCGTTGATGTGCGCGATCCCATCGACAACCGTACGCTTGACGCGTTTGCGAGTACGGGTAGTTGGCTTGGCCATTCGAATGCTGTCCTGCTTTTAAGCGTTAACGGGTGACGGCGCGACGCGGACCCTTGCGGGTACGAGCGTTGGTACGGGTACGCTGACCCCGCACCGTCATGCCACGGCGATGGCGGATGCCGCGATAGCAGCCCATATCCATCAACCGTTTGATATCCATGGCCACCTGCCGACGCAGGTCGCCTTCGACGGCGTACTCGTTGACGGCCGCCCGCACGCGCTCGAGCTCTTCTTCTGTGAGCTCGCTGACTTTGCGATCCGGCGCCACCGAAGCAGCCTTGCAGATTTCTCCCGCCCGCGTACGGCCGATGCCGTAGATCGCGGTGAGAGCGATTACCGTGTGTTTATTGGCCGGAATGTTAACGCCAGCAATACGGGCCATTAGCCGTTACTCCGAGTTGTTCGTTGCTCACGGAAACCCGCTAGTTTAGCTGGATAACCGAGTTTCATTCAAGTCGCTCTTCAGCCCTGGCGCTGTTTATGCCGGGCATCCGTGGTGCAGATCACCCGCACGACGCCGCCGCGCCGGATGATTTTGCAGTTACGACAGATTTTCTTGACCGAGGCACGTACCTTCATCGTCCCATCTCCAATTGTTCCTGCTAGCGCAGGAGCCCGCCGCCACCGCGGCCGTGCGCCTGCAGATTCGCTTTCTTCATGAGCGGCTCGTACTGATGCGAGACCAGATGGGCCTGCAACTGCGACATGAAGTCCATCACCACCACCACAATAATCAGCAGCGAAGTGCCACCGAAGTAGAACGGTACGTTCCAGTAGAGGATCAGGAACTCCGGCAGCAGACAGACCGCAGTGATGTAGGCCGCACCGACCAGGGTCAAACGGGTCATCACCTTGTCGATATAACGCGAGGTCTGCTCACCCGGACGCACACCGGGGATAAAGGCCCCCGAGCGCTTCAGGTTGTCAGCGGTATCCCGCGAATTAAACACGAGTGCCGTGTAGAAGAAACAGAAAAATATGATAGCCGCCGCATAAAACGCGATGTAAAGCGGCTGCCCGGGGCTGAGGCTCTGACCCAGCCGCTGCATCCAGGAAAGCCCCTCGACCTCACCAAACCACTGCCCGAGCGTTGCCGGGAAGAGAATGATGCTGGAGGCGAAGATCGCCGGGATCACGCCTGCCATGTTGATCTTGAGCGGCAGATGACTGGTCTGGCCGGCATACATCTTCCGGCCCTGTTGCCGGCGGGCATAGTTGACCGTAATCCGGCGCTGACCGCGCTCCATGAAGACGATGAACCAGATCACCGCAAGGGCCAGGACCAACAGCAGCAGCACAGCGGCAATCGCAAGCTCACCGGTACGCGAGAGCTCCAGCGTCCCGCCAAGCGCTGCCGGCAATCCGGCCACGATGCCCGCGAAGATGATCAACGAGATGCCGTTACCGATGCCGCGCTCGGTGATCTGCTCACCCAGCCACATCAAGAACATCGTCCCGGTCACCAGCGTCACCGTGCCGATGAACACAAAACTCGGCCCGGGGGCGAAGACCACGCCCTGATTCTGCAGGGCAACCGTAATGCCAATGCCCTGAAAGAGCGCGAGGCCCAGCGTGCCGTAGCGGGTGTATTTGGTGATCACCCGTCGTCCCTGCTCGCCTTCCTTGCGCAACTGCTGCAGCGACGGAATCACCGCCGAGAGCAACTGCATGATGATGGAAGCCGAGATATACGGCATCACGCCCAGCGCGAAAATGGACAACCGTCCCAGAGCACCGCCTGAGAACATGTTGAACATATCGAGAATGGTGCCGGACTGCTGCTCGAACATCTGCGCAAGCGCAGCCTGATCGATGCCCGGAATGGTGATATGCGCGCCGAGCCGGTAGATCACCAGCGCCAGCACCACAAAAGTCAGCCGCTGGCGGACCTCCGTGAGCCGGCCCATGCCCCCGAGGGCACCCATATTGCCGGGCGCGCGTGCCACTTAGCCCTCGACCTTGCCGCCGGCTTTTTCAATGGCTGCCTTTGCACCGGCGGTCGCGCGAACGCCCTGGAGTGTCACCCCACGGCTGACTTCACCCGAGGCAATCACTTTGGCCTCACGGATGTTGCGTGCGATCAGGCCCGCGGCCTTGAGCGTCTCCAGTGAGACCACATCACCCTCAACCTTGCCGAGCTCGGAGAGCCGAATCTCAGCGACGTAGAGGCCCTTGCGCGAACGGAAGCCGACCTTCGGCACCCGGCGCTGCAATGGCATCTGCCCGCCTTCAAAGCCCACTTTATGGAAGCCGCCACTGCGGGACTTCTGCCCCTTGTGACCGCGGCTTGCGGTTTTGCCCATGCCCGAGCCGGCACCACGGCCAACGCGCTCGGCGTCGCGACGTGCACCCGGGGCTGGACGCAGTGTATTCAGTCGCATTGCTCAGACCTCCTCGACCGAGAGCATGTAGGAGACCTTGTTGATCATCCCGCGGTTCTCGGGTGTGTCGTTCACCACAACGCTGTGGTGCATGCGGCGCAGACCAAGGCCGGCCACGCAGGCTTTGTGCGCGGCGAGCCGTTTGGCGGTGCTGCGCACCAGCGTGACTCGAAGCTGTTTACTCTTTGCCATGATCAGCCCTGAATCTCTTCAACGGTCTTGCCACGCTTGGCCGCCACCTGCTCCGGGGAGCTGTAATCGGTGAGCGCCTTGATGGTGGCACGGACCACGTTTACCGGGTTGCGTGAACCAATCGCCTTGGCGAGCACGTCCTGCACACCCACCACCTCGAAGACCGCGCGCATGGCGCCGCCGGCGATGATGCCGGTACCTTCGGAGGCCGGCTGCATGAACACCTTGCTCGAGCCGTGGTTGGCCGTGGCCGGATACTGCAGCGTCGGGCCATTGAGGTTTACCGGGCGCATGTTCTGGCGCGCTTTCTCCATGGCTTTCTGCACGGCGAGCGGCACTTCACGCGCCTTGCCGTAACCGAATCCGACCGACCCCTCACCATCGCCAACGACGGTGAGCGCGGTAAAGCCGAACTGACGGCCGCCTTTTACCACTTTGGCTACGCGGTTGATGGTGATGAGCTTCTCGCGAAGGCCCTCACCGCTGACATCACTGGTCGCCATCGCCTATGTGCCTCTGTTCAGAATTTCAGTCCGGCTTCGCGGGCCGCATCAGCAATCGCCCGAACCCGCCCATGATATTTAAAGCCCGAGCGGTCGAATGCCACCTCGGTAATGCCTGCAGCGGCAGCCCGCTCGGCGATCGCCCGGCCAACGGCCTTGGCCGCTTCGATGTTGCCACCGGTCTCGAGCTTGCCACGCACGTCTTTCTCGAGCGTCGACGCTGCGACCAGGGTCTGGCTCGAATCGCCGGAGATCACCTGAGCGTAGGTATGCCGTGGCGTACGGTGAATCGTAAGCCGCACGGTTCCCAGCTCCCGCATCTTGGCGCGGGCCTTGCGGGCCCGACGTAATCTTGCTGACTTCTTGTCCATCGCCATTACTTCTTCTTGGCTTCTTTCATGATGACGCGCTCATCGGCATAACGAACGCCCTTGCCCTTGTAAGGCTCCGGCGGACGGTAGGCGCGGATATTGGCCGCCACCTGGCCGACTTGCTGCTTGTCGATACCCTTGACCACGATCTCGGTGTTCGACGGTGTCTCGACCGTAATGCCGGTCGGCACCGGAAAATCCACCGGATGCGAGAATCCGAGCGAGAGGTTGAGCTTCTGGCCCTGCGCCTGGGCGCGGTAACCCACGCCGATCAACTGCAGCCGACGCTCGAAGCCCTGGCTCACGCCATGGACCATGTTGTTCACGACCGCACGAGTGGTGCCGGCCAGCGCCACGGCATCCTGGCGCTCACGATTGGCCGCAAAGGTCAGCGTCTGCTCTTCCTGCTTCACATCCACCCACTCATGGATGGTGTGGCTGAGCTCGCCCTTGCTGCCCTTGACCTTGATCTCACGATCGGCGGCCAGCGTGACTTCAACACCGCTCGGGATCGATACCGGATTGTTCGCTACTCTGGACATAACCCGTTTATCCCGTCGTTAGAACACTACGCAGAGCACTTCACCGCCGTGGCCCGCGTCGCGCGCCGCCCGGTCGGTCATCACACCCTGCGAGGTGGAAATGATGGCAGTGCCAAGGCCGCCGCGAACCCGCGGCAGAGCGCGCTTGCCTTCAAAGCGGCGCAGGCCTGGGCGGCTGACGCGCTGAATCTCCGCGATGACCGGACGGCCCTCGTGATACTTCAGCGTCACCACCAATGTGGGCTTCTTCTCGTCACCCTCGATGCGATAGTCCTGAATATAGCCTTCGTCCTTTCAATACACGGGCGATGGCTGTCTTCAGCTTCGAGGAGGGGATCGAGACCTCCGTCTTCTCAGCGGACTGACCGTTGCGAATGCGGGTCAGCATATCCGCGATGGGATCGGTCATGCTCATGTTCGCGTCACCTGGTTCCTTGCCTGATTCGTCATATCCATGCCACTCACCAGCTGGACATCTTCAGGCCGGGGATCTCACCGCGCATGGCGGCCTGGCGGAGCATGTTCCGGGCAAGACCGAACTTGCGGTAATAACCGCGCGGCCGTCCCGAGACATTGCACCGATTACGCCCACGCACCGGGCTGGCGTTCCGGGGCAGTTTCTGCAACTGCTCCTGAGCGGCCAGCCGCTCCTCATCCGAGGAGCCGGGGCTGCGAATAATTTCCTTGAGCTCTGCACGCTTGGCGGCGTACTTGTTACGCGTACGTTCGCGCTTGAGCTCCCGCTGGACCATGGAAACCTTGGCCATTTCCTGCCCTCTCTACTTGCGGAAGGGGAATCCAAAGCCCTCGAGCAGGGCCATGGCTTCCTCATCCGTTTCTGCGGTGGTGGCAATCGCGATATCCATCCCGCGGATGGCGTCGATCTTGTCGAACTCGAGTTCGGGGAAGACCAGCTGTTCGCGAATGCCCAGGTTGTAGTTGCCGCGCCCGTCGAATGACCGCGGCGAGAAGCCACGGAAGTCGCGAATACGCGGAGCCGCGATATTGATCAGACGATCAAGAAATTCATACATGCGCTCACGCCGCAGTGTGACCTTGCAGCCGATCGGCCAATCCTCACGGATCTTGAAGCCGGCCACGGCTTTGCGTGTATAGGTCACGATCGGCTTCTGTCCGGCCAGCGCCGCCATATCACCGGTGGCGTGGTCGATGACTTTCTTATCGCGCACGGCCTCACCGAGCCCCATGTTGATCGCGATCTTCTCAAGCCGCGGCACCTGCATGGGGTTGGCGTACTCAAAACGCTGCGACAGCGCCGAGACGATTTCGTTTTTGTATTGCTCCCGCAATCTGGCCATCACGGCACCCTAATCAATCAGGTTGTTGTCGGATTTGAAAAAGCGCACCTTGCTGCCATCCTTCTCAACGCGAATACCGACCCGATCGGGTTTACCGGTATTGGGGTTGTAGATGGCGACGTTGGAGCGGTGCAGCGGCATCTCCTTTTCAATGATGCCGCCGGCATCATTGGCCTGGGGATTGGCCCGCTTGTGCTTTTTCACCATGTTTGCGTTCTCGACCACCACGCGATCCTTATCAGGAATCACGCGGGTCACTCGTCCGCGCCGGCCCTTATCCTTGCCGGCAATGACCATGACTTCGTCACCGGTCTTAATCTTGTGCATGACTACAGCACCTCCGGAGCAAGCGAGATGATCCGCATGAAGCGCTCAGTCCGCAGCTCACGGGTCACGGGTCCGAAGACACGCGTGCCGATGGGCTGCAGGTTGTTGTTGAGCAGCACCGCGGCGTTGCCGTCAAAGCGAATCACCGATCCGTCGGGACGGCGCACGCCATGCCGGGTGCGAACGACGACGGCGTTGTAAACCTCGCCCTTTTTCACACGACCCCGCGGGATGGCGTCCTTGACGCTCACCTTGATGATGTCGCCGATGCCGGCGTAGCGGCGCTTCGATCCGCCCAGTACTTTGATGCACTGAACCTCCCGCGCTCCACTGTTATCCGCCGCGCCCAGCAGCGTCTGCATCTGAATCATCGTGATTGACTCTCTATGTTGATCCGTTGCCTATTGCGCCGCGCGCTCAATAACTTCCACCAGGCGCCACGACTTGCGCTTGGAGAGCGGGCGACATTCCTCGACCGACACCCAATCGCCTTTCTGGCAGACGTTTTCGGCGTCATGCGCATGCAGCTTGGTGGTGCGGCTGATGATCTTGCCGTAAAGCGGGTGACGCACCCGGCGCTCAACCGCCACGGTGATCGTCTTGTCCATGGCCGCGCTCACGACGCGACCGTTGACCGTACGCTTGACGCTGTTGTTCTCGCTCATGACGTCTCGCCTGCCTTGATCTTCTCGTTGATGACGGTCTTGATCCGCGCAATATCCCGCCGCACCCGCGTCATCTCATCGGGCCGCGCCAGCTGACCGGTGGCCTGCTGCATGCGCAGATTGAACTGCTCTTTGCGCTGCTCGAGCAGCTCGGCCTCGAGGGCCTTCATATCCTTGTCGCGAAGTTCACTCGCCTTCATCACATCGCCGTCCGTTCAACGAAGCGGGTCTGTACCGGAAGCTTGGCAGCGGCGCGGCGGAAAGCCTCGCGAGCCATCTCCTCGGAGACACCCTCGATTTCGTAAATCACGCGACCGGGCTGCACCTTGGCGGCCCAATGATCGACGTTGCCCTTACCCTTACCCTGACGCACTTCCAAAGGCTTGGAGGTGACCGGGGTATCCGGGAAGATCCGGATCCAGACCTTGCCGCCACGCTTGACGTGACGGTTGATGGCCCGACGGCCGGCCTCGATCTGACGCGCGGTCACCGGACCCCGCGTTGTCGATTTCAGCCCGAATTCCCCGAAGCTGACCTTGTCGCCACGGGTGGCCAGACCGGTATTGCGGCCCTTCTGCTGTTTCCTGAACTTGGTACGCTTTGGCTGCAGCATGACTGTCTCCTTCGCGCCGCCTTAACTGGCAGCGGCCCGCTGGCTGGGGACGGCATCCGCATCGAGGATCTCGCCCTTGAACACCCAGACCTTCACGCCGATCACGCCATAAGTGGTCATGGCCTCGGCGAACCCATAATCAATATCCGCACGCAGGGTGTGCAGCGGCACACTGCCTTCGTGATAACGCTCGGAGCGCGCGATCTCGGCGCCGTTGAGGCGGCCGCCGACCTGAATCTTGATGCCCTGGGCGCCAAGCCGCATGGCATTACCGACCGCCCGCTTCATCGCCCGGCGGAACATAATGCGGCGCTCGAGCTGCTGAGCCACGCTCTCGGCGACCAGCTGCGCGTCGAGCTCGGGCTTGCGGATCTCTTCGATGTTCACATGCACCGGGATGCCCATGCGCTGCGTGAGCTCACGGCGCAGACGATCGATGTCCTCGCCCTTCTTGCCGATAACGATGCCCGGGCGTGCCGTGTGAATCGTAATCAGCGCGTTCTTGGCCGGCCGCTCAATACGAACACGGCTGACCGACGCATGCGCCAGGCGCTTGCGAATGAATTCACGAATCCGGAAATCGGTATGCAGCTGATCGCCGAAGCGGCTGCTGTCGGCGTACCACATGGAACGCCAATCCTCGGTAATACCGAGCCGGAAACCCGTGGGATGAACCTTATGACCCATGCCTGGAACCCCTATTCCTCGGCCACCGCCACAGTGATGTGGCTGGTGCGCTTGAGAATGCGATTGGCCCGGCCTTTCGCCCGGGGCTGAATACGCTTGTACATCGGCCCCTCATCCACCTGGATGCGGGCGATACGAAGCTCGTCAATATCGGCGCCGTTGTTGTGCTCGGCATTGGCAATCGCCGAGTCAACCACCTTGCGCACGATGGCTGCGGCCTTGCGCGGGCTGAACTCGAGGATCTCGAGCGCGCGCCCTACCGGCAGACCGCGAATCTGATCCGCCACCAGACGTACTTTCTGTGGCGAGATGATCGCGAAACGAAGTTTGGCTGCAGTCTCCATGCCTTACCTCTTCGCCTTCTTGTCAGCCAGATGGCCCTTGAAGGTCCGCGTCGGTGCGAACTCCCCGAGCTTATGGCCGACCATGTTCTCGTTCACGAGCACCGGCACATGCTGGCGTCCGTTGTGCACGGCGATGGTGAGCCCCACCATCTCCGGCGCTACCATGGAACGCCGCGACCAGGTCTTGATCGGGCGCTTGCTGTTGGCCTCAACCGCCTGCTGAACCTTCTTCAGCAGGTGGGTATCAATAAACGGGCCTTTACGAATCGAGCGTGGCACGGTTCTCCACCCCTTCTTTAACGTTTGCGACGGCGCACGATCAGCCGATCGGTACGCTTGTTGCTGCGAGTCTTATGTCCCTTGGTCGGAACACCCCAGGGTGTGACCGGATGCCGGCCACCGGAGGTGCGGCCTTCGCCACCACCATGCGGGTGGTCCACCGGGTTCATCACCACACCGCGGACGGTCGGACGACGACCGGCCCAGCGGCTCGCGCCCGCCTTGCCCAGCGAACGCAGGGAATGCTCGGAGTTGCTGACCTCGCCAATCGTGGCGCGGCACTCACTTAAAACTTTGCGCATCTCACCGGAGCGCAGACGCAGCGTGGCGTAAGCCCCCTCGCGCGCAACCAGCTGCACGGCGGCACCAGCCGAGCGGGCCATCTGAGCACCCTTACCCGGACGCAGCTCAATGCAGTGCACCTGGGTACCCAACGGAACATTCCGCAGCGGCAGGGTGTTGCCCGGCTTGATCGGAGAGCCGACACCGGAGCGGACTTCATCACCGGTTTTCAGGCCTTTCGGCGCGATGATGTAGCGGCGCTCGCCATCCCGGTAAAGCACCAGTGCGATGTGCGCGCTACGGTTGGGATCATATTCAATCCGCTCAACGCGGCCGGCAATGCCGTCCTTGTTGCGACGGAAGTCGATCACCCGATAGCGGCGCTTGTGCCCGCCGCCGACGTGACGCGTGGTAATCCGGCCGTGGTTGTTGCGCCCGCCGCTCTTGTTGAGCTTGCGCACCAGCGGTGCATGCGGCTCGCCCTTGTGCAGGCCCTCTTTCGAGGTCTGGACAACGAAACGCCGACCCGGGGATGTTGGTTTTGATTTGCGCAGTGCCATGATCGTCTAGTCCTGTTGCTTACTCGACGCCGCCCACGAAGTCGAGCTCCTGGCCCGCCTCGAGCGCCACATACGCCTTTTTCCAATCGGGACGACGGCCGCGGATCCGACCGAAGTTCTTACGCTTGCCGTTGACGTTGACGACGCGGACGTCCCGCACCTTGACTTCAAAGAGCTGCTCAACCGCGGCTTTCACTTCGCGCTTGGTCGCATCGGTTGCCACCTTGAAGACCACCTGATTGGCGGAATCGGCAATGATGCTGCTCTTCTCCGAGACGTGCGGCCCGCGAAGAACCTGATAAATACGCTCCTGGTTCATGCCAGCCACTCCTCGATGCGGCGCAGGGCATCCACGGTAATCACGACATGCTCATGCGTGAGCAGGGTGACCGGATCCAGCGCCTCGGTGTCCCGAACATCCACCCGCGGCAGGTTACGCACCGCAAGGTAGAGGTTTTCACTGATCTGCTCGCCGATGATCAGCGCATCATCGCTTTTCACCAGCTTCTGCACGGCGGCCAGCGCGTCTTTGGTCTTGGCGGTCTTCACATCGAAGCTCTTGACCACATGCAGACGCTCCTGGCGCAGCAATTCCGAGAGAATCGAGCGCAGCGCACCGCGATACATCTTGCGGTTGACCTTGACCGAATGATCGCGCGGCTTGGCTGCAAACGCCCGGCCACCGCTGCGCCACAACGGGCTGCGGATGGTGCCGGC
>PR_CR_10_Liq_3_inCRDRAFT_1000265_pt1 | contig 14792 bp, 14 predicted proteins | sample PRCRCaboRojoPR_2_FD_10240 | JGI IMG/M metagenome (IMG submission 10240)
CGCTCGGCTCGCCCGGCACGGCCTGCAACCTGTACGACAAGCTGCGCCAGGCGTTCGGCCGCACGAAAATCCGCCCCAAAAAGTCCCTGGTCGGCATCAATAATCGCCACCAGGGTCACCGCCGGGAGGTGATGGCCTTTGGCGAGCATTTGGGTGCCAAGCAATAGCCTGGCATCACCACGCACGGCCGCGGCCATCTGCTGCTCAAAACCGCCGCGTCGGCGAGTGGTGTCGCGGTCGATGCGCACCAGTGGCGTTTCCGGGAAAGCAGCTTCGAGTGCGGCTTCAATGCGCTCGGTGCCAAGGCCGAGGGGGCGTAAGTCGACGCTGCCGCATTGCGGACAGGCATCCGGGATGCGGCGTTCGCTATCACAGTGGTGGCAGTGCAATCGGCGCCGGCCGCGGTGATAGGTATAGCGGGCATCGCAGCGTTCGCATTCAGCAAGCCAGCCACATTCATGGCAGATGATTACCGGCGCAAAGCCTCGCCGGTTGAGGAAAAGCAGCACCTGGCCATCGGCTTCCAGATGCTCGCCAACGCGTGTGATCAGCGGCTGCGATAAACCTTCCTGAGTGGGTTGGCCGCGCATGTCGAGAAGCTGCATGGAAGGCGGGCGTGCATTGCCGGCGCGCTCGTTGAGCTGGCAGTGCAGGTAGCGTTTTTGTGCGGCGTTCGCCAATGTCTCAAGGGCCGGTGTCGCCGAGCCCAGCACAACAGGGACTTCAGCCCGATGAGCGCGCAACACGGCAAGATCCCGGGCCGAATAGCGGAAGCCTTCCTGCTGTTTTAATGAGGCATCATGCTCTTCATCGACAATCATCAGTCCGGGTCGGGCCAGCGGTACAAACACCGCCGAGCGTGTCCCGATGATGACATCGGCCCTGCCGTGCGCGGCGGCCAGCCAGGCATTAAGCCGCTCACCATCGGCAAGCCCCGAGTGCAGCACGGCAATCCGAGCGTTGAGTCGACGACGAAAACGGCTGAGAAGCTGCGGGGTAAGGCCAATTTCCGGGACGATGACAAGGCTCTGCAGGCCCATTTCAGTGGCGCGGGCAATGGCATCGAGATAAACCTCGGTTTTGCCACTGCCGGTCACCCCTTCGAGCAGAATGGCCTGATGACCTTCGCCGGGCATGATGCGGGCGGCTGTTGTGGCCTGCGCGTCATTCAGCACCGGTGCCGGGGCTGTCGTCTCGGCCTGAATGGTGCCGTAGTCGCTGCGCTTGATGGCTTCCGCAAACCCGCGCTCGACCAGGCGTTGCAGTGCGCCGCGGGCATCGCCGCCAAGGCCGGCGAGATCGCCGGCCGCCAGGGCGTCGTTGTCCTTGAGCGCCTGCAGCAGCATGGCCTGTCTTGGCGCACGTTTCTGCCAGGCGTCTGCGGATTGCTCACGTCCCGTAGTGGTGATGCGCCAATAGGTCTGCTCTCCCGGTACGGCCGGCTGCCCCTGGCGGAGTCGGGCCGGAAGTGCCGTGGCATAGGCTTCACCGATCGGGTGGTGGTAATACCGCGCTGCCCAGGCAATGAGCGACATTAATGAGGTGGGCAGCAGCGGGGCCTCGTCGATAACGCGGGTGACCGCGCGCAGCCGGGATTCTTAATGGTGCTCTGGTCCCGTTCGGCAGTGACTATGCCAATGACTTCGCGCCGGCCGAGCGGCACCCTCACGCGTGAGCCGATAGGCGGCTGCGGGCTGTCAGAGGGTGGCAGATAATCCAGCGGTGCCAGAAACGGACCCGGAACTGCAACGGCAAGGGTTTTGGTCATGCGCAGATTGTTGGGGGCCAGCGGCCATTGCGCAAGCCCGTTTGCCGACAACTGCTAGACTGCAACCGATGTATGAGATCGAGCCAATCATCAACGACGTCTGGCAGATGACGGTCCGAAGCTACGAGGCCGAGGGCGTGAAGCAGGATTGTCTTTTCCTCCAGGAGCGCTACGGCGTTGGCGTGAGCGCCTGGTTCGCCCTGCTGTCTCTTGCCGTGCTCGGTTATCGGCTCTGCGATGAATCCTCCCTGACTGCCGTGCTCTCGCGTGCCGAGACCTGGCAGAATGAGGTCATTAAGCCGCTGCGCAGCGCCAGAAAGGCGGCTCGGCTAGAGCAGGGCAGTGCTGATGAGATGGATGCCGTGGCGGCTGCCCGCAAGCGACTGCTGGCCGAGGAGATTGCCGCCGAGGCCATTCAGCAGCGGTTGTTGATCACCGATTATCAAGCGCATACCAGGCTGACAACGCCCGCCGATGATGAAGCGCTTCTAAGCCTTGCGAGCGATTATGTCGGGCTCTATGCCTCGCAGCCGGATGAAGCGGATCAGGCGGCGATCAAGCGTGTGGTCGCCGCCTTTGCTGATCAGCGCAGCTGAATACCACCGCCTGGTGCGCCACCCGGTGCACCGCCGCCCGGCATGCCACCACCGCCCATGCCGCCCATTTGATCGGGGGTCATGATGCGTGAGGCCTGTTCCCGCTGCATTTCCTTGAGCTGCTCCATGGTCTGCTCGAGGGCGGCCTGAGCCGCCTCGGGGAAAGCGGCGAGCGCTTCCTCGAGGCTGTCTGCTTCCAGCTCAAAGTTCAGCGGCAGGGCGCCCACCGGCGTCATTACCTGTGTGCTGCCAAGATAGAGCACCGGGCGCGAATGATCCGGCTCGCCATTGGCAGTAACCGGTGTCAGTCGCTGGATGCTGCCGACGCGACGGTCAGTGAAGCTGTCCTCCTGATAGAGGCCTTCGGTATCAACCCGAAGCTGCTCCAGGGTGTCCTGCGGTTGCGAATCACTCATCGCTGCATCCTTTCTGCGTTAGAGGCCCTTGACGGCCTGTACCATGCTGCCGGCCACTTTCTGGCCGTCGCCGAAGACCATCCGAGTGTTCTCGCCAAAGAACAGCGCATTTTCCACACCGGAGAACCGGCGCCGCGTCCGCGCTTGATGACGAGCACATTCTCGGCGGCATCGACATTGAGAATCGGCATGCCGTAAATCGGACTGGACGGATCGTCACGGGCTGCCGGATTGACGACATCGTTGGCGCCGATGACAACGGCGATATCCGTTGCGGCGAAATCCTCGTTGATGTCTTCCATATCGTAGATCATGTCGTAGGGGACGCCCGCTTCGGCCAGCAGCACGTTCATGTGACCGGGCATACGGCCGGCCACCGGATGGATGGCGAATTTCACATCCACCCCACGATCCTGCAGCAGCTCAACCAGCTCCCAGATCTTGTGCTGAGCCTGCGCAACCGCCATGCCGTATCCGGGGACGATCACCACACGCTCGGCATAGGCCATCATGCNNGCCGGCATCTTCGGCGGAGATGTCCTGCATCTCACCTTCCGGGCCTTCGCTGCTGGCGCCTTCGGTTGCGCCCCAACCGGCAAACAGCACGTTGGTGATCGGCCGGTTCATGGCCTTGGCCATGAGCTGGGTCAGGAGTGTGCCGGCGGCACCCACCACCGTGCCGGCAATGATCATCGCCGGGTTGCCGATGGCATAGCCCTCAAAGGCGACGGCGAGGCCTGTCAACGCGTTGAAAAGCGAAATGATCACCGGCATGTCGGCGCCACCGATCGGCACGGCGACAAACACACCAAAGAGCAGGCCCAGGGCAAAGAAAATAACCACCACGGCAATGCTGTCGGTGAAGAAAGTCATGATGCCGAAGATCACGGCAAGGGCGAAGATGACGATGTTTACAAGCTGCTGCGCGGGCACCAGGCTGTTGCGTTTCATCCGGCCATCGAGCTTGGCCCAGGCCACCAGGGAACCCGAGAAAGCCACGGTGCCGATCAGCGCGCCCAGAATGGCGAGGATCGCCACATCGGCTCCAAGCCCGCCTGCGATACTGGCACTGGCAACGCCTTCGGCGCGCAGTGCAGCTTCCGCAGCAGCCATGCTGATATTGGCATCAGCGGCGAGCGCCTCTGCCTGGGCCCGGAAATCCGCCGGTGCGGTGCGCAATGCCCGCAGCATCTCCACGCCGGCAATGGCGGCGGCGGCACCGCCACCCATGCCGTTGTAGAGCGCCACCATCTGCGGCATCTCGGTCATCGCAACCCGTCGTCCCGACCACCAGGCAAGGGCGCCGGCAACGGCAATGGCGATGATGATGAGCAGGTAATTGGTAAAGCCATGGACCGCCGGGTGTACGAACGTCACCAGCGTTGCCAGCACCATGCCGACACCGGCCCAGATAATGCCCTTACGCGCCGTCTTCGGCGAACTCATGGCCTTGAGGCCAAGGATGAAAAGAACGGCGGCGAGCAGATAAGTCAGCTGAACGATGAAATTCATTATTCGGCCCCCTTCTTCTGCTCATCCTTGCTCTTGAACATCTCGAGCATGCGTTCGGTGACAACGTAGCCGCCGACGGCGTTGCCTGCCGCAAGCACCACGGCAATAAAGCCGACCACCTGTTCAGCCACGCTCTCAGCGTGCCCGAGCACCACCATGGCGCCGACCACGACGATGCCGTGGACAAAGTTGGAGCCGGACATCAGCGGGGTGTGCAGGATGACCGGCACACGAGAGATCACCTCAAAGCCGGCGAATGCCGCCAGCATGAAGATATAGATTGCGACAAAACCTTCGATTGCCATTATTTGCCTCCTTCCATGCGCTCGCGGGTGGGCGCATGCCGGATTTCGCCATCATGCGTCAGGCAGCTGTCGGCGACGACCTGATCGTCCCAATCGAGCTGAATCTCGCCGTCCTTGATCAGCAGGGCGAGCAGGTTATGCAGGTTGCGTGCATACATCTCACTGGCATGCGTTGCGGCCATGCTGGGAATGTTCTTGGGCCCGGCGATCGTGACACCCTGATGGGTGACTTCTTTGCCGGCCTCGGTGAGCTCGCAGTTGCCACCGGTTTCGGCCGCCATATCGACAATCACCGCACCGGCTTTCATACGCTCCACCGTGGCCTTGTCGATGATTTTCGGCGCGGCGCGGCCGGGGATGGCAGCGGTCGTGACCACGGCATCGGCCTGGGCGATATGCTTGGCCAGGACCTCGGCCTGTTGTGCCTTCTCTTCTTCGGTGAGTTCGCGGGCATAGCCACCCTCACCCTCGGCACTGACGCCGGTATCAATGAATTTGCCGCCGAGCGACTCAACCTGCTCCTTGGTGGCTGAACGCACATCATAAGCCTCGACAATAGCGCCGAGACGCTTGGCCGTGGCGATGGCCTGCAGCCCGGCGACACCGGCACCTACGACAACGACACGTGCCGGGCGGACCGTGCCGGCCGCCGTGGTCAGCATGGGGAAGAGTTTCGGGCTCAGACTCGCGGCCAGTAGCGCGCATTTATAGCCGGCGATATTTGCCTGCGAGGAGAGCGCGTCAATCGACTGTGCGCGCGTAATCCGCGGCACCAGCTCGAGTGCGAAGCTCGTCACCCGCCGTTTCTGCAGGTTCTGAATGCGTTTGTCGCCCTCATAGGGGGTGAGGAAGCTCAGCAGCAGGCTCGACTCGGGGAGCTTGCCAGCTTCTTCTACGCTGGGGGGTTGTACACGCAGGACGATGTCAGCGCCTTTGTAGAGTTCTTCGGTGGAATCCGCCCAGGTGACACCCTCGTAGAGGTCATCCGTGAAGCCCGCGGCCTCGCCGGCGCCATGCTGCATGCGCACGGCTACCCCGAGTTTGTCCATGAGCTTGAGCACGCTCGGAACGACCGCGACACGGCGTTCTCCGTTGGCCGTTTCCTTGGGTACGGCGATGGTGATACTCATCCGGTTGCCTCCTGTCCTCGTGCCGTCGTTTTTCTTCGGCGGATCGGCGATTCTACAGCATATTAAATACGAATCATCCCAGCTTGTATCGGGATTATCGCCGCAGCGTCATCAAGCCGTCATGCTTGCATCATAGGCTGAATTCGTTAGATGATCTGAATCAGTCAAGCGCACAGCGCGATACTGGCGTAAGTTGAGAGGGCAAAAGCGTGATTACGCTGCAGCACCCCATCTTGCGGACCGATGTCTCGGGCATGCCACTGGAGTGGATTACTTACCAGGACGCGGTTCGGCTTTATCACCTCGACCAGGTGGCCTACACCTGCGGTCAGAGTCTCTATCGCATTCACGGTGGCTACAACGCACGCAGCGGCAAACGCAGCGTCGTTGACGTGAACTCCATCATCGCCACGGCGGGGGCCATGCAGGCAAGCCTCAAGGGCAACCCCGGCTATGTGCCACCCCTGAACAATCAGACGCTGTTCAAGCGCGATGACCATCTTTGTCTGTACTGCGGTGAGTCCCGTCGCGGCAGTGAGCTCTCACGGGATCACGTCAAGCCCATCAGTCGAGGTGGCGAGGATGTCTGGACCAACGTAGTGACGGCCTGCAAGCGCTGCAACAACCTCAAGGGCAATCGCACCCCGGAGCAGGCGGGTATGCAACTGCTCGCCGTGCCGTTTGCGCCAACACATGCTGAATATGTCTATCTGCAGGGTCGGCGCATCCTTGCCGATCAGATGGAATTCCTGCGCGCGCATTTCCCGCGCCGAAGCCCTCTGCGGCTGCGACTTGAACATCAGGCTGAGCTGGCAGGCGCGCTTGATGGCTGACTAGCCCTCCGGCGAGCCGTCGTCCTCCATCTCCTCGAAGAAATCGGTGTAGGGGTCATCGTCCAGCGGTGGATTGCCGTCATAGACAGCGTTCTGTCGATATTGACGATAGGCCGAGCGGGTGAAGACATACGGATCGACCGCTGCATCATCTCGGAAGCGCGCGGCATCCTCCATGAGTGCCCGGCTGTTGACCACGTTGACGGCGGTGAGTGCGCCAAAGCTCAGGGTATCGAGCGTTACATAAGTGAGAACATTGGTGTAGTAGGCCACCGGGTACTGCGTGACATCCCGGGCACCGGAGGGGCCGAACAGCGGTACGACCAGGTAGGGTCCATCATCCGCTCCCCAGACCCCGAGTGTCTGCCCGAAATCCTCGGCACGTCCCTCAACGCCAAACCAGGCAGCGGCCGGATCAAACAGTCCGAGCAGCCCGACGGTGCTGTTGAGCACGAAACGAAAGGTCTCGCGACCCGCATCCACGGGTTTGCCCTGGAGAATGTTGTTGAGGATATAACCGGGGGATTCCAGGTTGTCGAAGAAATTATCGACACTGTCGCGCACCTCTGAGGAGGTCACGGCCGTCCAGCCCTTGCTGGCTGGCTCCAGGGCGTAGGTATCGAGGCCTTCGTTGAAGCTGTAGACCCCACGGTTAAAGCCCTCGATCGGGTCATCAGCACTGGCCGAGCCCCCATTGCTGGCGCAACCGGTAAACAGGACAACGGCAAGCAGTGCGGGCAGCAGGCGGGTTGTCGGCATCAGGCTTCCCTCCGGATTGAATCGCAGAGCGCTACTCTGGCGCCGCTTCGAACGAATCATAATACAGATGATCAGCGGGTAGCCCTGCTGCGATGAAGCCCTCACGTGCCGCGTTGATCATCGGTGGCGGCCCGCTCATATAGACATCATGTCCGCTCAGATCCGGGTGGTCGGCAAGAACCTTTTCGTGCACGAAGCCCGTTGCACCACTCCATTGATCATCGGCGGCCGGCTCGGAGAGCACGGGCGTGTAGTGGATGTTTGCATGCTCGGATGCCCAGCGTTCCGGCAGCTCATCGAGGTAGAGGTCGACCTTTGCCCGAGCGCCCCAGTAGACATGCATTGGCCGGGTGACACCCAGATGCAGGGCATGCTCAACAATACCCTTAATGGGCCCGAATCCCGTGCCGCCGCCGATCAGGATCATCGGCCGGTCACTGTCTTCACGCAGAAAGAAATTGCCGAGCGGGCCTTCGAAGCGCAGCAGTGCACCCTCTTTCATGTCATTGAAGACATGACCGGAGAAGACCCCGCCGGGGAGATGGCGGATATGCAGCTCAAGCCACTCGTCATCATGCGGGGCATTGGCGAGCGAGAAACTGCGCCGTTGGCCGCCTCGTAGCAGAAAATCGATGTATTGACCGGCGAGAAAAGGCAGTCGCTTGTCCCGGGGCAGTTTTAAAAACAGTCGCCGGACATCCGGCGCGCATTCTTCAATGCGCTCAACCCGGGCCGGGAGGCGTTGTGGTTGGATATCACCGGCTTCGCGGACTTCGCCCACCTGTATGACCAGATCGCTATCGGCACGTGCCTGGCAGAAAAGTGCCTTGCCCTCGCCGTCCTGATCAGAGTCGATGGCCGGTGGCAATCCATCCGGGTAATGGATTTGTCCTTCCATCACCTGGCCCATGCAGGTGCCGCAAGTCCCGCTGCGACAGCTGTAAGGCAGCATCAGCCCGGCGCGCATGGCCGCATCGATAATGGATTCGTCGGCTTCAACTTCAAACTGATGATCGGTGTCGGCGATTTGCACCCGATAGCTCATTGCGCGTCTCCATCAATGCCAAGTTCGTCCCAAAGGCCGTCAACACGCTGTTTGACCGCTTCATCCATTACGATGGCCCGACCCCATTCGCGATCGGTCTCACCCGGCCATTTGCTGGTGGCATCAAAACCGATTTTTGAACCAAGACCCGAGACCGGCGAGGCAAAATCGAGATAGTCGATAGGGGTGTTCTCCACCATGACGGTATCGCGGGCCGGATCCATACGCGTTGTCATGGCCCAGATGACATCCTCCCAGCTGCGGGCGTTCACATCATCATCGGCGACGATAATGAACTTGGTGTACATGAACTGCCGCAGAAACGACCAGACGCCCATCATGACGCGCTTGGCATGCCCGGGATACTGCTTACGCATGGTGACCACGGCCATGCGATAGCTGCAGCCTTCCGGCGGCAGGTAAAAGTCCACGATTTCCGGGAACTGGCGCTGGAGAATGGGCACGAAGACTTCATTCAGTGCCACACCGAGCACAGCCGGCTCATCCGGTGGCCGTCCGGTATAGGTGCTGTGGTAGATCGGGTCATCACGATGTGTGATGCGATCAATGGTGAACACCGGGAAATCATCCACTTCGTTGTAGTAGCCGGTGTGATCGCCGAACGGTCCTTCCGGTGCCATGTCGTCCGGGTGAATATGCCCTTCAAGGACAATCTCGGCCGACGCCGGGACCTGAAGATCGGAGCCGATGCAATTGACCAGTTCGGTGCGGCTGCCCCGCAGCAATCCGGCGAACGCGTATTCCGAGAGGCTGTCGGGTACCGGGGTTACCGCGCCCAGCAGGGTCGCCGGGTCGGCACCGAGTGCCACGGCAATCGGGAAGGGCTCGCCGGGATGAGCCTGTTGCCAGTCGCGAAAATCAAGGGCTCCGCCGCGATGCGACAGCCAGCGCATGATGACCCGATTGCGGCCGATGACCTGCTGGCGATAGATGCCGAGGTTCTGACGTTTCTGCCCTGGCCCGCGGGTGATAACGAGTGCCCAGGTGATGAGCGGTCCGGCATCACCGGGCCAACAGGTCTGAATGGGCAGCTCCCCCAGATCGACATCATCACCCTCGATGACATTTTTCTGGCAGGGGGCGCTGCGGCGGACCTTGGGCGCCATATCCAGGACTTTGCGAAAGACCGGCAGGTTCTGCCAGGCCTCGCGCATGCCTTTTGGTGGCTCGGGCGATTTTAAAAAGGCGAGCAGTTCGCCGATTTCACGCAGCGCTTCGACATTTTCTGCCCCCATGCCCAGCGCCACGCGCTCGGGTGTGCCAAAGAGATTGCCGAGTACCGGTATCTCATGGCCCTTGGGGTTTTCAAACAAAATGGCCGGCCCGCGACGGCGCAGGGTGCGATCGCAGATTTCGGTCATCTCGAGATTGGGATCAATTTCGGTGCCAACCCGTTTCAGCTCGCCCCGGGACTCGAGTTGCTGGATGAAATCTCGCAGGTCCTTGTATTGCATGTGGCTCAGCTCCCCCTGTTGCCAAGCTCGGCAACGACAGGCGTGTGATCAGAGGGACGCTCCCAGGTTCTCGGCTCACGATCGATCCAGCCGCCGGTCAATGCCCCGGTTGCAGCCGGACTGGTCAGGACAAGATCAATGCGCAGCCCACGGTTGCGCTTGAAATTGTTCATTCGATAATCCCACCAGGAGAAACTCGCCTCGGGCTGTTCGAACTGCCGGAAACTGTCGGTGAAACCCAGCTCGAGAATATCCTCAAGGGCTTCGCGCTCGGGCGTGGAGCAGAGAATCTGCTCATGCCACTCCTCGGGGTCATGCACATCGGCATCGGTCGGGGCGATATTGAAATCTCCCACCACGACGACCTGGTCATGGGCTTTTAATTCATCGGCGAGCCATTTGCGCAAATGCCCAAGCCAGGCCAGCTTGTATTCGTACTTATCGGTCCCCACCGCCTTGCCATTCGGGACGTAGAGATTGATGAAGCGCAGATCACCAATGGTGCCGGCAAGCACCCGGCGTTGCGGGTCCTCAAAGCCCGGGATATCCAGCACGACATCGCTGATGGGTTGGCGTGCCAGTACTGCCACGCCGTTGTAGGTTTTCTGACCGCTGTAGGCGACTTCATACCCGGCCTCACGGATTGCCTCGACCGGGAATTTCTCATCCGTGAGTTTGGTCTCCTGCAGGCCGAGGACATCCGGCTGCGCACTCGCCAGCCAGTCGAGGACCTGTGGCAGGCGCACATTGAGCGAATTCACATTCCAGGAGGCGAGCTTCACGGGCGGTCTCCGCTGATCAGTGTTGGGGCATCAGGCGATTGTATCGTGCCTGCCGACAGGCTGCAGTGCGCGGGCCGGCTCAGGCGGCCAGCCCGCTTGCTTTGAGCAGCGGCTCGATGCTCGGCTCGCGGCCGCGGAAGTCACGAAAGAGCTTGGCGGCATCCTCCGATCCACCCTTCTCAAGGATATGCTCGAGGAAGGCGCGGCCTGTGACCGGGTTGAAAATCCCTTCTTCGCTGAAGCGGGCAAAGGCATCGGCGGATAACACTTCTGCCCATTTGTAGCTGTAGTAGCCTGCCGCATAACCACCGGCAAAAATATGCGCAAAGCTGTTGGGGAAGCGGTTGAATGCCGGCGGCCGGACCACCGCCACCTGCTCACGGACTTCTTCGAGCAGATCAAAGATGCGCTCGCCGCTCGCGCGGTCATGTTCGACATGCAGGCGCAGATCAAAGAGCGAGAATTCAAGCTGCCGGACCATCTGCATGGCCGCATGGAAGTGTCGGGCCGCTGTCATGCGTGCAAAGAGCGCTTCCGGGATGGGATCACCGGTCTCATGATGGCGGGCAAACAGATCAAGGGCCTCACGCTCCCAGCACCAGTTCTCCAGAAACTGACTGGGCAGCTCCACGGCATCCCAGGCCACGCCATTGATGCCGGCAACACTGGCGGCATCCACCCGCGTGAGCATGTGATGCAGGCCATGGCCGAACTCATGGAAGAGCGTGATGACCTCGTCATGGGTGATCAGTGCCGGCTTATCACCCACCGGTGGTGTGAAATTGCAGGTGAGAAACGCCACGGGTGTCTGCAACGCCCCCTCATGCCGCAGTCGCCCGCGATAGGTTGCCATCCAGGCACCGCCGCGTTTGTGCGAGCGGGCGTAGAGATCGGTGTAGAACTGCCCGCGCAGATCACCTTCGCTATCGTGGATTTCGTAGAAACGCACATCCGGATGCCAGGTCTCAATATCGTCCCGCTCGCGGATATGAATGGCGAACAGTCTCTCCACGACGGCGAACATGCCGGCCATGACGCGCTCGGCCTGAAAATAGGGCCGAAGGTCTTCTGGTGAGAGCTCGAAGCGTTGCTGGCGGAGCTTCTCGCTGTAGTAGCCGACATCCCAGGCTTCCAGCCGATCCAGTCCATCCGTCTCCTTGGCGAAGGCCTGAAGCTCGGCGTATTCCCGTTCGGCAACGGGCCGGGCGCGTTCGGCGAGATTCTCGAGAAAGCGAATGACCTCCTCGGGCGAGTCGGCCATTTTCGCGGCCAAAGACCGCTCGGCATAGTTGTCGAAGCCCAGTAGCTCGGCTTGCTCCTGCCGCAGATCGAGGATCTCGGCCATAATCGGGTGGTTGTCCCAGCGCCCGGCATGCGGGCCGGTATCCGAGGCGCGGGTGGTGAAAGCTTCATAGACCTCGCGGCGCAGTTCGCGATTCTCTGCATAGGCCAGTACTGCCTGGACAACCGGCATATCCAGGCTGACTCGCCAGCCGCTGGCGCCAGCCTGCTCGGCATTCTGCTGCATCACACCCAGTGCTGACTCCGGGATGCCGGTCAGTTCGCTCTGATCGGCTGTGTCCCGATGCCAGGCGTCGGTGGCATCCAGCAGGTTTTCCTGGAACTTCGAGGAGAGCTCGGCCAGTCGCGCAGCAATCTCGGCATACCGCTGTTTGGCCTCGTCCTCGAGTGCGACACCGGCCAATCGAAAATCACGCAGCGCGTTATCCACCGTCTGCTGCTGAGCCGGTTCCATCTGCTCGTAGACATCGCTTTGGGCCAGGCTGCGGAAAGCCTCGTAGAGTGCTGAGTTCTGACCCATTTCGGTGTGGTAGGCCGAAAGCGCGGGAATGCAGGCGTTATAGGCCTCGCGCAGAGGTTCACTGTTCATCACGGCGTTGAGATGCGAGACCGGGGACCAGGCCTTCTCGAGTCGGTCCTCAAGTCGCTCCAACGGGGCGACCAGGCTGTACCAGGTCGGTGGCCCGGATTCAGCGGTGATTGCCGAGATGGCCTGGCGATTCTCGGCCAGAACCGTCTCGATGGCCGGCTGAATCTGATCCGGCTCAATGGCATTAAAGCGGGGCAGACCTTCAGTCTCAAGCAAGGGGTTGGTCATGATGTCTTCAATCTCTTTGATGGTTAACAGGACAAAGGGTAGAGATACATGGCAGGAAGTTCGAGCCCAACATGCCTGTGTGAGTTCGGCTTATCTGCGAGAATAGTGGTATTGAACAGGCATTCGGGAGTTGATGATGGCAGCGCAGCCACAAGCCTATGATCTGATTTGCATCGGTGCCGGTAGCGGCGGCATTGCAACCGCAAGACGTGCGGCCTCGTATGGAGCGCGATGTGCGGTTGTTGAATCGGCTCGCCTCGGCGGCACCTGCGTCAACGTCGGCTGTGTACCGAAGAAGGTGATGTGGCAGGCCGCTCATGCAGCCGAGGTGATGGAGCGGGCCGGTGACTATGGCTTCTCCGGTGTTGAGCCGCGGCTTGACTGGTCGGTGCTTGTTGCCGCGCGCGAGGCCTATATCGAGCGGCTGAACGGCATTTACGATCGCAACCTGGACAAATCCGGCGTTGAGGTCATCCGCGGGCATGCCCGATTTGTCGATGCCAATACGGTGGAGGTGGATGGCACGCATTACACCGCCGAGCGTTTTGTCATCGCCACGGGCGGTGTGCCGGGCCGGCCCGGCATCCCCGGAGGTGATCTCGGCATTGATTCTGACGGTTTTTTTGCCCTGCAGGACCGGCCGCAGAAAGTCGCCGTGGTTGGTGCCGGGTATATTGCCGTGGAATTAGCCGGCGTGCTCAGTCAGCTTGGCAGCGATGTAAAACTGGTGGTGCGGCGCGAGCGTCCGCTGCGCGAATTTGATGCATCGATTCAGAACGCCTATGTGGAATCGATCGCCGAGCACGGCCCCGAACTTGTCAGTGGCTTTACCCCATCGGGGCTTGAAGCGGACTGGGGCGGTTATACGCTGCATGCCGATGATGGCCGCCTGTTGGAAGGGCTCGATCAGGTGATCTGGGCGATTGGCCGACTGCCGAATACCGATGACCTCGGGCTGGAGGCTGCCGGTGTTGCCATGAGTGAGCGCGGAACCATTCCGGTGGACGACTGGCAGGCCACCAATCAGCCGCATATCTTTGCTCTGGGCGATGTCACTGATAATCCCTACCCGCTGACGCCCGTGGCCATCGCCGCCGGCCGGCGACTGGCGGACCGGCTCTGGGGTGGTCAGGCCGAGCGCAGACTCGATTATCGTGATGTACCCACGGTGGTCTTCACGCATCCGCCCATTGGCACCGTGGGGCTGACTGAGGCGCAGGCGCGGGCCGAGTACGGCGATGAAATCCGTGTCTATGAAACGCGGTTTACTCCGATGGACTACGCGCTCTCACCGGCCGAGGCCAAACAGCCAACCACCATGAAGCTTGTCTGTCGGGGCGAATCCGAGCAGGTGATCGGGATTCATCTCTTTGGCCTTGCCAGTGATGAAATGCTNCAGGGCTTTGCNGTGGCNCTGAAAATGGGCGCGACCAAGCGCGATCTCGACGATACCGTCGCGATTCACCCGACCAGTGCTGAAGAGCTGGTCACCATGACCTGAAGGGGCGAGCAGTGATTGAGACCTATCAGGGCGTCATGCCCGTCATTCCGGCAAGCGCCTGGGTNCATGACAGCGCGGTGGTGATCGGTGATGTGACGCTGGGTGAGTCCGTTTCNGTCTGGCCGACGGCTGTCCTGCGTGGCGATGTCCATCGCATCGAGGTCGGTGCCCGCAGCAATATCCAGGATGGGGTCATCGTACATGTCGCTCACGAAGGGCCCTATCAGTCGGGTTTCCCGGCAATCATTGGCGAGGATGTCACGGTTGGCCATCGGGCCGTCATTCACGCCTGCACCGTGGGCAGCCGGGTGCTTGTCGGTATGGGGGCGATCGTGCTCGATGGCGCGGTGGTGGAGGACGAGGTCATAATTGGCGCCAATACACTGGTACCACCGGGCAAGCGTCTTGAATCCGGTCATCTGTATCTGGGCAGCCCCGCAAAGCCCGTCCGCCCGATCACTGACACCGAGCGCGAGCAGCTGCCTTATTCAGCACAACATTATGTCCGGCTGATGGGCCGCTATCACGCAAACAGCGAATAGCCTTTTCTG
>PR_CR_10_Liq_3_inCRDRAFT_1000267_pt1 | contig 14688 bp, 9 predicted proteins | sample PRCRCaboRojoPR_2_FD_10240 | JGI IMG/M metagenome (IMG submission 10240)
CTGCCTTGCAACTCAAGTTCCCGGAGTGCCTTCAGGGGCTCACGGTTTTCTACCCATAGCCTGACCTCGTTACTGCCATTAAGGATGTCGATAGGCAATAGCTTGTATTCGTACTCGAAGGGGGGCTGCCGCCATCGGAGCCGGGCTTCCGGCAAATGGAACAGGTATTGCAGCATACACAGCCCGGACTGCCAGGGCCGGAAATCCTGGAGATTTAGCAGGTGCAGCTGATAGCCCCCACAGCGCTCGCCTGCATGTTTTTCGAAGGTCGGCTCAAAGTAGATGGGCCGTAGCCGAAAGCCAAGCAGCCCGCTCTTCAGCAAAGCAGATTCCAGTCCGGGCAGGGCCCTGTAAGGATCAAATCCCGGATAGCCAAAGACTTCAAACGGGCGGGTGGTGCCCCGGCCTTCCGACCAATTCGTACCTTCCCAAAAGACCATGCCCGGAAAAACCCGGGCGGTCAGCAATGAAGGCATATTGGGCGAGGGGTTAGCCCACAGCAGCTCCGTTTTTTCAAAGGCCATAGCCCGGTGCCACCCGGTCATAGCTACCACCTTCAGGTCGCAGGGTGTTACGGTGGCTTCATTGACCAGGAGCGCAAATTCCCCAATCGTCAATCCATGCCTCGTGGGCAAAGGGGACAGCCCGATGAAAGACCGGTATTCCAAATCCAGCAGATTGCCTTCAACCCGTATGCCTCCCAGGGGGTTGGGGCGATCGAGGACCCAAACGGGGATGCGGGCTTTGGCGCAGGCTTCCATCATCAGTTGCAAAGTATAGATGTAGGTGTAAGGTCGCGCCCCTACGTCCTGCAAGTCCACAATGACCTGATCCAGTCCCTGTAGCATGGCCGGGGTAGGGGAGCGGTCGGCTTCGTAAAGGCTATGTACCGGTATCTGGAAGAAGGGGTGGATGTAGTGGGGGCTTTCGATCATGTTGTCCTGCGCTTCCCCAAACAGGCCGTGCTGAGGCGAAAAAACAGCCCGCAGCCGGGGGCCGAAAACCCGGTGCATAGCAGACAGCCCATCTTCCCCTGTAGCTGTTATGGAGGCATTGTGGCATAGGTAGCCGATGTGCTGCCCGCATGCTTGTTGAAGGGCGGGAGTACGCAGAAGCTGGTCTAGGCCAGTTTGTACAGGCATGGTTAAGAGGTTAGAGTAACGTAAGGCCGGGAATCCGGAAGGGCGTGAGGAAGGGGTCGTCCGGTGGGCGTTCCGTGATGAGGTACTGCAGTTCGCTGAGTTGGCAGACCCGCATCTTAGTGCTGGTGTTAAGCTTCTCAGAAATAGCAAGTGCGGCGGTTTGGCCCGAGACTTCGCGCATCGCCTGTTTGACTTCCACTACTTCCCAGTCGCTATCCGTCAGGCCGTTGATGGGGTCGATGCTGTTGGCTCCGAGCAGGCATAAATCAGGGCTNANGCTNAGNAGCTTTTTGATGACTTCNCCTCCGGTGCTGATCTGCGCATCCNCGGAAATNCGGCCGCCAATGAAGAGCGTCTCGCTGTCGCTATGCCGGGCTAGCTGCATGGCAACCGGGAGGCTTACTGTCAGGAAGGTTGCTTTCAGCCCCGGAGGCAAAAGGCGGGCTACTTCCAAATTGGTAGTGCCGCCACTGATGAGGATGTGCATGCCGTTGCGGAAAAGGCTTATCGCCTTACGGGCAATAGCCGTCTTTTCGGCATAAGCGTAAATCTCCAGCTCCGTAGTGCCCACCATCTGAAAGGAGTTGGAGATGGCGCCCCCCCGTACTTTTTTAAGCTTGCCGCTTTCTGCAAGATCCTGCAAATCTCTGCGGATGGTGTCCTCTGATACATTCAGGAGTTCACTTAAGTCAGCTTGCAGAACCTTATTGTGTACATTGACTTCCCTTAAAATTAACAACTGTCTTTCTGGTTTTAGCATGCTATTATTTCTTCAGTTTGGGCTTGCTTAAAATAATAAAACAACATGGTTTTGACTGCAGGGGCACAATGTATTCTTTAAAACTTGCATAAAGTTGCAAACAAAATGGCATTAAATTTAATTATTTGCTGTATTATGCATTGAAATTGGCGGTATGGCTCAATAAAATACTGCATTTCAGGCAAAGCTTAGAATCAATGCCAAATCATACTTTACACCAATCGCTATTAACAAAAACAACAGATTATGAAACAAAGCCTACTCAAGTCGAAGATGCCGCTCCTGCTGCTCCTCATGCTGGGGCTGCCACTGCTGGCATTTTCGCAGAAAATCAACTTTACGGTCAGTGGTACCGTACAAGACTATGACGGCAACCCGCTTATTGGTGCTTCTGCTTTTGTGGAAGGGCTGGCGATGGGCGCGGTTACCGATATTGACGGGCAGTTTGCTATTAAAGGAGAAGCCGAAGCAGGGGAGTACCAACTTCAGGTTACCTATGTGGGCTTCACGCCTGTAAGACGAACCTTTGCCATCAGCGCGGCTGCACCGGAAGTTACGTTGGAGATCAGCCTGGCCGATGATGTCATGGACATGGAGGAAGTCGTTGTGGTGGGCTCCTCCGTAACCACCAAGCGCAAGCAGCTCGGCAACGCGGTCAACGTCTTAAAGTCAGATAAGCTTACCGTGGCCAACCCACAGGGCGTGACCGGGGCACTGCAGGGCAAGCTGCCGGGCGCACGTATTACCCAAAACTCAGGAGACCCTGCCGGTGGCTTCAGTGTGCAGTTGCGGGGGGCAAGTACACTGCTGGGCTCTTCGGAACCACTGTACGTTATCGACGGTGTCATCATTAGCAATAATACCACCAATGTGACCAATATCAATGTTGGCGGCGGCGCCTCCCAGCCGGGCACCAACCGACTGGCAGACATTAACCCGAATGATATCGCTGATATTACGGTGATCAACGGTGCCGCGGCGGCGGCTCAGTACGGCTCACGGGCGTCCAATGGGGTGGTGCTCATTACCACCAAGCGGGGCAAGGCCGGTAAGCCTTCTTTTAGCTATTCCTCCGGTTTTAACGTTAACGAGCTACGCAAACCGGTTTACGTCAACCTGAGGGGCGAACAGTTCGGCAGCGCGGATCAGCGCCTTTACCCTATTGCAGGGACAAACGAGGACGGAAACCTTACCGTTGGCGCCAATTTCTCTACAGAGAAGGTGCCAGTGACCCGCTACGATTACCAGGATCAGATTTTTGATACCGGCTATGGTACTGATCAGCACCTTTCGGTACGCGGCGGCAATGAGCAGTCCAATTATTATGCATCCTTGTCGTATACCCTCAATGAGGGCATCATCCGCAATACAGATTTTCAGCGTTATGGTGCCCGCTTCCGCTTCAATCAGTCGGTAAACGACTGGGCGAGCTTCTCCATCGGGCTGAACTACAACAACTCGTTTTCCAACGAACGGCCGGACGGCAACGTCTTCTGGAGCCCGATCAATGCCTTTAATATTACTAACAACATCTGGGATATCACGCAGCGGGATGAGCTGGGCAATCTGCAGTCTGTGGAGCCTACTCGGGTGAACCCACTCAGCGTTATCGAAGATTTTGACATCACACAATCGGTCAACCGGGCTATTTCTGACTTCCAGCTCAAACTCTTTCCGCTCAAAGGCCTGACCATCGACTATATCCTCGGAGTGGACGCGTACAATCAGGAGGGCAATATTTTTATCCCGCCTTATCCGTACGCTCCGGTCAATCCTACTTACTTCGACGATGGCTATGCTTCCACGGCGAACAACAACGTCTTCCTGATCAACAACGACATCAATATTTCGTATGAGAAGGAAATCAGCAGCAGCCTGGTATCCATCACCAAAGCAGGCTTCTCTGAACAGTATTCTCAAAATGCGTTCTCGGTGGCCCAGGGCCGCGGGCTGGCACCATTTGTGGAAACGGTCAACGGTGCGAGTATCATTCTCAACCCGGCGGCCAATACCGACCGCTTGCGCATCTGGGGGTACTACCTGCAGCAAACTTTTGGGCTGAACGACCGCCTGTTCCTGACTGCGGCGGCCCGGGTGGATGCCGCCAGCTCCTTTAGCGAAGACAACCGCAACATCATTTACCCGAAAGTAAGCGCCAGCTACGTCTTGTCCAGTGAGCCTTTCTGGCAGGAAAGCGGACTGGGCAATACCATCAGCCTCTTCAAGCTCCGTGCTTCCTGGGGGCAGGCGGGTAACCTGACGGCTATCGGACCTTACGCCCGTTTCTCTACCTATAACACCGGCAACCTTGCAGGCAGCGTAGCCATCAACCAAAGCAGCACCCTGGCCAACCCGGATGTGCGCCCCGAGGTGAATACAGAAACGGAAATCGGAGCGGATATCTCTTTCCTGAAGGACCGCCTTGGCATGTCCCTCACCTGGTACAATCAGAACATTGACGATCTCCTCGTGAGCCGTTCACTAGCTGCTTCTCAGGGCGGTAGTGCCATTACAACTAACGTGGGGTCGCTGGAAAACAAAGGCGTGGAAGTCCTGCTTTATGGCTCGCCAATCCGCAAGCGTGACTTTAGCTGGGATATTTCCCTCAATTTCTCCCGTAACCGCAACCGCGTCACCAACCTCGGGCAGGCGCGTACGGCGGTGCCTAACGTAACCGGTGCACCGATCTTCCTGGTTGATGATCAGCCGCTGGGCGTATTCTTTGGAACATATATTGCCCGTGACGACAACGGTGACCCTCTGCTTACCCCCGAAGGCTTCCTGCAACAGGAGCGGGGTGATGCTGCTACCAATATGCCACAGCGGGATGCTAACGGGCAGCCAACAGGTACCCCTCTTCAGCAGGTTATTGGTGACCCTAACCCCGACTACATCCTGGGCGGTAGCACCACCTTCAACTACAAGCGCTTCGGAATTACAGCTGTAATCGAGAGCGTACAAGGGCAAGACGTATTCGACGCCGACAAGCGGACCCGTCAGGGCGTAGGCATAGGGGAATACGCCGAGCAGGAACTGTCCGGCGAACTGCCGCGCGGCTGGGTTTGGGCCATGTATCCCATCCTGGAATGGCGGATTTCTGATGGCTCCTTTACTAAGCTCCGGGAGTTGTCTGTGAGCTACACCATCCCGGATATCGGCGGTGTGCTGAGCAATACGACCATCTCGGTAGGCGGCCGGAACATTTTCTCCATTGACAACTTCACCAGTTACGATCCGGAGACCAATGCCGGTGGGCAAAGTAACCTGATGCGGAACGTCAATTTCGGTAATGTGCCCATTCCACGGGTATATACCCTGAACATCCGTACCAATTTCTAAACCTGTAGAACCAGAAAAAGCAAACTATGATGATTTCAAGATATAAAACCCTCAGCAGCCTGCTAATGGCCCTGATGCTTTTGGCTAGTTGTGAGACAGATTTTACTAATCCCGGCGCTGCCACCGAAGATCAGGTGCTGAACAGCCCTGATGGCCTCATCGGTCTGGCAGTAGGCATTCAAAAACGCTGGAGTGTAGGGCGGCAGAGCCCGGTTTATACTACCGTGACAGCCGCTGGTTTTACGACCTTCGAGCTGCGCCTCATCAACCCGGGCAACAGTGAGGAGAACGCCCTGTCCATTGGCAAAGATGAGCTGATCGGTACCAACGGCGTGGTGTCCAACCTCTGGGAAGAAGCCCTGCTGGTCCGCAATGAGTCTGATCAGATACTGGTGAATGCAGAAAAAATCCCGGATGCCGGGGTGCGCTCCGGGCTAATTGCTACCGGTGCGATTTTCAAGGCGCTGGCTAATGGCACCCTGGCTCAGTTTTTTGAGCAGCTGCCTTTGGCAAATGCAGAAAATGCCGTGTTTAGCTCCCGTGAAGCGGCACTGGAAGATGCGATCGCAACCCTGGAAGCGGCACGCAGTACAGTCAACGCAGCACCGGTATCCGCTGCGTTTTTGGACAAAACCCCTGCTAGTATTGACGCTATTAACACCATTAATGCACTACTGGCGCGGTACCACAACATGCTCGGCAACCACGACGCTGCTATTGAGGCTGCGAACCGGGTCGACTTGTCCTCCATGTCCACTTTTGCCTACGATGCGGTCAATACCAATCCCATCGCTTTTGTCTCTATCCTGACCAACAACGTCTATCAGCCGGTTGACCTTACCCTCGGGCTGCCTGATGGGCTGGCACCGGATGCTGACGATCAGCGCCTGCCGTTTTACTTTCAGAACCTGACCCCGGACAACAACGATTTCCGTGCGGCGGCGTTCTGGGATGCGCCAGACAAGGCTATCCCGGTGTACCTGCCTGGGGAAATGGCCCTCATCCGTGCCGAGGCGCTTGCCCGCAAGGGTATGGTAGGAGAGGCTATTGATGCGCTGAATGAAGTGCTGACTAAACAGCCCACCGAGGATGCTTTCGGGGTAGGTGCCGACCTTAATGCTTACACTGGAGCAGAAACGCAGGAGGCGGTACTTGATGCCATCTATGCCAATCGGTGTATTGAGCTGATGATGTCCGGGCTACGCCTGGAGGACAGCCGCCGCTTCGACCGACCGGCTCCCAATACCGACAATGAAGAGCGCAACCGCAATTTCTATCCTTACCCAGACAGCGAGCGGGCCAACAACACCAACACACCGGAAGACCCTGAGATCTAAACAGCTGTTTTTTTAGAAGGGACTTCACAATATTTATAGGTTGAAAGGCGGGGAACAGTGGCGTTATTTGCGTCCGCTGTTCCCCGCTCTAATGCTACCAATATGGCGTATTCTGAAACAGACATCCTTAAAACCTGGCAGCTCAATGCCAAGCCATGGATTGCTACCCTGGAGAACGGAGATATCCCCTCCCGTGCACTGGCAACGAATCAAGCGATAGTGGATGCCTGCCTTAGCCTGAAACCCCAACGTGCTTTGGATATTGGGTGTGGGGAAGGCTGGCTGTGCCGGGCCGTGGCTGAAGCTGGGGTGGAAATGACCGGCATTGATGGTGTTCCGGGGCTGATTGAAAATGCACAACGCAAAGGCGGAGCTCAATACCTCACCTGTTCCTATGAAAAATTGCTCAGTGGGCTGCCTGAGGGGCTGAAGCCCCCTTATGACCTGGCGGTTTGCAATTTCGCCTTGTTTGGCAAAGACCTGACCGTTGCGCTCGCAGAGGTGGTGCACAGCCTGCTTACAGCAAATGGCCGGTGGGTCATCCAAACGTTGCATCCGGATTATCCTTTGGCTGCACCGCCTGGCAGCTGGGTGACTGAAGATTGGTCGGCTATGAAACAGCCCTTTCAACCGGGCTACGCCTGGTACCGTTGGACCAAAGCGGGCTGGCAGGAACTGCTGCAACATGCTGGTTTTAATAGTATTAAGTGGAGAGCAGTGTATGTGGATGAAGCCTCCCCGCCGCTCGCTCTGCTCATTGATGCTGGAAAATAAGCCTGGGTTTAGCGGAGGATGCTTACATTTGCCCTTCGCAAAAAACCGATACCCAATGATATCCGATATCCTCCTGAAGCTGGTGGCCGAACGCACCGGGCTGCCCATCCGCAAAGTCAAAAATACCCTGGAGCTCTTAGTGGACGGGGCTACCATCCCCTTCATTGCCCGCTACCGTAAGGAAGCCACAGGCTCGCTTGATGAAGTGCAGATTGCTGAAATACAGCGGGAGCACAAGCAACTGGAGGACCTCCAAAAACGCAAGGAAACCATTTTGTCGGCCATTGAAGAGCAGGGTAAGCTCACCGATGACCTGCGCCGCCGCATTGAGCAGACTTATGACAGTACTACGCTGGAGGACCTTTACCTGCCCTACAAGCGCAAACGTAAAACGCGGGCTTCCGTAGCCCGGGAAAAAGGGCTGGAGCCATTGGCAGAGCAGCTCTTCCGGCAGCAGGACCGGGCTGCAGAGCGGGCTGCAGCGCCTTTCCTGAATGATGAGGTGCCCAATGTGGAAGAAGCCTTGCAGGGCGCGCGGGATATCATTGCTGAATGGATAAATGAAGATGAAAAAGCCCGTAATCTCGTGCGGGCAGCCTTTCGCCGGGAGGCAACCGTCCGATCCAAGGTGGCGCGTGGCAAAGAGGAGGAAGGCGCGAAGTACCGCGATTATTTCGATTTTGAGGAACCGCTGAAGAAATGCCCGTCCCACCGCATGCTCGCCATCCGCCGGGGAGAGGAGGAGGGCATCCTGCGGGTGTATGTGACGCCCGATGAAGACGATACCATTTACCGCCTGGAACGCAAATACGTGGAGGGCAACGGCAGTGCTGCCCGGCAGGTGAAGGAGGCGGTGCAGGATGGCTACAAGCGCCTGCTTAGCCCAAGTATCGAAACGGAATTCCGCAATCTTTCCAAAGCACAGGCCGATGAGGAAGCGATTGGCGTATTTGCTACCAACCTCCGGCAATTGCTCCTGACGGCTCCCCTGGGGCAAAAGCGTACCCTAGGTATCGACCCGGGCTTCCGTACCGGCTGCAAAGTGGTGGTGCTGGATGCAAGCGGTAATCTGCTGGACAATACCGCCATCTATCCTCATCCGCCTCAAAAAGATCAGTATCAGGCGACGGAGACCCTGAAGCATTTGGTACGGCAATTTGAGATTGAAGCCATCGCAGTGGGTAACGGTACAGCGGGGCGGGAAACCCTGAGCCTCTGCCGGGCTATTGACTTTGGGCGTAAGCTGGATATTTTCTCGGTCAACGAGGCTGGAGCGTCTATTTATTCTGCTTCTGAAATCGCGCGTGATGAGTTCCCGAATGAGGATGTGACCGTGCGCGGCGCAGTCTCTATTGGCCGCCGGTTGATGGACCCGCTGGCGGAACTCGTTAAGATTGATCCTAAAAGTATAGGTGTAGGCCAATATCAGCACGATGTCAATCAGACCCGGCTGAAGGAAAGCCTGGATCAGGTCGTGGAAAGTGCGGTGAACTCCGTGGGCATCAATGTGAATACGGCCAGTCAGCATTTGCTTACCTACGTATCCGGACTTGGGCCGACGCTGGCCAAAAACATCGTGACTTACCGGTCTGAAAACGGGCCTTTCCAATCCCGGCGGCAGTTGCTGAAAGTGCCGCGTATGGGGGAAAAGGCGTTTGAGCAGGCGGCGGGCTTCCTGCGCATACGGGAGGGCAAGCATCCACTCGACAATACCGCTGTGCACCCGGAGACGTACCCGATTGTGGAGCAGATGGCCAAAGATCTGGGCTGTACCGTACAAGATCTGATCGATCAGCCAAAATTGCGCAAGCAGATCGACCTGCGGCGCTATACCTCCGAGACGGTAGGCCTGCCGACACTCACCGACATCATGAAGGAATTGGAAAAGCCGGGCCTCGATCCGCGGGGTACCGCCAAAACCTTTGAGTTCGCCAATATTCATACCATCAATGACCTGGAAATCGGTATGGTCGTGCCGGGCATCGTCAATAACATCACTAATTTTGGTGCCTTTGTGGATATCGGTATCAAGGAGAGTGGCCTGGTGCACATCAGTCAGCTCGCCAACAAGTTTGTGAAAAATCCGGCCGATGTGGTCACCCTGAATCAGGAGGTTATGGTCAAAGTGATGGACGTGGATCTGAAGCGGGGCCGGGTGCAGTTGTCGATGAAGGCGGTGTAGGATCAAAACACCCGCTCCCGCAACCGCGCCACCAACACCTCCGGAGCCGCATCAATACTCAGCACCACCGCATCAGCAGGCGGCTCAAGCGCATCAAACTGAGACTGCAACAGGGCCGAGGGCATGAAGTGGTCTCTGCGGGCTTCCATCCGGGATTTGATCAGGTTGTAGCTGCCTTCCAGGTAGACCCAGGTGGTTTGGACTTCTATACCGGCGCTGAGGGTGGCCCTGTACCGGGCCTTTAGGGCAGAACAGGCCAGCACTAAGGACTCCCCCGCTTCAAGTTTTTCGACAACGAACCGGTGTATGGCTGCCAGCCAGTCAGCCCGGTCTTCGTCCGTCAGCGGCTGGCCGGCGGCCATCTTTTCGACGTTGGCATCGGGGTGGAAATCATCCCCGTCGTAGAAAGGAAGGCTTGTAGCTTCGGCAAACTGCCGTCCAATGGTCGACTTCCCGCTTCCCGCAACGCCCATGATGTAGATAACCCGGCTCATATGTTCAGTAATGTGTTGAGAACAAAAGGCCTACCAAAGCTGGTGCACAAGCGGTTTGATATCCGCTTCGTACAGCCCCTGTATCTTTTTTAGTACATCATCACTTAGAGGTACTGCCCCGGCTGCCGCCAGGTTGCTGTCAACTTGCTCGGCCCGGGAGGCGCCGGGGATGATGGTGCTCACCTCCGGGCGGCGCAGGATCCATTGCAGGGCCGCATGGGTGAGGGGGTAGCCTGCCGGCAAAAAGCCTTCGAGTTGGTCTACCGCTTCCAGCCCTGTTTCGAACGGTATGCCCGCGAAAGTCTCCCCTTTGTCAAACCATTCCCCATTGCGATTACCGTGGCGGTGGTCGCCCGCTCCGAAGGTGGAGGATTTGGAAAACTTCCCGGTCAGTAGCCCGCTGGCCAGGGGCACACGCACGATGATTCCAACATTTTTTGCCTTCGCCGCTTCGAAAAAGTGCTCCTCCGGGCGCTGCCGGAACATGTTGTAGATGATCTGCACGCTGGCAACGTTATCGAACTCCAGCGCTTTCATCGCTTGTTCCACCTTTTCCACGCTTACGCCGAGGTGGGCGATTTTGCCTTCCGCTTTGAGGTCCTCAAAAAGACCGAAAATTTCGGGCCGGTAGTAAACCTCCCAGGGCGGGCAATGGAGCTGTATGAGGTCGATTTGCTCCAGCCCAAGGCGTTTCAGGGAGTCTTCTACATAGCCCCGCAACGCTTTTGGGGTATAGCCCTCGCTGACATGGGGATTGATCTGCCGACCGCATTTGGTGGCCACGTAGATGCGCTCGTCGAATTCGCGGACCGCTTTGCCTACCGCTTTTTCACTTTCGCCGGCTTCGTACACATCGGCGGTATCGATGAAGTTGACGCCCTGATCGATGGCGCTGCGCAGGATGGACTGTGCCAGATCGTGGTCAAAACCGCTGCCCCATTTCCCACCTACCTGCCAGGTGCCCAGGCTGATGTTAGAGATATTGAATCCGGTCTTTCCTAAGGTTCTGTATTGCATATTTTAAGATTGTTTTTGCCGCTGACATTAATGCCGCGCAGCAACGCAATGTACTTCGGCACAGCTGGTTATTTCCACTCAATAGTCGTCTGCAGCAGGTCATTGGAATTTGGGCCCACCATGATGTCAAAAGTGCCAGGCTCGGTGACAAATTGCCCATCAGGCATGTAGAAGCCCAGCTCTTGTGGCGTCAGCCGGAAGGCAACCGTTCGGCTCTCGCCGGGTTGCAGCATCAGTTTTTCAAACCCTTTCAGTTCCTTGGTGGGGCGTACCACGCTTGCCGCCCGGTCCCGGATGTAGAGCTGAACAACCTCTTCCCCGGCCCGGTCGCCGGTATTGGTTAGCTTGACCGTTACCTCTACGGATTGCCCGCGTAGATTTGCCCGGAGGTTATCGTAAGCAAAGGTGGTATAGTTTAGCCCATAGCCAAATGGGAAAAGCGGGCTCAGGGGCGAGTCGATGTAGTGGGTGTAAAAGACATCTCCCTTGGTATTGGGGCGGCCGGTATTGTGCATATTGTAGTGGATGGGGACCTGTCCGAGATTTCGGGGGAAGGTCATTGGCAGCTTACCACTTGGGTTGTAATCGCCGTACAGCACCTGAGCGACGGCATGGCCGGTTTGAGAACCCAGTTGCCACGCCTCCACAATTGCCGGGATGCGCTCTGCAGCCCATGGAATGGTCAGCGGGCGGCCATTGTTGAGCACCAGCACAACGTTGGGATTGTTTTCGTAGACTTTTTCCAAAAGCTCCTGCTGCAGGCCCGGCAGGTTGATATCGGTACGGCTGCGGGCTTCTCCGCTCATAAAGCCATGTTCGCCGAGTACCATGATGACAACATCGGCATTCTGAGCGGCCTCAATCGCTTCCGCCATGCCGGTTCGGTCGGTGGTGTTGACTTCCACCGGGGTCACAAAAGTGGGTTCATTGGACCAGAGCTTTGGGCCCTCTGCAAAGGTGATTTCGTTGCCTTCATAGGCAGAAAGCCCTTCTAAGACGGAGACAGCGGTGCCATCATCGGAGCCAATGCGCCAGCTGCCGAGGGGGCTGGTTTTGTCATTGGCGAGCTGTCCGATCAATGTGATTTTAAGGCCCTCCTTTTTCAGGGGGAGGAGGTTGCCTTCGTTTTTGAGCAGTACAATTGACTTCTTAGCCATATCCAGAGCGGCTTCCTGATGAGCCTCATTGTAGAGGAGTGTTTCTTCCCGCTCCTCGTTACAATACCGGTATGGGTCTTCAAACAGCCCTAGCTTATACTTTGCGCGAAGGATACGGCGCACGGCGTCATCAACCAGGGATTCGCTGACAGCACCGGACTCCACGAGGTCCTGCAGGTGATTAATGTAAGCGTAGGATTCCATATCTATATCGGACCCTGCCGTGACAGCTTGTTTAGCTGCAGCCTTCAGGTCTTCAGAATAGCCATGCTCTTCCATCTCTGCAATGGAGGCCCAGTCCGAGACTACCACTCCTTCGAAACCCCATTCGCCTTTTAGCAAATCCCGTTGCAGGTAGCTGTTGCCAGTAACGGGTTGGCCATTTAGAAGGTTGAAGCCATTCATAAAGCTGCCCACGCCTGCATCGACGGCGGCCCGGAATGGAGGCAGGACGGTATTGTGCAGGGTTGCCGTACCGATGTCGGCGGTGTAGTAATCCAGGCCAGACTGGGCAAACCCATAGCCGGCAAAGTGTTTGGCGCAAGCCATGATGGTGTTGTTGGCGCTGAGGTCTTCACCCTGAAAACCCCGGATTCGAGCGGCAGCAATAGCACTGCCGAGGTAGGTGTCTTCCCCGCCGCCTTCCATGACCCGACCCCAGCGGGCATCACGGGAGATGTCCATCATGGGGGCGAAGGTCCAGCTGACGCCGGTTGCTGAAGCTTCAGTGGCCGCCATACGGGCGGAGGCTTCAATGGCTGTCAGGTCCCAGCTGGCGGCTTCTGCCAATGGGATAGGGGCCAGGGTCTTGTAGCCGTGGATAATATCGGAAGCGAAAATCAGCGGAATGCCCAGGCGGGATTCCTCAACGACCAGCTTTTGCATCGCCCGGACTTCCTCTACGCCCCGTACATTCAGCACGGAGCCTACCCGGCCATTGCGGAGGTCTTCGTATTTACGTTTGGCATTTCCAGCGGAAGGGGCAGGCCCTGTGGCTTCCCAAAAACCACTGTATTGATTCATTTGCCCTACCTTTTCCTCCAGCGTCATTTTGGAGAGCAGGTCCTCGATAAATTGGTCCATGTTGTCGTTTTGTGCCTGAGCTGTACTCAACCAAAATACAGCCGTTAATAGAAGGAGTGTCTTTTGCATAGAAGTAACCTGGTTTTTACGAAATGGGTAATAGAGCCGATGCGGCAAGTAGTTTTCCTGAACTTTTATGCCTTACCTCAATCCGGCACCTTGTGTTTTCCGGATTGGGTAAAGCAGTAGTGGGTAAAGATAGGGACAGCGGCTTAGAGATCGGGAATTGGTGAAATTTCTTACCTGAGATAAGACCGATTAATGCCCGGCGGACTTCTACCTGACCGCTATCATCAGTATAGTCTGAGCCGGGGTTTAGTAATGGATGGCCATCCGGATCAAAGAACCGGGCTTTCACGATCGTCCGGGTTTGATTGGTGATTTGCCCGGTCATGGAAATATTTAAATATACGGTGCCATCCCGGAAAGAACGGGAAAAATTAACCTTCTCAATGTGTGCTTCTGCACTGGAAACAGGGGGTAGGAAAGCTTTGGTGTTCAGCTTGTTCGTGGAAAGGGTAAGCGATTGAGTCGTGCGCTGTGTGGATTGGCTGGCAGGAAGGCTAAGCTCTGCGGAGACCGCATCGAGGATTTGCTGGGAAATTTTGAAGGTTTTTAAACCGCTGATGATTTCTTCTTTGGAAGCCAGCTGGCCGATATCTGCGTATGCTACTCCTGTACCAGGTTGTGGTATAATGGGAACTGGCTCTGCGTCTTCTTCTGTTTCGAGAAGTTCATAGCCTGCCACAATACCGGTTGCGAGGAGGGCGCCAAGGACAGCGGCATTTTTGGGGTTGCGCAAAGCTGTTTTTCCATACTGTGCCAACTGCCGCATTTGGGCAGGCGTAGCGTTTTTGGAAAACCGGATCGCCAGTTGGGTATTGGTGCTGATTTGCCCTATTTTTGCTAAGTCATCAGCAGAAGAAATGACCGTCCGCCTGATGGCCTGATTGCCGAAGGGGCTGGCGTTGTTCACCACAATGGCTTTGTCGCTTTCAGCCGTGACGATATACCGGGCCAGGTCATCCAGGTTTACCGGGCCAGCCGGGGCTACTGTTGGCCCCCCGCCGCTTCCGCCGCAAGCCTGAAGTATGAATACGGTTAGCAAAAAGAAAAAGGGTAAACGCATAGGTTATCAGTTTTTACAATGCTGCTCGATTAAGGTATCAGCAATGGGGAAGCCCATTTCCTGTACCGCCTTCCAATCTTTACAGGCCTGTTGCTGATCTTTGAAAAAATGTACATACAGATAGCCGCGGTTGGTCAGGGCCAAAGGATGGTTTGGTGAGATACGAAGGGCCATATTCAGGTCTTCCAGGGCTTGTTCCCAGTCGGGATTACGCTGCTGCATGAGCAGGGCGGCCCGTTCAATATAGGCCTCAGTGAATGCCGGCTCTTTGTGG
>PR_CR_10_Liq_3_inCRDRAFT_1000268_pt1 | contig 14676 bp, 12 predicted proteins | sample PRCRCaboRojoPR_2_FD_10240 | JGI IMG/M metagenome (IMG submission 10240)
GGATCAAAGATGATCGAAAACGGAAAGCAAAATAATAAAAAAGCTCAGATTCATTCAATGAAATCTGAGCTTTTTTATTTCCATAGGGTCAATTAAATTTAACAATTATTCGATATTTTTTTGGACTTGAACAATATTCTTATCCAATACAGTAATGGTAATATCATCCACATTCAATACAGCGCCTGGTTGGTGCACAAAAGCTGGTTGATCACAAAAGCGTTTGTTTTCGTATCCATAAACGGGATGTGGATCGTCGGTAATGCATGGGTGTTCTCGGTCCTCATCTTTTATATATCGCCAGAAATTTTTCGCTTCGTATTCTTCTAAGGTTAAATCACATCCACGGTCACAGCGGAACTGTGGACTATTCACATTGATGTGATAAGCCATGACCCCTTGAATTTCTTCTGGTAAAGTGCTAAATGGGCCATCTGTCCGGTACTCAATGACAACAATCTCCTCTTCATTCAATGGAATCATCAAGTTTTTTGGCCCCTCTACCGTTATGCCATTTTCATCCAGAGAATCAATCTCAAAAATAAATGGTTCTTCAAGTTCTTCGGGTTGGATGCAGGCCAAGTGATTTTCATTCCACCAATCCAATAAAAAAGCCTCCCAGGACAGTAACATTCTTGAGTATCCATGTTGATACTGCATCACCGAATACATGGACCCATTGTATGGACCATGGCCAACGAGTCCCTGTTCGTGTAAGACCTCATGAGCCACAAAATCCCAGACTGTGAAATCGGTAAATTCTGGAGCTTGCCATCCCATAAATCCACCGAATACAGGTAAGAATATTTCACCTGCCTTAGGCGTGGTATTAACCCCTCCATGGGAATAGAGTCTTACATAGTGAGGTGCCGCTTCAGCTTGAGGAGGAAACATAAAATGAGCAAATTCCATTTCGGCCCAATCATAATAATCATCTAAAGCGGTTAAGACCTCGTCAATAGCATCCATTTCTGGCTGTAACCGATATTCGCCTGGATTGTCATAACTGCCTTGTATGATGCGGTAGCACCCCTCACATCCATACCACTTGGCTTCTCTGGGTGTCGTCAACCACTGTGGGACGAAGTGAACGCGATACTGCATCTTATCTCCAGCCACAAACTCACTCCATGCTTCTAAATTATAGATTTCACTCATCCACTGTTCAATGAGATCTGGATCCCCAGGTACGTCTGGAAAATCTAATGCAATAATGGCAATATCAACGACGCCATCGGTGGGAACTACATGGTATCCAAATGGAAATCCTTTACTCTGAGGTGGATCACCTTCATGGAAAACCGTCTGCTCAATTCGACAGGCGTTGATGTCATCTAAACGACTCAAGTCACTTAAAATTATGGGAGTCTCTTCTTCGGCTGAATCTTCAGTTTCTTCGGCCGTGGCCTCTTCCGAACTCGCATCTTCGGTTTCATCGGTTTCAGATTCGTCAATGGCCTCTTCTGTATTTTCCTCAGGGGTTGAGTCACCCAGGTCTTCGGTCTCTTCCTCTGATTCTTCTTCCGGTTCAGGAATTTCTGGATCTATTGATGAGTCATCATTAAGTGAACCCTCTTCACTCGGTTCGTCTGCAGGAGACGGCTCTTGGGGTTCATTCACTTGTGGGGGTTCTAAAGACTCAGTCTCAGCGGGTGAACTTTCACACGCATACAAAGAAAATACCAACAACATGATTATCCCTAGTTTTTTCATTTTTCCCTCCCTTGTTGATGAATTTATTGTAATTAATGTAGTTAAAAATTGCAAAATCTACTATTAGATGATTCAGGTCCAATATAAAACCCCCTATTAAATAGGGGGTGATAACATCCATGTGGCTTTTCATCATTTTATAAGTGATTAGGATCGGTTAAAAACTCCAAATGCTGCGANCAAAGCCACAGCAATGGCAATTCCCACCCCGATTTGTTGGGTGCCAGCACCAATCGCAACGCCGAGGGCAATGCCTACGGCAATTTTATCTCGCTTTTTCATTTTTTTCATCGTAAATGTCTCCTTTTTTCTCATAATGAGTTATGCCGATAAAAAGCGGGTATCATCAACTCATTATACCCTTAATTGTGATAATATAATTTTTAGTGATAGGAGGTACCTATGCGAAAATGGATGATGGTGAGCTTAATGGTCTTTACAGTCACGCTTCTGGGCGCCTGTCAATCGAATGCGGCTGAAACCATTGATGCCGATCGTGCGATCGAGCTGATGGAAGAAAATTCAGAAATTATTCTCTTGGATGTGCGTGAATACAGTGAATACGTAAGTGAACGCATTGATGGCAGTGAACTTCTTCCCTTATCAATCCTAGAGAGTTCTATCGAGAATGTGTATCCCGATAAAACGACCCCGTTCATTGTCTATTGTCGCTCGGGTAACCGAAGTGACGAAGCCGTCAGTATCATGACAGAACTGGGATATGAAAACATTTATGATCTGGGTGGCATATTAGATTGGCCGTATGAAACGGTATCTGGGGCCCCCAACTAAAGTATTAAAAAGACCCATCACACGAGAAATCGTGTGTTTTTTTTTTAATAAAAAAGACCACCCAATGGTGATCTAAGCAAAAGACTGGATTGGTGACCCGTACGGGATTCGAACCCGTGAATGCATGCGTGAAAGGCATGTGAGTTAAACCGCTTCTCCAACGGGCCAAGTCATGGCGCCTCAACTAGGACTCGAACCTAGGACCCCTTGATTAACAGTCAAGTGCTCTAACCAACTGAGCTACTGAGGCCACTTGGATAATCGTCGATATGTGTTTTTTTAATAATAAAGAAAGAGCCTGGCAACGTCCTACTCTCGCACTTTCGTACTACCATCAGCGCTGAAGTGCTTAACTTCTGTGTTCGAGATGGGAACAGGTGTGACCACTTCGCTATCGTCACCAGGCGAATCTTTCAAAACTGGATAATGAAATTAAGAAGAAAAGTTAAGTCCTCGATCTATTAGTACCAGTCAGCTTCACACGTCACCGTGCTTCCACACCTGGCCTATCAACCTCATAGTCTCTAAGGGATCTTACTCATAAATGATGGGGAATCTCATCTTGGAAGGGGCTTCACGCTTAGATGCTTTCAGCGTTTATCCTGTCCACACGTAGCTACCCAGCTGTAGGACTGGCATCCTAACTGGTGCACCAGAGGTGTGTCCGATTCGGTCCTCTCGTACTAGAATCAGCTTTCCTCAAATTCCCAACGCCCACGACGGATAGGGACCGAACTGTCTCACGACGTTCTGAACCCAGCTCGCGTACCACTTTAAAGGGCGAACAGCCCTACCCTTGGAACATGCTCCTGCTCCAGGATGTGATGAGCCGACATCGAGGTGCCAAACTCCATCGTCGATGTGAACTCTTGGATGGAATCAGCCTGTTATCCCCGGGGTAACTTTTATCCGTTGATTGGCAGCCTTTCCATACAGCACTGCCAGTTCACTAAGTCCTACTTTCGTACCTGCTCGACATGTACGTCTTGCAGTCAAGCACCCTTATACCTTTACGCTCTTCGAATGATTGCCGACCATTCTGAGGGTACCTTTGAGCGCCTCCGTTACTCTTTGGGAGGCGACCGCCCCAGTCAAACTATCCACCAGACACTGTCCCCCTGGCTACACACCAGAAGGTTAGACCACAAATGTTCGAAGGGTGGTATCCCAAGGATGACTCCACCGAGACTAGCGTCCCAGCTTCAAAGTCTCCCACCTATCCTGTACATCGAACACCCATGATCAATATCAAGCTATAGTAAAGCTCCACGGGGTCTTTCCGTCCTGTCGCGGGTAACCTGCATCTTCACAGGTACTAAGATTTCACCGAGTCTCTTGTTGAGACAGTGCCCAAATCGTTACGCCTTTCGTGCGGGTCGGAACTTACCCGACAAGGAATTTCGCTACCTTAGGACCGTTATAGTTACGGCCGCCGTTTACTGGGGCTTCGGTTCTATGCGTTGACCGAAGTCTAACATTTTCCCTTAACCTTCCAGCACCGGGCAGGCGTCACCCCATATACATCACCTTGCGGTTTAGCATAGAGCTGTGTTTTTGATAAACAGTCGCTTGGGCCGATTCTCTGCGGCTCCGAAGAGCCCCCCTTATCCCGAAGTTACGGGGTCAATTTGCCGAGTTCCTTAACAAGAGTTATCTCGCGCGTCTTTAGATTCTCTCCTCGTCTACCTGTGTCGGTTTGCGGTACAGGCACCTTCATGATTAACCCTAGAAGTTTTTCTCGGAAGCATAGATTCACAGTAATTACTTGGTCACGCCTCAGCCTATGGGTGATGCGGATTTACCTACATCACGGCCTAAACGCTTCAACGAGACATATCCACTGACTCGCTACTGCTATCTTTCTCCGTCACTCCATCAGTCAAAAAGGTGGTACAGGAATATCAACCTGTTGTCCATCGGCTACGCTTTTCAGCCTCACCTTAGGTCCTGACTAACCCAGAGCGGACGAGCCTTGCTCTGGAAACCTTAGACTTTTGACGGTAAGGATTCTCACCTTACTTTTCGTTACTCACACCGGCATTCTCACTTGTCAACGCTCCAACCGTCCTCACGATCGATCTTCACCGCATTGACAACGCTCACCTACCATTCATTACTGAATCCGCAGTTTCGGTATTATGTTTAGCCCCGGTACATCTTCGGCGCGGAGTCACTCGACTAGTGGGCTGTTACGCACTCTTTAAAGGGTGGCTGCTTCTAAGCCAACCTCCTAGTTGTTTGTGCAACTCTACATCCTTTTCCACTTAACATAAATTTTGGGACCTTAACTGGCGGTCTGGGCTGTTTCCCTCTCGACCACGGACCTTATCACCCGTAGTCTGACTGCCGAGCATGTAAGTATGACATTCGGAGTTTAATTGATATCAGTACCCCTTGATGGGGCCATCAACCATTCAGTGCTCTACCTTCATACCACTTAATCTCGACGCTAGCCCTAAAGCTATTTCGGTGAGAACCAGCTATCTCTGAGTTCGTTTGGAATTTCACCGCTAGCCACAAGTCATCCAAGCATTTTTTAACATACCCTGGTTCGGTCCTCCATTGGGTATTACCCCAACTTCAACCTGCTCATGGCTAGATCACTCAGTTTCGGGTCTACAACAACATACTGATGCGCCGGTTAGGACTCGCTTTCGCTACGGCTCCACCCCTTAAGGCTTAACCTTGCATGTTATCGTAACTCGCCGGTTCATTCTACAAAAGGCACGCCATCACCCATTAACGGGCTTTGACTTGTTGTAAGCACAAGGTTTCAGGATCTATTTCACTCCGCTCCCGCGGTTCTTTTCACCTTTCCCTCACGGTACTGGTTCACTATCGGTCACTAGGGAGTATTTAGCCTTACGAGATGGTCCTCGCATATTCCGACAAGATTTCTCGTGTCTCGCCGTACTCTTCGTTTAACGGAGGATTTAAGTTTTCGCTTACGGGACTCTCACCCTCTATGGTTGGCTTTCCCACACCATTCAACTAACTTAAATCTTTGTCACTCCAAAGTTAAACACGGGCTGGTCTCATTTCGCTCGCCGCTACTTTGAGAATCGCTTTTGCTTTCTTTTCCTGCGGGTACTAAGATGTTTCAGTTCTCCGCGTATCCCTCTCGAATAATCGAGTACCAAGTCTTCAACTTGGTGGGTTTCCCCATTCGGAAATCTCCGGATCGTCGCTTACTTACAGCTCCCCGAAGCGTATCGTCGTTCGTCACGTCCTTCATCGGCTCCTAGTGCCAAGGCATCCACCTTGCGCTCTTTGTTACTTAACTTTTCATTTCATTATCCACTTTTCAAAGACCTTCTTTAACTAAAAAAAGTTAAAGCACTTGTTGAGAGATGTATAGTCTCTCAAAACTGAATAGAACGTCCTTACTTTGAGCTAGATTTCTCTAGAAAGGAGGTGATCCATCCCCACGTTCTCGTAGGGATACCTTGTTACGACTTTACCCCAATCATCCATCCCACCTTAGGAGGCTCCCTCTAAAAGTTAGGCCACCTACTTCGGGTGTTACAGACTCTCGTGGTATGACGGGCGGTGTGTACAATCTCCGAGAACGTATTCACCGTGGTATGCTGACCCACGATTACTAGCGATTCCAACTTCATGAAGTCGAGTTGCAGACTCCAATCCGAACTGAGACCGGCTTTGAAAGGTTTGCTCCACATCACTGCTTTGCATCTCGCTGTACCGGCCATTGTAGCACGTTTGTAGCCCTGGACATAAGGGGCATGATGATTTGACGTCATCCCCACCTTCCTCCAGTTTATCACTGGCAGTCTCGATAGAGTCCTCAACTGAATGTTAGCAACTATCAATAGGGGTTGCGCTCGTTGCGGGACTTAACCCAACATCTCACGACACGAGCTGACGACAACCATGCACCACCTGTCACCTCAGTCCCGAAGGAAAGTCCTATCTCTAGGACGGTCCGAGGGATGTCAAGCCCAGGTAAGGTTCTTCGCGTATCTTCGAATTAAACAACATGCTCCACCGCTTGTGCGGAGACCCGTCAATTCCTTTGAGTTTCAATCTTGCGATCGTACTTCCCAGGCGGAGAACTTAATGCGTTAACTTCAGCACTGGGTAACCCCAACACTTAGTTCTCAACGTTTACGGCGTGGACTACCAGGGTATCTAATCCTGTTTGCTACCCACGCTTTCGTGCCTCAGCGTCAGTTCCGGTCCAGTTAGCCGCCTTCGCCACTGGTGTTCCTCAATATATCTACGCATTTTACCGCTACACATTGAATTCCACTAACCTCTGCCGTACTCTAGCATGCCAGTTTCGAATGACCCTCCACAGTTAAGCTGTGGGCTTTCACATTCGACTTAACACGCCGCCTACGCACGCTTTACGCCCAATAATTCCGGATAACGCTCGCTCCCTACGTATTACCGCGGCTGCTGGCACGTAGTTAGCCGGAGCTTTCTGGTAAAGTACCGTCAAATCAAAGGCATTTCCTCCTCTGATCATTCTTCCTTTACAACAGAACTTTACGACCCGAAGGCCTTCATCGTTCACGCGGCATTGCTCGGTCAGGCTTTCGCCCATTGCCGAAAATTCCCTACTGCTGCCTCCCATAGGAGTCTGGGCCGTGTCTCAGTCCCAGTGTGGCTGTTCAACCTCTCAGTCCAGCTAAGCATCGTCGCCTTGGTAGGCCGTTACCCTACCAACTAGCTAATGCTGCGCAAGGCTCTCCCAAAGTGGTGCAAACGCACCTTTAAATATAGGTTCATGCGAATCTATATCCTATCCAGTATTAGCCACAGTTTCCCGTGGTTATCCTCGTCTTTGGGGTAAGTTCCTTACGTGTTCCTCACCCGTTCGCCACTAGAGTGCAAGCACTCTCGTTCGACTTGCATGTATTAGGCATGCCGCCAGCGTTTATCCTGAGCCAGGATCAAACTCTCCATAAAAATGGTAAACATCTATATATATAGATGGTTAAGTTTGAAACTGTTTAAACTCAAAGTAATTCTGTTCTATTCAGTTTTCAAAGACCATACGCAAACACCCATTTTTCGAGTGAGTGCTTAAATATCTTATCTTATTTTACCCCTCATGTCAATAAGAATGAGCCCGTAAAATAAAGATTTTAAAGCGCTTTAAGTTCCTTTGAAATGCATCCAAATTTCTTAACGCGCAAAATTGATTATAGTCAAGTTGACAAGGTGTGTCAAGGCAAAATGTTAAAAGACGGTAAAAAAACACAAAAACCACCCGAAGGTGGTTTGAACGGTGCGGTGAATTCGTGGTGAATTCGTCATAAAGAGGCGAGAAATCCTTCCAGTGATTGGGTGGATTTTTCTCCGTAAAATTCCGTTTCAATACGGCCATCTTTGAAATCACGCCCGAGGATGATTCGTTTGGGAATCCCAATCAAAGCGGCGTCTTTGAATTTGACCCCCGGACGCTCGTCGCGGTCATCCAGCAGGACGCGAGCATTTTCTTTCAGTTTATGATAGACCTCCATCACCGCATCATCCACTTCATTTAAGGGAATGAGGTGATAATCAAACGGCGTGAGGCTTTCAGGCCAGATCAATCCGTCTTCGGTGGCGTGTTCTTCCACCACCGCCATTAGTGTCCGGCTGATGCCAATGCCATACGATGCCATTTGCACCGGTTTCTTTTCGCCCGCTTGATCTTGGTAATAGGCATTCATCGGAATCGAATATTTGGTGCCGATTTTAAAGATGTTGCCGACTTCAATGCCTTTCCCGGTAAAGAGTGGCCCAGACCCATCGGGGGCCATGTCCCCTTCTTTTTGATCGCTGGCTTCAATGTTGATGCCATAGTCACTCGATTTTGAATAGAGAATGGTGTCTTCGCCGACTTCGCTCATGACCATAAATTCATGGGCTTCAATGCCGCCAATTTCACCGGTGTTGGAGGCGACGATTTTGGTCGAGAGGCCGCAGCGTTTAAAAATCCGTGAATAGGCTTCTTTGACCATCTCATACCAGGCATTCATGCCCGCTTCCGTGGCCGAAAAGGTGTAAAGATCTTTCATGATGAATTCACGGCCGCGCATGAGGCCAAAGCGAGGGCGCATCTCATCGCGGTATTTGGTTTGAATTTGATAGAGGGCCACCGGCAGTTTTTTATAACTGGTGATGATGTCCCGGACGACTTCCGTGATCACTTCTTCATGCGTAGGGCCAAGGCAAAACTCACGGTCTTTGCGGTCTTTGAGCCGCATCAACTCTGGGCCGTAATCCGCCCAGCGGCCAGATTCATCCCACAGCGACTTCGGTTGTAAGGCCGGCATTAACAGTTCGGAAGCCCCAATCGCTTCGAGTTCTTCCCGAATGATCGCTTCGATGTTTTTGATGACTTGATAGCCCAACGGTAAATAGGTATAAATCCCCGCCGCGGTTTGGCGAATCAATCCGGCTCTCAGCATCAACCGGTGGGATTTGACCTCCGCATCTTTGGGCGCTTCTTTGAGCGTGGGAATATAATATAACGATTGTTTCATACGGTCTCCTAAGGTAAAATCCTTAAAATATCATTGAATGTGACAAAGACGAAAAAGCCCATCAAGATGAAAAACATCGCCAGGTGAAGCATGTTTTCCACTTTCGGATTGACTTTCTTACGGGTGATGCCTTCATAGCCTAAAAAGACCAACCGGCCGCCATCTAAGGCGGGAATCGGCAATAGATTGATGATGCCTAAGTTCACACTCAACAGCCCAATCCAATTTAAAAAGACCACGGCGCCACCTTGAATGCTTTGGGCGGTGAGTTGGAAAATACCAACGGGCCCTGCGAGATCTCCCGCGCCTACTTGCGACGAGCTAAAAAGCAACCCTAATGTATTAAAGATGAGACTGCCCGCACCGATGGTGCCCGTCACCCCGGCTGTGAGGGACCGGGTGAAGCTGAACGCATTCGTGGGGGCCACACCAATGAAGCTTTCCACCACACCCACTTCTTGCGTGGCCAGGACCGCTTCTTCATACGGCGTCACCTCTAACGTGGTCTGTGTGCCATCTCTTAAAATGTCAAAAGTCATGGGCGTGCCGTCACGGTTGGCGCCAATCAAAGCGACGACATCGACCCACGCATCCACGGGCACCGAATCAATGGCGACGATGACGTCATTTTCTAAAAAGCCCGCTTGATCGGCCAAGGTGTTATCCACCACCGGGCCAATTCTTAAATCGGTGGTCGCCTCGGGGTGCGAATTAAATCCAATGCTGTAGAAAAAGAGTCTCGGGTTCAACGTCGTCTCTTGGATGACACCCTCCCGTTCATAGGTGATGGGAATATTTCTGGATCCCAGTTCGGCGCTCATGGCGGCCGTAAATTCGTCCCATGAAGCCACCGGATTCCCGGCCACTTCGGTGATCACATCCCCGACTTCTAAGACACCGTCGGCCGGGAACCCTTCATTGATGCGGCCCAGTTCCGTGGAATCGTTGACGGGAAATCCTGTGATCAAGGCAATGATGAAAAAGATGCCAATGGCCAAAATGAAATTCATCATCGGCCCGGCAAAAATGGTGATGAATCGCTGCCAAAGTGTTTTGGATTCAAATGAGCGATTCGATGGCGCAATTTGTAAGGTTTTTTTCGCAAACACCAACTGCGCATCTTCCGCCACGGGTTGCCCATTAATGTGCAAGGCCCCCGGCGTTTTTAAATCCAGGGACTCTACCGTGATGGGATTATCTTGCCTTGCAGGGTCTAAGATGATGGTGTCAATCACCCCATCCGATTCGCCCAAAGACACCGTATCTCCCACATGGACATACGACTCATTGACTTCTTCGCCGGCCATGGAGACATACCCACCAATGGGAATCGCCCGGATTGAAAACTGCGTTTCCCCTTTTTGCGTGGACCACACTTTCGGCCCCAGTCCAATGGAAAATTCATGGCATAAAATGCCGGCTTTTTTCGCAAAGTAAAAATGCCCAAACTCATGAATGAGAATGACCAATCCCAGCGTGAAAATAAATCCTATAATCGAAATAAAAATCATCCAATCACCTTATAATCCTTGTGTAAATAATCGTAACACAAGGACCAAGAATACGAGGACAAAAGACGCAAATAATGACGAGTCAAATCGGTCCATGACTCCGCCGTGTCCTGGGAAAATGTTGGAAAAATCTTTGCGTCCATAATCGCGTTTTAATTTCGACGCGATTAAATCACCGAATTGCCCCGATAAAGACATCAAGAGCGTGAGGCCAATGAGCTCTATCCACCCGAGGGAGACTTCGGTCAACAACGTCACCTCAAAGATGGCCACATAACTCACCGCAAAGACGGTGGAAAAAAGCATGCCCGATATGAGGCCTTCCCAGGATTTTTTCGGCGAGATGTTGGGGGCCAATTTATGACGGCCCAATTTAATGCCGAAAAGATAGGCAAAGATATCGGTGAGTAAGGTGACTAAGAATAAATAGATGAGCGTGAGTACACCGATGGTTTGCAGATAACTGATGGCCGCAAAGCCAATCGCGATGTAAAGTGCGCTTAAAAACAGTTGACTCATGGCCGTATATTTAAGGTATGATCGATGACCAACACGCTGAAATAGGTGGTGCTGATGCCAAACAAAATCATCAACACAAACAGCCCGTTCACATGGTCTTCTAAAAATAAATAAAAGCTCACATAAAGCGATAGAGATGTGGCCGCATGAATCAAATAATAGCGCCATGAAAGCTGTTCATTGGACGCAATCATCCGGGCCATCTCAAACGAAGCCACCGTTAAAAAAAATCCCACAACTATGGTGAATAATAGGGTGGGAAGCCAAAGGATGGGAATCAAGACCACGGCTAAAATGACCGAAGTTAAGGCGCGTTTTTTCATGATTCTACCGTTCCAAACCGACGGTCTCTGCTGGCGTAAAAATCAAACGCCTTTTGCAGTTCCGCCGCATCAAAATCCGGCCAATAGGTTTCGGTGAAATAAAGCTCCGCATAGGCCGATTGCCACAATAAGAAATTGGAGAGCCGGCGTTCGCCACTGGTCCGGATGACAAGATCGACCGGAGGCAAAGGATGCGTATACAAATGGGATTCAAGCAACGATTCATCGATGGCTTCGACCGCAAGGCCGTTTTGAACCGCCTTCGCAATCGCTTGCGTGGCATGCACCATCTCGTCTTTAAATCCATAATCCAAACACACATTGACAATCAGTCCGGTGTTCGTTTTGGATTGGGCTTCATACTTTTCAATGAGGGCTTGATTGGCGGGGCTTAACCGATCTTTACGACCGGAAAAAACGACCTTAATCCCGGTCGAGTCTTTAGACAATTCATCGATGTCTTTTTGAAACCGTTTGGGAAGACTCATGAGAAAATCAACTTCCGCTTTGGGGCGGCGCCAATTCTCGGTGGAAAATACGAAAATCGATACCACTTGGCACGCCGTTTTTTCGAGCGTTTGAATGACTTTTTTTAGAGCTTTCGCCCCTTCCACATGACCTTGCGTTCTCGGTTTATTATGCGCCTTGGCCCACCGGCCATTGCCGTCTAAAATCATGGCGACATGGGTGGGGGTTTTTGTTTGCATATCAACCTCTTTCATACGTTCATATTATACACCAATCACCGGATTTGAAAAGACGAAAAAAAACCACCCGAAGGTGGTTTTATACACTCATAAGTTCTTGGTCTTTGTGGGCGATTTTTTCGTCCACTTTGGCGGTGAACTGATCGGTGAGTTTTTGCACTTGTTCGTGATAGTTGGCCGATTCATCTTCTGAAATTTCGTGATTTTTTTCAGCCTTTTTAATCACGTCGTTGGTGTCGCGGCGAATGTTACGAATGTTGACTTTGGCATCTTCGCCGACTTTTTTGGTTTCTTTGACCAACGCTTTGCGGGTTTCTTCGGTGAGCGCGGCCAAGACAATCCGAATTTGATCCCCTTCATTTTGCGGGTTCACATTCAAATGCGCTTCCGAAATGGCTTTCTCAAAATCTTTGGTTTGGGAACGGTCGTATGGTTTGATGAGTAATTGATTCGCCTCGGGGACCGTCACATTGGCAATCTGCGTGATGGAGGTGGGCACGCCATAATAATCCACGTACACCCCGTCCAGCATTTGCGGATTGGCACGACCTGTGCGAATTTTAGCCAGGGCATGCATGAGATGGTCAATGGCTTCTTCCATTTTCATTTCACATTGCATTAATGTTTCTTCCATATCAAATCCTCGACTTTATTTAATGTGCGTGCCGATGGGTTCGCCCATGGCCGCCTTTTTAATATTGCCTGGAATGTTCATATCAAAGACGACAATTTCAATACCGTTGTCTTTGCATAAAGCCGCCGCGGTGGAATCCATCACACTGAGCCCATTTTCTAAGACTTCGTGATGGGTCAACGAATCAAATCGCTTCGCGGTGGGATCGCTTTTGGGATCGGCGGAATAGACGCCGTCGATGCCGTTTTTCGCCATCAAAATGGTGCTGGCTCCAATTTCCGCTGCTCTCAAGGCACTGGTGGTGTCGGTGGAAAAATACGGATTCCCGGTGCCCCCACCGAAGATGACAATCATGCCTTTGGCGAGGTTGGAAATGGCTTTGCGACGGATGTAAGGTTCCGCCACTTGCGGGATATTTAAACTGGTCATGGTCCGGGTTTCCACGCCCATCGCTTCTAAAGCATTTTGCAGGGCGAGGGCATTTAAGATGGTGGCCAGCATGCCCATGTAATCGGCACTGGACCGTTCCATGCCCATTTCTTGAGCGGTTTTACCCCGCCAAATGTTGCCCCCACCGACAATGATGCCGATTTCAAACTGGCCGAGATCGTAGGCCGCTTTAATTTCTGAGGCAATATCACTCACGCGTGAAGGATCAATGGAAAGGGTTCCCTGTCCACTGAGCGCTTCGCCGGAAAGTTTAATAATCAGTCGCTTCTTCGCCATACCAAAGCTCCTTTATTTAAGGCTTACGCCGCGTTCATTTGAGCTTGAACTTCACTCGCAAAATCTTCGGATTTTTTCTCGATGCCTTCGCCCACTTCTAACCGGATGAACGAGACCACTTGAGCCCCCGCGGCTTTCACATGTTGGGCCACGGTTTCATCGGGATTTTTGACAAAGGGTTGATGCACCAAGCAAATTTCTTTCAACATTTTATTGAGGCGGCCTTCCACCATTTTGTCAACAATGGCTTCGGGTTTACCTTCATTGAGTGCTTCGGCTCTTAACACGCTGCGTTCATGATCAATCACATCTTGAGACACTTGCGATTCATCGAGGTAGTTCGGGTTGTTCGCGGCCACATGCATGGCAATGTCACGCGCGACGGTTTCATCGCCACCTTCTAATACCGCTAACGATGCAATTTTGCCGCCCATATGGGTGTACGCCCCAAACACTTGTGCGTCGGTTTTTTCGATTCGTTGATAGCGTCTTAAATCAAGCTTTTCGCCGATGCGGGCCGTGGCTTTGACGATTAAATCCGCCATCGTGCCCCCGTCCACACTCAGGGCTAAAGCAGCCTCTAAATCCGCAGCATCGCCTTGGATTAATTCTTGACCCACGTGATCGATGAGGTCTAAAAATTCTTGGTTTTTGGCCACAAAATCGGTTTCTGAATTCAGTTCAAAAAGAATGGCTTTATTGCCATCTGTGACCACGCTGGCCAGACCTTCAGCGGCCACACGACTGCCTTTCTTCGCGGCTTTCGCAATGCCTTTTTCCCGGAGATAATCAACCGCTTTATTGAGGTCTCCGTCCGATGCTTCTAACGCTTTCTTGCAATCGAGCATGCCGGCGCCCGTTTTTTCTCTCAGTTCTTTCACTAATTGTGCATTTACTGCCATGAATGAGCCTCCTAAATATCTGCTATTAGTTTAACATAAATACGTGGGGAATTTTTCCCGATAAAAAGAGCGCAAAAGCGCTCTTTATTATTTTAATAAGTCAATCAATTCTGCTTTTTTCAGTTTGGAATAGCCGCTGTGACCTTTCTCTTTGGCGAGCGCTTTTAATTCCGCCACAGTCATCGAGTCTAAATCAACGGCGTCGGCACTTGCCTCTTGAGCTTTGGGCGCGGCTTCTTTCGGTGCAGGCGCTTTTTTCTCAGGGGCGGGGGCCGCTTTTTCTTCGGCGGGCGCAGCATCTTCAGCCGGGGCCGCTTTGGCTTCCGCTTTCGCTTTGGCTTCTGCTTTTTCT
>PR_CR_10_Liq_3_inCRDRAFT_1000271_pt1 | contig 14593 bp, 17 predicted proteins | sample PRCRCaboRojoPR_2_FD_10240 | JGI IMG/M metagenome (IMG submission 10240)
ATCTCCTCTTCTTTCTACGGGGTGTATAAACTCCTTATGTGGAGGTACAAACTGAAAATAAAACAAAACGAACAATACATAAACAGGCTTTATGACAAATGGTAAAAACATAAGCACAAGCTATGTAATCTCTGAAGAAAATATCTCCCCTGAAATAAAAGGGGATAGGGGTAAAGATGCTGCTAAAAGGTATTACTTTGTAAGTAGGATTAGTAAGGTTTTAAAATCATATTTGACCGACCCTGATAATTTCTTTGAAGTTAGAAAGAACTTTAAAAGGAATATGGATAGAAACCCCCAATCTTTTTTTAACGCCCTTGAGAAACGCTTAAACAAAACAACAGATATTAAAAAGCTAGAAAAGGCTTTTGATTATTTTGAGGAAGGGAGGGTTATACAAGGTATAAAGGAGATTAGGAAATAACGGACGAGTGTATGGTGCGTTTTAATGCACTATACACATTGTTAGGTGTAGTATGAACGGATTAAAAGAACGAAAGATGAAATATAAAACAATAGTGATAGATCCGCCTTGGAAATACGGCAAATGGGGCAAGGCAAACCCAAAAAGCAGACCAAACAGCATTGAATATGATTTGCCTTATAATTTTATGACAATAGATGAAATAAAGGGTTTGCCGATTAAAAACCTTTCGGATGAAAACTGTGAGTTATACTTATGGACTACACAAAAGTACCTACCAACAGCATTTGACGTATTGAGTGCGTGGGGTTTTAAGTATTGTCAAACATTGACTTGGTGCAAGACTCCAAGAGGCACAGGTCAAGGAGGGGTTTATTGCCCTACGACAGAATTTTTACTGCTTGCAAGGCGTGGGAAAATGCCAAAAGTAAAAAGGATTGATAGCACTTGGTTTCATACAAAGCGACCACATAACAGCCATAGCACTAAGCCTGAGTTCTTCCAAGATTTGATAGAAACAGTGAGTGAAGAACCCCGACTGGAAATGTTTGCAAGACGTGAGCGAAAAGGCTGGTCGGTTTTTGGCAATGAGGTTGAAAATAGCATTGACCTTAGTGAATATTACACCTAACGGCTACTGCTATGAAACGTAGGGCATAGCAAAGCCGAACTGTTCGGAATTACCGAACACTTGAAAACAACCCTACACTTTAATAACCGCACAAACGCCCTATGTTTTATAGCAATTGTTGGGCGTAGTGCTTTAATCAGATTGAGATGAAAAACTTAATTAAGTGGTTGAGTGCCAAACAATGGATTTACAAATTAGCAGTAAAATTGATTGCCAACAGAATCGTTCACGGTCTTAACCGACTTACACCTGAATACCTACAAGGTAAAGGATGGATTCAAGAAGGTGAATATTGGGTAGAACCAAACATAAAAGACCGTGATAAGATTTGGATTCATTTTGAAAACCATTATTACACAGTTTGGCACGGTGGCGATAGAACGTTTATAGCGTTAGAGAGTAGCCTTGAATGGTTTGAAAACTATTACTTACTCGCTCACGGTGATAACGGTAGGTATGAACTTGCGGGTGTTTAGCATTACGCCCAACGGATGAGTATATGAGGCGTTGCAAATAAACGCCAATAAATTAAATAACTGGTAAAAATTTGAAATATGGCATTTAGTAACGAAAAACTACAACCTTGCAATGACTTATATACATTGTTAGCACCCGTTGTTTTTGCTAATGTACGCTCTACGGAACAGCGAACAAGTAACAGAAAGCGACAATGCTACGGTACAGGTAAACAGATTGCAAAAGGAGACAAGTACATTAACCATCAATTTAGGTATGATGGCAGAATAGTAACCGTTAGCTTTACTCTTGATTTCTTCAATGGGTGCTAACGGAAACTGATAAACGCAGTACGACTATGGAAAACGATATGACTAAAGAGGTAGCCTTAAAAATACTTGAAAGGCACAACGAATGGCGTAGAGGTAAAGAAATACCTATGCTAAAACCCGAACTTATTGGAATAGCTGTGGATAAAGCGATTGAAGTATTGCGTTTATCTATTGTTAGCGGTAGTGCATCTGTTGATTTAGATAAGCAAGTTGAAGTGCTTAAAAAGACGATTGATAAGCTGATGATAACTTTTGATGACGAAAGCGACAGAATGGACTACATACTTGACATAGTAAATGAGTATAAGCGGCAAATGTTAGAGCATTACCGCTAACGGACAAGTGTATGATATGTTGCGTTTAGATACGCTGAAATTATCGGATTAAAAACAGAGTTAACAAATAAAAATAAACATTAACCAAGCAGTAAATAGCAATAGATTATACACATTGTTACCTGCTTTTAAAATTACGGAATTATGGACGAAAAAATTTTTAAACAAGACGCAAAACAAATAGTTGATTTAGCATTTGACAAGAAGCTATTTAAAGATGAAATTACAAGGGATGATATGAATGCCTTTGAAGAATTAATAGACTTTCTTTTATCGAGCAGATACGAAAGTTATAAAAGAGCAGAAAAGTTACTGGAAAGTTTAAAAAAGACGAAAACCAAGTAATTTTTATTGCAGGTAACGGAAAAGTATAACCGTCAGGTGGGTATTAAATGCTCTGATTTTTCGACCTGACGTAAAGCAACTAAAGAGCAATAACCTTGCAAGCTGGCACGCTGCCCCACTTGCGGTTATACATTGTTGGCAGCAGTAACGATTTTAAAATGGCAAACGACAAAAAAACATTAGCGTATAGTGGCTTGACTGACACAGTATTCTACATTGACGGAAGGGGTAAGCAAGTGGACTTACCAAAAGGAAACTTTATTCAAATGGTGCTTCTATGGCTCAATCAAGGTGTACTGCCAAAAGTTGGAGATAAGTTTCAAAGGACACTTGCAGTTAAAGGCAAGACACATTGGAAGATAACAGTCGAAAGGGTAGCGGAGTAGTTATTGCTGCCAACGGACGAGTGTATGGCAAGTGCCAACACCAAACTTGATTGATAACAATAAATATTGAAATAATGAAAGAACCTAAAAAAGAGAACGAACAGGCATTTGCTATACACAATGTTAGTAGCAGTACGGATTGGAAGCAATACCTTGATGATTTACACACTTACTTAACTGAATTAGGTTTTGGAAAGTACAACCAAAATTTAAAGAATGAGGACTTTGCTTACTGGAAGAAATATGATGATAAATACCAAATAGGTCTGTTTGTATATGACTTCACAAAATATGACCGACCTAATTTGAAAAACAAAGTAAGTATTCAATTTGAATGTATGCCAATAGATATTGATTGCAGATGTGATTTATCAGTAAGCAAAGACATTGAGTTGCCTGAATTTGAGAAAATGGCAAAAACTTTCTATGATGCAATGATTAAGTATTGCTACTAACGGACTTTAATAAAATGTCGGTGGGATAGATAAGCCTAAACTATCCGACTGACTAAAACTAACAGACAGGCAAGCAGTGTAAAATAGACGTACAACCCACTGCATTTTATTTTGTGTTGTGCGCAGTACGGATATGACAATCAAAGAATTAAAGGAAAAAATCAAAGACCTGCCTGACCACATGGATGTGTTCGTAGACGAAAGACTTACAGAGTTTAGATACGGATTAGTAAACTCTGCTAAAGTGAAAGAAATTAACTTTATGGAAGAACCTGACGGAGAAGTTCTTTCAACGGATAACGTGCTTGTACTAACCGAGGATTAGTATTGCGCACAACGGGGTGTAAAACAAATTGTTCACTTAACTAATTGATTATGAGTATTAAAGAAAGGCATATATGTAGGTGGTATGTTTGTTCAAAGGATTACTTTTTGTTCATTTTTGAGAACGGAAAAGTAATGGATTATGATGGTGAATTTTTATTAAAAGAAAAGTATAGGTGTAAGGATTATTTTAGGTGGAAGGGAACTAGCAGAAGGGTTTCTGTGAAAACAATCAAGAACAAATTCAACAGGTGTGATGTAATTATGACTGATGTCTAAGTCATGTTATACTTTCTTATCATTGATGCTTTTCTATTTTGCTTCACCTCTTTTCGTATATCCACACGGGCAGCATACAAAGCGTGGCCAGCAGCTACAACAGCATCGTGACTACCTCTTTCACTTGGGGTGTATTTCTTCATTTGTTCTAAAAGGGTTTCAAAGTATAAATTCCCCATCTCCCCATCATCGTTATACCCTACATGGTTATTCACATAACTCTCTAATAGAGCATCCATAGCCCTTATATTGTCTTGGTTGGCATACACCCCTTTCTTATTCCTCTCTGCTATACTCGGTTTTGTACCCACGGCAAAGTTAATACTAGGGCGGTTCATTAAGTAATTACTATATCCTCTCCTCTTAAAATGTTGAGCAATATCATTCTTATTACTTTCTATAAGTAAGGGATACCCATAGAACACAGCCGCCATTAAGCAATCCTCATAAAATATCTCTAAAGATTTAGCCCTCTTAACGTATTCTAAAACAAACATATTGCTTGCACCGTTAGGCTCAGTCTTGTTATATAGGTACATAGCCCCTTTAGAACCCTCTCCGTAAGAAGCCACGTCCACCGCATAGGGGTCAACACCGCCCACTCCCTGCCAGTCAAAAGGAGGCTTTCTGTTACGGTCTATTAAACTTTGATTATCAGGCTTAGGCATCCAAACTACATTAAACCGCCCTGCTTTATTATCAGGTTGCCACACCACCTTGCTATCTATCCTCCCGTCTTTCCATGCAAAGTTTCCTCTAGCGATAGGGTTAGGGGTCATGTTCTCATTGTATGCCCTTTGCTCCTCTATCTTTTGCAGGTTGAACACGCAGTCATCAAGCGTATCCATAAATGCCTCTCTAACACTAAAAGGCATTTGACGTATCTCTTCATTGTATTTAACGGGGTCATGCTTCAAACCATCCCTTGCTCGCTCTAAGAAAGTCTTGCCCCCGTAATCAACAATCTCACCATCAATAGTTTCAATCGGTTCTTCAGGGTCTTCCACAACGCTATTCCCGTATATGTCATAAATAATACAGCGATAAGCGGGGATGAATATAGAATATAAGCCCGATGTAGTTCTGCCATTTTCATTCCTCCCTTTTATCTTATCGCTACCACCCTCAAGCAATCCATCGTAAAAGAGATTTTTATACTCAGCACCACCTTTACTCATTGGGTTTACAGTTGAACCCATTCGGCACTTCCCTATAATTCTGTTGCGTATTTCTAAACACCTTTTTTGTACTTGCCAAGATTTCTCTATATTATTGGGGCGTTCATACTTACCGCTTTCATCGTGGACTAAACGCTTTATTTTAAAACCATCGTAAGAATTATTAGAAGGGGCTTGCCAAGAAATAACTGAGTTTAAGCCAAAACCGCTTTGCCTTTTCTTTTGGTTTTTAGTAATCTTAGATGCTGGTGGCTTTAAAACTAATTCACGTTTAGGGTCGGTGTTCCCGTCTGTAATAGGCTTAAAAAAGAAAGGTAGGTTGTTAAAAGGGTACACTACTTTTTGTTGGAATACAACCTCTTTAGCATCTTTAGCAGTTTTGGAAAGGATACCAAACTGTGAGTTTTTAGTTCTTGTTGAGCATTCAAGCAACTCACTCCCCGCTAGGGTACTCCATCCAAACCGCCTGTTTTTAACTAAGTTTTGACCATAGCATCTTGGGTCTACAACACAAGCAGCCCAATGATATTCTAGTTCTGCTTGAGGTTCAAGATAAAAAGGGTATCCAAAGTCTTGTTTAACCCACTGTAAAGCAAACCAGTGAGCGCCAGTTAGGTAAGTGGGCTTCCCGTTGTTGTAAAACCAAACCCCTTCAAACCTCCTTTTAAACTGAGTGTGTATCCAGCCATCCCATCTTTCTTTAAACTCTTTAGGTTCTTCTTGATACTCCTCATCAGTGTCAATCCCTATTAATTCTTTAGGCATTTCTTCCCGTTGCCACATTTGCTCTTCCTTGGGTAAATCATGAAAAAGTATCTCTTCTTTAGGAGGTTGTTTTGGTAGACCTATCTTTAAACCTGCAACGGTGATTACCGTACCCTTAGTATCATTAGGGCATATCCAGACTATATCATTTTCTTTATCTAAATGAGCCATTACTTAGAATATCTTTCAGCAAACCCCTCTTTAAAATCCTCTTTCTTCTCAGCCTCGGTCAGTATAGAACCCTCCTTTTTAGATTGCTCATACCTGTCCTCCAGTTTAGCTATCTCTGTTATCAAAACATTAGCAGTTCTCCAAGCATCAGACTTAGCTTGTAACGCACTTTTACGTTGTCCACCATCTAGTTCATCATCCAAGTCTCTTTTAGCCTCCTCAGACAACTGCTTATACAATAGCTTACCATTCTCTATGTGGTCTTTTACTGAGTCCTGAACCCAATTATCATTTTTCTTTCTTCTAGGCATTGTAAACAATATTTACATCCTTAGCTTTCATTCTAAATAGCTTCTCACCATGCACCTTATAGGCGGCATTGCGAAACCTACGGAAGTTAATGCGCTTACCCACCACATCCCCTAAACTGTCTATTGCTTTTGTTGAGGCGTGTCTTATTACACCATAACGGATACCTAAACGCTCTTTCTTTTTAATTACAGCTAGGCCAGACCGCTCTTCTTTTTCCTCTTGCTCCTCTGGCTCTACAAAAATGTAATCATACAAGGCTGTAAAAGGCTTATTATCACCCTCGTATGCGTAACATAGGGGGCTATCAGGTCTTGCGTCCACTAAATACATATCATTACCAATACTACCTCCTTTCATGCGTATTACATTGTGGTGGAAGTATATGTAATCACCCACTTCAACAGGGGTGTCTACCTTAGCGGGGGTGGCTACCACCTTACCTTTAGGTATTCGGTGTTCGTGAGGGTTGTAGCTACTATCTAAGTATAGCGTTACCTCCCCTGCTTTTATGGTGTTATCATGGGTTTGTGGGAGGTGTATGATAAAATGATTTAATGCTGATTTAATTTTCATGGATAATAAAATGAATGTTAGACTCTTTGATTAACAGGTACTTACTTTCATGTTCACTATCACCAATCGTTTCTTTAAGCCCCTTGTTAAAACAAACTTTATCCCCTACTTTTACTTCATCACAGTCATCGGACACTGCGACAACAACAGATACAGGGTCGTTTATCGGTTTAATGATTTTAGTAGGGAGTATTAACCCTGATTTAACCTCCTCTTTAGGGGGTGCAGGGTTTTCCAAAAGAACAGACTTGTTCCTTAGAGACATATTAGTAATCATAATTTAACTTTTAATTAACACAAAGTTACGCAATAATAAATAGTTTAGCATAACCATTAATTTTTTAACCAATGAATAAATTAGAATTAGAAAGACCACTTGACCCTCAAGAATGGTTGTCCCAAAAAAAGGATAGAAAGTTAAGCCTTGTAGATGTCAAAGATTTGTTTGATATTTATCAGCAGTATGAGGAATATGCTGAATACGTTACAAACTGGAAACCCTACAAAGCAATAGCCAAAGACCTTGTAAACTATGGAGGTTCTTACAATACAACCGTTCACAATAAAGCGTTAGGTGTAGACCAAACATTTTATGTAGAATGGGTGGATAACAAAGATGATAAAACAGTGGAGGTTTTTGCTCTACACTGCAACGGTAAGCCCTTAAACGAAAAGCATAAGATGTGGTTTGCCCTCTGTACTGAATTGAAATACCCAACAAAACCATTTTAAATTAGATAGACATGGATATAGAAAAACAAATCAAGAAAGTCAATGACTACTTTGTGAAAAAGCTCATAGATGGTGATTACGAGGTTTATGATTCTGACAGTACAACAGTAAAGATTCAGATAGACTTTCAATACAACTTTGAGCTTTGGATAGCTAATGGCCCTGAAAGTTTTGAATGTTACTCAAGCTCTTTCTTTAGCGGGATGAGTAGTTTTATGCACTTGTCATTTAGCGATAAAGAGAAGAAAGAGCTACACCGTAAATTCAATATCTATAATAGTAAATCGCAAAGGGAAAGGAGAGTAAAAGAGTTAACTAAAGAATTAAACAATTTAAAACAGTCATTATGAATTACACAAAGCAAGAATATTTAGCAACGTTAATAGGTCTTATACGTTCTCATAGCGAGGGTATTGAATTGTGCCTGCACAAAACCCCTAGTAAGATAGAGGTGGTAGATATATTGGTGGATTATGCCCACTTCCCCCCTGAGCTACATGATGATATTGAGGAGTATTTTGACAACCTTATGACTAAATATAACATCGTTGTAGACCCCGCTTCTGTTGAGTTTAAGGTGCATGAAGATGTGTACGACTACACGCATGGTGTTATAGAAGAGGAGATTTCAAGACCTGCTAGGCTAGATGAAGTACCTGATTGGTATCTGCTAGACCGTATTCAAGAGGATAATAAAATACTAGATTTAGAAGAGCATGGAAAATATTGCTAAGGCATTAATCAAAGAGCTTAGAGATGAGTGGAAGCCAGAGGTAAGCACCGTTAATGTAGTGTACTATCATACAGGCTATGGCTCAGACTCTAACATAGGGAATTATGAACTATATTGGGATGTTCATACTAATGAATGGACGGATAAAGAAACTGCCTTTAGAGGGTATGTATTCCAATATATAACAAGGATAATAAGAGGGGAAGGGAGCAACTAACTATTCCCTCTCTATCCTCTTAGGGGTGGCTACCTTTGCCTTTTGTGCGGATGAGCCATCCCTTTCTATTCTTTTAGGTTCAGATACTCTTACCTGACCTCTTACGGATTTAACTTTGTTCTTATTGTTTTTCTCATAATCCTCAAAAGTTTCTCTAATAATTAAGGCTTCCACATCTTTAGCTAAGGGCATACCTGCTGTTTCAATAAAAAACTGAGGGTATATTCGTATGGCAAGCTCCCGCCTATTCCTGTCAATAGCCTCTTGTGTCTTTAATGTTGGTTTAAATATGTATTCATCCCCATCAGCAAAAGGGTTTCTCAACCCAACTTTCTTCTGTAATTGTGCGCCACGTATAAATGTTTTTACTATCTTAGAATAAGGGCCTGAAACACCTACTAAAAAGTCTTCGGCCATCTTGTTATTGTTGTAATATTCACCTTCCCCCAAAACCTTTATGGTTGAAAAAACTAAAGAGTTGTCGTATGAGTTATATTTCTCATCCTTCTTCCTCAAAGAAAGCATATCACCATAATCTCTGTTTAGAACCTCTACTCCGTAATTTAAACCTGTTCTACCTATATTTCCCAGCCTTCTTGATAAAACAAGCGTTAAGGCAGAACCTACATAGCCCCTGTATAAACTATTTAAAACCTCCTCATCGTCCATCTCGTCTTCTCTATCACCCTCAATACCTAGCAAAGACTCCACTGCGGTATAAAACATATTTTTCAACATCTTATACAGTGTAGTGTATAAAGCCATTCTTGTTAGAGTTGCAAACGCTAATGCCGCACCCTCTCCTCTTGTTAGGTCATTTTGACCAATTAACCCATAGAAACTATCCACTAATGACTGATATTCAAAACGAATAAACCTAGTCATGTACTTGTCAAATATCTTTACAATGTCATCTTTCTTAGTAACCTGAGAAGCAATTATGCCCTCAAATGGGTTCATCGTTGCAAAACCCTGAGAAAGTTTTCTATCTGCGTTGTCTCTTGCAAACTCAATTTCGTTATTAAACTTTTCTCGGTATGCAGCGTCTTTCACAAACTTTTGAACATCTATTTTTTCACCAGTTTGTTTTTCAAAAGACCTTACAAATGTTCCGACCCATAAAGGCATTGCAATAGCTCTATCTGGAACGGAAACCATAGAGTTGTTTATATAGTCAATACCCTTTCCAAGCTTTGTTACAGACTTTATGGCTGACAATCCCTGTTCCTCCATAAGACCACCTTCTTTTTGGAACAACCTTGTAAACTGTGATGAGTTTGCCAACCTTGTTAGCTCCATTAGGTCGTTATAAGAAAACTTATAAGATTTGTTTTTAGCTATAAAAAATGAAAGACCCCTTTCAAATTCTCTAGGAGAAGTAGCGATGGCGTGGCTAAAGTTGCTTATAAATTCCGCCCCTGCTCTTGGTGCTGATGCTAAAGCAGCCTGATAACCCCTCTTGGCTAATAAGTTTTTTACTCTAGCTAGTGCAGGGCTTTCGTAGTTATCGTTGATAAATTGATTTTTAACAACCTCTGATATTGCAGATGATAAAGCTTCGGCAAAATCAATTTGAGTGGCAGTAGACTCTGGTGCTGATTTTATCTTGTTTATCGCTTTTGAAAAAGTGCGGAGGGGATTTCTTAAATAGTAATCCTTATAGGTTGACCTAGTAGCCCTTATAAAGTTACCTGAAAAGTCTAAGAAAATTGGCTTTGCCCCTACCGTTCTCTCTTTAAAAGTTTGAGACTCTCCAACCGCAATATTTTTATCGGCCACAAAACTGTTAGCGTCATTCAATATGTCTTGAATGTTAGACTTCTCCATAAACATAACATTCAACGGGGTGTAGTAGTTGTATATCACAGTCGGCTTCCCGTTTCTAGCAGCACCAATCTCAACCAACTCAGCATTTTGACTATTAATGTTTTCCACGTAGTCAAAAGCCTTCTTTTCAGCATTAGACAACTCATTGTAGCTTTTCTCCCAATCAAAATTGCCGTCTTCATCTAGCATGGAATTGTATTGCTCTAGATACTTGTTTGCTAGCTTTGTGAAGCTATTGTTTCTTCTAGCTGCTTCTTTGATAGCTTCAATATATTCTTCCACGCTACCAACTTCTTTTGCGCTAGGGTTAAACTCTTTTTGCTTACCTAAAGCAATCAAAGCCGCCTTTATATCAAAAGCCTCTTTGTTCTTTACTTTTTTATACAAAGAGTTATAAGCGTTCTGAACTGAATTAAGCCTACCTAAATAATTACTATACGCCACACTTATTGGCTGTATAAAACTTTTGTATAAGGTAGTACCCTTCTTGCCTTTGAGAATTGTGTCAATCCTGTTTAGAGGCGTGTTTCTGATATAGTTCTTGATATTTTTTAAGGAAGCCTCTCTCCCTCTGAAAACCTTACTGATAGTATTCCTTAAAAGTGTATTAAAACCTTTATCATTTGTAGCCTCCTGAAAAGCAGATTTTTTTCTGTTTGCATCTACGTCTCTAGCTATTTCAGTTGCTCTAGCAGATATGGGTTGAAAGGTTTCTATATTCTCAATAGATTGAGATAACTCCTTTAGCTCATTCACACCTAACTGTTCCAACTCACTTTCTGTCATAGAGGTGAATATCAAATACTCATCTCTTTTTGACTCATCAAAGTCTTCGGTTTTTTGTTTTATTTGCTTTTTAATAACCTCCCTCAATGCTCTAGCTTCATCACTGTCTTTTCTTCCTTTAGACGGTGATTCAGAAAAAGAGTTGACGGCTTCTTTTGCCTTTTCCCTGTATAAATCTGAAAAATATTGTATATCATCTTGAACCTTAGCTCTATTGTAACCCGCTTTAACCATTTCGGATAACATAGAGTTATACCTTTCAAAATCTTTTAAAGATAGAGTACTTGGCTCTATACGCAAAGCGTCTCTTGTTTCACCACCATCCGAGCCAAGGTTTCCACTTTTTCTTTTTTGTTTTGCCCTTGCTTTCTTTTTCCTTACATTTTTTAAATCCTCTTGATAAGAAGCTTTTTGTAAAACTTTAGAAGCGTAATCAATAAAGTTGTCTAATTGTTTTTCAGTGGTAACTTTAGCCGCTCTATTTGCTATTGTTTTAGCTTTAGCGGCTGTAACAACACCCTTTTTAAACCCCGACAAAGCTTCTTTTATCGCCTGTGCAAAATCTCTAATGTCTTTTCGTTGCTCCACCCTTCCCTTTTTAAAGGCCGAAGCTACTGTTCTTAGCTTGCTTATTACTTCCTTTTCCCTCTCTTGCTTTTGCGTAGTTGCTCCCTCACCTTCCTGCTCTTTAGTGGTTTCCCCTAACATCTTAGCGTAAATATCCTTCATTGGCTTGTTAAGCTCAATGTCTATTTCACTCCCTTTTATTCCGTTGTATATCTCGGTGAGCCACTCTTTAAACCTGTTGAATATCTTTTGTAATGATGCGGTGGGGGCTTTACCGTCAGATAAGAACTTCTCAAAACCCCTAGCAAACTTTTCAGAAACACTAACATCCCACTCTTTAGCATTAGCCCATTTAAGGACAGAGGTACGCTCTGCATCAGTTAAGTAATGCTCAAAGACGTGAGCTAACTCGTGTAGCGGTGTGGATACATTAGGGTCGGTTAAGGCGTAGATTATTGCCGTTCCATCTATATTCACCATTGCAGCCCCCCTAGCTTTTTCAGCATCTTTTTGGAACTTAATTACTTTTTCTATGCTTACGGCATTTTCATCAAAAACAACATAGTTAAAACCCCTTGCTGTATCTGATGTTGCTCCACGAGAAATACTTTCGGCAGGATATTTTATACCGTCAATACCTGCTCTTAGTAGAAAAAGCGAAACATCTTTATCCGTGTCAAATATTCTTCCACCAACACTTTGATATAACCATTCATAAATTTGCTTTCCATTTGTGGCAATAGCTTTCATTTCACCATCCTTGCCATTAATTACAATCCCCTTACTTCCGCTTGGGTAAGTATGTTCCTCTAAGTTCATACCCTCCTTTTTTGCCTGCGAAATTATTGCGTTGCGCTGGCTATCCGTAAGCCTTTTATCCCACTCCAACCAATTGTATTGGTCAGGTGTTTTTTCTTTGTGTAAGGATACTTTGTAGAGGTTTCCTTTATTCTCAAAATCAAAATCATAAACATTTTCTCTATCAATTGATTTCACCAATTCTATTGCTGCCTCAACATTATTTACAGCGTCATAATCTTTTAATTCAAATAAAATATCTTTCGTGTCATTTAAGTCTTTCAGCACCCTATCTTTCCTGCTTTCATTTTTTAAGTGACTAAAAAGAACTTCTTTTACGGGATCTGGTTTGTTTGAAAGTGATTTAGCATAATGTCTTGCAATGCTTTCTAACTCCGTAAAATACAATCCCCAACCGAATGCTTGTGCGCCTTCTCCTGTTCCAATAGCTTCTACCGTAAACTTATCAAATTGATAAGGGCTTCCGTGCCATGCATCCACCTGCATTTTTACACCTTGCGGCAAGTCTTTCTCATTTGCCTTCCTAAACTCTAGCTTACCGTACATCTCTTTTTTAGAGACACCCGCACGTTTAGCCATAGCCCCTACCATTCTATCCATAGTTACAGCAGACGCTAATGATTTAGCTCTATTCAACCCAAACAAATCCCTGTTTATACGATAAAGGTCTCTTAGATTTTTAGGGGTTATACCTGTCTTCTGAGATACTTCCTCTACTTTTTCTTCAACTGCTCCCTCACCTTCCTGCTCACCCCGTACTTCTTCTTCCACTTCTTGAACAGTTTGGGTTTCTTGCTCGCTAGGTATTTCAGTTGTCTGCTGCTTTGAAATGGCATCTGTGTCTTGGTTTTCGGTTTCTTGTTCTGGTTTACCTTTTGTTTGAACAAAGGCTTTTTTTACGTCTGCGTCATTTACATCATACCCTTGTTTTCTAAGGAGGGCAGCCCCGTCTGATATAGCCTTGCTTAAAGCCTTGCCTGCTTTGTAAGAAGCTTTAACGGTTTCTAACATACCGTTCCACACAAAAGCAGGAACTTCAATAACACCAACGGATATAGATAGTCTATTTTGATTAGGTTTATATTTAAGTGAGTCAATGAAGGCTAAAACCCTATCCTCTTGTTCTTTCTTAAACTCCTCTGCAAGCTCTTCCGCTTGTCGTAAGGCTTCTGTACCTTTTTGCTCTTTCAGCTTGTTAAACTCATTTATAGCTGTTTGACGGGCTTCTTTATCTCGTATAGCTACAAACCTACCGTTTTCATTCTCTTGAGATACAGTATATGTTCCGTCTGGTTTTTCACTAACAGCAAATCTNTTATTNCCAANAGGNACAATTAGTCTTTTTACNTCAGCTTGTTTAGCAGCATCTTGTAAAACCTCTTCCTCAAATTCCTTAGCCTCCCTTTCTGCCTTAGCCATTTCTTCCTCTATGGCTATTTCATCCATTACCTCTAATTCCTCTTTAGATATAGGTTTAGATTTTGGCTCTGCTGTGGGTGCTTGTTCCCCCTCTGTTAAGTTTATAGGGGATGTGGGCGCTTCTTCAATGATAGATAATTGCATATCATCAAGGGTTACGGTTTCAGCGTCTTGTACGCTGCCTCCCTCTCTTATTTTATTACCGTCTTCACTAACCCATACGATTCTACCATTTTCCTCTTGAATAGTGCCAACCACCCCATCAGAGTCTTGAACCTTTTCTCCTAGCATTTCTAGTGCTGTAACTTTTTTCTCTGCGTCAGGCTGTTCAACTTGTTTTGGTCTAGGCTTTCTTTCGGGTTGTTTTCTATCCCTTGCAATGCGTTCTTCCTTAGCAACCTCTTCTTCTAAAGCGGCTAATTCATCTTCAGCAAAAGAGAAGTCTTCCTCTGTTACCCCATCTTCTACTTGAGGGGCTTGTTCACTATCTCCCTCATTTACTCCTTCAATCCTTTGTTTTTCAGCCT
>PR_CR_10_Liq_3_inCRDRAFT_1000272_pt1 | contig 14565 bp, 17 predicted proteins | sample PRCRCaboRojoPR_2_FD_10240 | JGI IMG/M metagenome (IMG submission 10240)
AGCAAGAAGGCCTGGGTGATCTGCACGTAGGTGGTGCCGCGCATGCCACCGATCGTCACGTAGACCACCATCAACGCGCCGACGGCCACGATGATCCAGTTCTTTGCCGCCGGATCGGTGAGGTCCAACAACAAGGCGACGAGTGCGCCGGCACCCACCATCTGCGCCAGCAGATAGAAGATGCTGACGATGACCGTCGATCCGGCTGCCGCCGCTCGAACAGGTTGCTCTCGCATCCGGAAGGCGACGGCATCACCCATGGTGTAGCGGCCGGTGTTGCGAAGCGGCTCCGCGACCAACAGCAAGGCGAGTAGCCAGGCGACCAGGAAGCCGACGGAGTAGAAGAAGCCGTCGAAGCCGTAGAGCGAGATCAAGCCGGCGATTCCCAGGAAACTCGCCGCGGACATGTAGTCGGCCGAGATCGCCAGCCCGTTCTGGAATCCGTTGAGGCTGCCACCGGCGTTGTAGAAGTCCGATGCCTTCCGACTTTGCCGGCTTGCGTAGGTGACCAACCCCAAGGTCACGACGATGAACGCCGCGAAGAGGATGAAGGCCAAGAGCGTGGAATCTACGGTCATGACTTCAATTCCTCTTCCACTCGCTCACGCACTTCGTCGCGGATCCCGTCCAACTTGCGATGGGAGTAGATGTCGTAGGCGATCACGATCAGCAAGGTCGTGACGAACTGCAAGATGGCCAACAGGAATGCGATGTTGATGCTGCCGAAGACCGGAGTCGATGCCCACTCTCGGGCGAAAGTCATCAACAACACGAAGGTGAAGTACCAAACCAGGAAGGCGATCGCCATCGGGAAGGAGAACCGGCGGAAGCGCCGGCGTAAGTCTTTGAAGTCATCCGATTGCTGGGTACGTTCCCAGACCTCGAAGTAGGTCTTGTCCGTCATGGATCTCCCCGTTTCCGCTGCGTTCGCCTCGCTTGGATCGGCAGATTGCCAGGAGTTGAACCCTTTTGTCCGGAAAACCCGCAGATTCCCGAAGTGAACGCACTCGGGGTGCGTGCTCACGCGGGCAACAGTCAGCAGATACGCGGCAGCTGCTCGGACAACGGCAGATCCACCACGCGGGTACCGCCGATCCCGGTCTTGGCGACCACCATCCCCGGATGGTCGGAAACTACCGTCCCGATCACGGTGGCGCCCGATCCGTGCTCATGGCTGCGCATGGTCTCCAGGGCCAGGTCGACGTCGCCGGCTGCAACGAAAGCCACCAATTTGCCTTCGTTCGCCACGTAGAGCGGATCTAGTCCGAGGAAGCCACACGCTGCGCGAACGTCATCGGGCACGGGGATATCTCGCTCGACGATCTGCATACCGAGGCCGGATGAGTTGGCGATCTCGTTGAGCGACGCAGCGACACCGCCGCGCGTTGGATCCCGCATCATGTGGACGTCGGCACCGCTTTCCAGCAGGGACTCGACGAGACCGTTGAGTGGTGCACTGTCGGTCACGATCTCGGAACCGAACTCCAGACCCTCACGCACGCTCATGACGGCTATGCCGTGCATGCCGATGGGTCCGGAGACGATGATGGCATCGCCCGTGGACACCCGATGCGGTCCGAGGTCGCGGCCGGCAGGCACTACACCCACCCCGGCCGTGTTGATGTAGATGCCGTCTCCATGGCCGCCATCGACAACCTTGGTATCGCCGGTGACGATGGAAACCCCTGCAGCGCGGGCTGCATCCCCCATGGTCGTTGCGATGCGCCCCAACTCATCGAGAGGCAACCCCTCCTCGAGGATCACGCCACAGGTGAGTGCCAGCGGTCTAGCGCCGGCGACTGCTAGGTCGTTCACCGTGCCGTTCACGGCGAGGTCCCCGAGGTTGCCGCCCGGGAAGAAGCGCGGGCGTACCACGTAGGAGTCGGTGCTCAGTGCGATACGGCCTCCGGGAACCTCGAGGACCGCCGCGTCTCCCAACTGCTGCAGCACACCGGAGAGCGCAGTGCCGGTGAAGGCAGGAACGAACAGGTGCTCGACGAGTTCGCTCGACAACCGGCCCCCGCCACCGTGGCCCATGACGATGTTCGGCTGATCGCGTAGTGGCATCGGACACGACCAGTTCTCCAGGTCCAAGGGGGTGTCCAACGAAGGATCCGACGGGTTGTTCACGATGCGCAGTCCACTGCCATCACGCGACCGGCTGAGCGGCACGACGGAATTGGTAGTACGCCGCGCATGCACCTTCACTGGAGACCATCGGGGCCCCGAGCGGGTTTCGAGGAGTGCATTCCTTCCCGAATGCCTCGCATTGATTGGGTTTGATGAGCCCTTGCAGGACTTCGCCGCTCCGACACATCTCGGACTCGGTGGTCACGATGCCGGTCACCGAGAATCGTTCTTCCGCGTCGTATTCGGCGAACTCGTCCGCGAGCCGCCAGCCGGACTGTGGGATAACGCCGATGCCTCGCCAGGCGCGGTCACAGGTCTGGAAGACCTCCCGAACGACCGCCTGCGCTGCGGGGTTGCCGACCGATTGCACTGCTCGTGGATAGGCGTTCTCGAGTTCGGCGCGCCCTTCCTCCAATTGGAGCAGAGTGCGGCGGATGCCCTCGAGGACATCGAGGGGCTCGAATCCGGTCACCACGATGGGCACCCCGTACCGATCGACGAGAGGTTCGTACTCACCCATTCCCATCACTGTGCACACGTGACCGGCGGCCAGGAATCCTTGGACGCGACGCTGCGGGGACTCCATGATCGCGGTGATCGCCGGTGGAACGAGTACGTGCGAGACCAGCAGCGAGAAGTTCGGCAGGCCGAGTTGCTGCGCCATCTTGACCGTCATCGCGTTGGCTGGAGCCGTGGTTTCGAAACCGATTCCGAAGAAGACGACTTGCTTGTCCGGGTTGTCCTGGGCGATACGGACGGCGTCGAGCGGTGAATAGACGATGCGTACGTCGCCGCCNTTGCTCTTGACTCCGAACAGATCNGTNGTGGATCCCGGGACGCGGATCATGTCGCCGAAGGAACAGAAGATGACGTCGGGCTGTTGCGCGATCGCGAGCGCCCGATCGATGGTCTCCAGTGGGGTAACGCAAACGGGACAGCCCGGTCCGTGGATCAGTTCCACACCTTCGGGCAGTAGTTGATCGATACCGTTTCGGATGATGGTGTGCGTTTGGCCGCCACACACTTCCATGAGTGCCCACGGCTTGGTGACGATTCGGGAGATGTCCTGCAAGATCCCCTGCGCAGCCTCGGGGTCGTTGAACTCATCGAGATACTTGACGGGCATGGTTCCTACCGCCTATCGAGCGTCGAAGGTGGGGTTCAGTTCCTCGTCCAAGATGCCCACGCTGCGCATCAGGTCGAGGGTCTCCAGTGCCGACTTCTCGTCGAGTTTGGTGAGGGCGAACCCGACATGCACGATGGTGTAGTCACCGACGGTCACGTCGGGTACGTAGGCCAGACAGACCTCCTTGCGGACTCCACCGAAATCCACGGCGGCCATCCGAGTGCCATCCGTCTCCCAGATGTCCTCGACCTTGCCAGGCACTCCTAGACACATGAGCGGCGTTCCCTTCGTTCGTCGTTCCTACGCTGGTCGCCAGGGGCGCGCGCCCCCAGCATTCGCCACTGCCACCTGGCCGAGCGCCAGGCCCCCGTCGTTCGGCGGCACCACATGGTGCACGAGGACCCGAAGTCCTCGTGGACAAGCCTGCCTCGCAATCGCTCGGTTAGCAGCCGATTTGCGAAGACTCCACCGGTCAAGCCCACGGTACGGACACCGTGGCGTTCCCGCAGGCGGACCGCTGCCTCGGTTAGGGCCCGTGCGAGGGCGTCGTGGAAGCCGGCTGCCACGCCCTCGATCGGGGCGTCGTCGAGCACGGCTTGGGCGATGGCTGCGATGAGCGTGCCGGAATCGAGTACCAGCACACCGTCCGCCTCGAGAAGCGGCAGGTCCAGCGGGACTGCTTGCCTGTCGCTTGCCCGTGCTTCGAGTTCGATCGCGGCCTGCCCCTCGTAGTCGATCTCCTGGCAGACGCCGAGGAGGGCGCTGACGGCATCGAACAGCCGCCCTGCGCTGGTAGTGGTGACACAGGAAGCACCCGAGGCCAGCATCGAGGCCAGGATCCGTGTGTCATCGCCGAGGGCCGAGATCGGGGGCAGGCGCGGATCCCACTGCACTCCCGCTGAGTGCAGATGGGCTGCGGCGCTTCGGGTGGGATGCTTGGTCGCCGCATCCCCGCCGGGAAGTGCGATCGGGGCCAGGTGTCCTACTCGCTCGGCCTCCCGGTAACTACCGAGCAGTAATTCCCCGCCCCAGATGGAGCCGTCTAGCCCGTAGCCGGTGCCGTCGAAGCTGATGGCGAGGACGGGTTCGTCCGGTGCGTAACTGTGCTCGACGAGCAGCGATGCCATGTGCGCGTGATGGTGCTGCACGGCCAGGTGCTCGATGCCGTGTGCCTGTGCGTAGTCGTACGCCCATCGTGAGGAGAGGTACCCGGGGTGCAGGTCGCTGATGATGCGTTCGGCCCCAACGCGCTCTATCTCGCAGAGCAGGTCGATGGTCTCCTGCAGGACTCGGAGCGTTTCGACATCGGCGGTATCGCCGATGTGCTGACTGAGCCAGGCGTATTCACCGTCGCTGATGCAGGCCGCAGCCTTCAATTCGGCCCCCACAGCGATGCTCATCGGTCCGTCCACGGGAAGTGGAAGCGGGGCTGGGACGATGCCGCGACTTCGTCGGATGGGCTGCGGTGTTCCGGTGACGATGCGAAGTACGGAATCGTCGCACGGTAGGTAGATCGATCGGTTGTGGTGTACGAAGGAATCGGCGATCTCGGACAGGCGTGCTTCGGCTTCAGCGGGATCGGTACATATCGGTTCGTCACTGAGATTGCCGCTGGTCATCACGAGCAGTGGTGGTGCACCGTGCTCGAAGAGCAGGTGGTGGATTCCGCTATAGGGAAGCATCACTCCCACGGTGTCGTTTCCTGGCGCCACATTGCGGGCCACCGTCTCGTCACGGCTTCGCAGCACCACGATCGGTGCCGCCGGCGAGCGGAGGAGGGCAGTGCTTGAGTCGTCTACCTGGGCAACGCGTTCGGCGGTTTGCAGGTCGCGTGCCATGATCGCGAAGGGCTTATCTCCGCGACCTTTGCGAGCCCGCAGCTTCGCTACTGCACTCGGATCCGCTGCATTGCAGGCGAGGTGGTACCCGCCGATGCCCTTGATCGCGACGATGCTGCCTTCACGGAGTTCGCGGGCTGCTCGTTGCAGTCGTTCATCCCCGCCGTCGATCTCGGGACCGCACTCGGGACAAGCGGTGGGTTGCGCGTGGTAACGGCGGCTTCGTGGATCCTGGTATTCGATTCGGCACGGCTTGCACAGCGGGAACTCCGCCATGGTGGTGTGTTCGCGGTCGTACGGAAGGCCCGTCGTGATGGTGAAGCGGGGACCGCAATCGGTGCAGGCGATCAGCGGGTAGCGGTAGCGGCGATCTCGCGGATCGCGCATCTCTTCCAGGCATGCTTCACACACGGCGGTGTCGGGGGGAATCGCGGTTCGTCCAACTGCCTGCTCGCTCTCCTTGATCTCGAATGCTTCCGGGATCGCGGCACCTTCCAGTGGTCTCGTCACCAGGCGCTGGATATCGGCAAGTCGAGGTGGATGGGTCTGGAGATCGTGCAGGAATCGCTCGATCGCCTGCTCGGAGCCGTGGACTTCGATGCTCACCCCTGCCGCATCGTTCGCCACGAAACCCGTGAGTGCTTGCCTCGCGGCAATGCGGGCGACGAAGGGGCGAAAGCCCACACCCTGGACCGTTCCGGTCACCCGGATCCCGAGACTGGTCATCGTTGCTGTACGTCCCAGAACACCACCCGGTTGTTTCCGGAGTCGGCGATCGCCAGGAGATCTCCGCTCAGGCTCAGGCCGTAGGGCCAGCACAAGGAGTCGTCGAGGACCGCATCCCAGCGATTCTCCCCGTTGGCATCCATGTCCGGTTGCCCGAGGACTCCATCGGCGGGTAGCCCGGTGCCTTGCGTAGGTACATCGAGCCAGACCAGGACGCGGTTGTTCGAAGTGTCCGCGACGAACAACCGCGTGTCGTCTCCGACTACCGCGTACGGGAAGCGCAAGCGACTAGCCCCTTGCGGACGGTTCTTGAACTCATCGAGCGTGCTGGCATCCACCTGGCCGAGAACCACCGACGCCGGCTCGGCATCGGATTCGGGGGGCGGCTGCCAGCCAAGAACCCGATGATCGCCCGCATCGGCGATGTACAGGCAACGCTCGCTTCCGGCGATGGCGTGCGGCCAACGGAAGGTGTTGTCACCGATAGCGCCACGGTTGTCGAGTCGGCTCGTGGGGTCGTCCTGCCCGAGCAGGATGTCTGCCGGCCTGCCGGGCTCCGGCAGGTGACCTCCGCGCCAGCCCAGCACACGTCGATTCCCGGTGTCGGTTACCCAGAAGGTGTCGGCCACGACAGCGAAGTTGAAGGGCCAGTAGAAGGTGAGCAACGACGGCTCACCTCCGGCATTCGCTTCGACGTCGTCCCAAGAGGACTGGCCCAAGAGCCACTCGGGTGCGGCGAAGTCCGTCTCCGGGATTCCGTCCCATGCCAGCAAGCGATGGTGCCAAGCATCGGCAACGACGAGGTTCCCGTCGATTACCCCGACCCCGGTGGGCAGATTCAAGCCGGCNCGAGTGCCGCTTCGACCGGCAGCTGGACCCTCGGTGTACTGATCGACCTGGCCGAGNACTACGTCCGCGGGCTGGCCATCGGTTTCAGGGAACCGATGCCAGATCAGGACACGGTGATTGCCGGTGTCGGCGACGACCACCCGCTCACCGTCGTGCCAGACNCCGCGGGGGGCGTACATCAGTCCAGGCTCNGCCGCAGCAGGCGGCAACATCAGCCCGCCCGGGGAAGCGCCGCCGAGCCGGCGGATGGGCCGAGCGTCGTTCATTCCGGGGGCGCCCCCACCTTGATGGTGTCGAGGCCGATGAAGGTGGCCTCGGAGACTTCCTTGACTTCGGCCAGCCCGGGAACCCGCTGCAGGATGACCCCCATGACCTCGTCCTTCGTCTCCTGGGAGGGAGCGCTGCAGCCCGTGCCGAATCGCACATAGGCCACGTCCCCCTCGACTCGATCGACCTCGAGTTCGATCGAACTCGTAACCAGGTACGGGCGGATCCCCTCGATGACGCGCAGGACGTCGAGTGTGCGGTCGGTGCGGATAAGCCCATGCGACACGAACAAGGCCATCACTTCCGGGGCCTCCACGGCTTCGTAGAGCAATTCTCCACCTCGCTCGTCCTCGCGGAGTAGTTGAACGAGGGTGATCAAGCCGCGCTTGTTGAATTCCGTGATCGCCTCGAGGGTCTCCTCGAGCAGGCTCTGGGTGGATGGTCGCTGTGCCTGATTCGGTCGCGGAGTTCATCGACTCGCTGTGCCACATCATCGAAGTCCGCCTCGGCCAGATCGACGGACTGGTCTTCCATCTGGGCGCTCATACTTCCTCCTACGAATAGATCTGCTGGCGTTGGATGGCTTGTGAGACCTGACCGCTGAGCAATTCGGCGAAGGCGGCACGGGCCGCCCGGCCCAGCACATCGGACACGGTTCCGCCCGGGTCTGCGGGAAGGGTTCGGTTGTGCAGGGCTTCGAGAACGAAGGCACATCCCGCAGGCGAATCGAGCAGATTCTCCGCGAAGAAGGCGTCGACGAACTCCTCGATCGCCGGTGCCGCCGTTCCATCCTCGATGGCGGCGAGAGCGGCTTGCGGCCCCTGCAGGTGATGCACGAGGCGCTCGGTGCAATTCCCGGTGGCCTCTTGCAGCAGGATCTCGAATTGCTGTCTTAAGAACAGTTCCATCAGGCGATACCCCTTCCCGCGTCGTTTGCCGCTTCCTGGACACCGTCGAGCAGTTCTTGCATGGTCGCTACGGCTTCGGTGTCCCCACTCTCGGCGAAGATCGCCTGAGCGGTCCGAAGCCGGTCAGCGGCATCACCGAATACCCCGAGATGGCCGAGCGCGTTTCCTTGGTTCGCCAGGATCCGCGCGAAGCCGATCGGGTCCGATTCCCGCGTCCGGTACTGGAGTAGTTCCTCGTACAACTGCACGGCTTCATCGAGGTTCTCTTCCTGATGCACGCTCGGCAGATACTGAAGGGCGTTGGCGAGGTTCAGTTGCGTGCTGGCCCACTCGAGTGGATGCGTTTCGCGCTGGTAGATACGCAGGGCAGCTCGCAGGCTGTTAACCGCGACTCCGATGCGGATGCGGTCGCCCTCGTCGCTCATCGGCATCACCAGGTAGGCGAGCCCCAAGTGCAGATTGCACAGGGCGAACAATTCGGGATGGGAATCCTCGCGGAAGATCTTGGTGGCCTCGGTGAGGTCGGCGACAACCGCGATCAGCGCCCCGCGTTCGGTTCCGGCCACTTCCTGTCTGGCGAGAGCGCGGGCGATCTGCAATTCGGCGCGAAGCTCACGGGACGCGTTGAGCGGCAGCGCGTTGATGGCGCGATCCGCTTCGAGTGACGCACCCAGCCGGGTCGCCGAGTTGATCCTTCAACAGCCCCGAGATGGTCAGGCTGAGCGATGCTGCGAGCGCAATGGCTCCCGCGCTGTTCGCCAAGGCGATTCCTTCGCGCAGGTGTTCGAGCGCGGCTGCGGGGTCTGCTGTCTCCAAGGCATGGGAAGCCCAGGCGCTGCACACCAGGGCCCTGATCTCCCCGGTCGCCGCATCCTTGTCCGGCGGTGCGTCCACGAGGCCGACCGTGTAGCGACCGACATCGACGAGGCAGGCGAATTCGCCGCTGGCTCCTTCGCGGGCGCGAGCCCAGTTCTCGTCCCCACCGACGAGGACAGCGCGGTTGTAGCGAGCGATCGGACCGTCATCCTGGATACACAAGGCAGCCGCCTCGGCATCGTCTGCGAGTGCTAGTTGGACGAACTCCAAGTCGGCAGGCCAGCCTTCCGGCTCGTTACCGAGTACGAGGTCCGCGAGAACGTCGCTAGATCCATCGGTCGACGGAATGATCAGCATGCCCGCCGGGAAGGGCAAAGCGCCCAGTGCCTGGGGTCGGGGGAAGTCAGGGCCCGGGTTCTCCGTCACGTCTTACTCCTCGTCAGTAGGGCTTGCGGCGATAGGGGATGCGTCGGATCGCGTTGCGCAGGATGATCCGGCCGGCGTGGTCGGCGCGCCGGTAGTCATGGAAGTCGCCCACTTTGCGGCGAACCGAACCGCTCGCGAGGACGACGTCGAGGTAGACGATCCAGCGGCCGGATTCCTCGACAACGCTGTAGTCGGCGGAAAGGGCCTCCTCGACGTACGGAAAGTCGGGTGGCTGCCACTCATCGCCCATCCCCTGACTCCAAATCCGCGTGGATCTCCTCGACGATCCGTTCGACAGCAGTCTGCACAGTGGATGTCAGCGGCGCGCCCGGTTCGAAGGATTCCCCCTCGATCAACCAAACCGTGACGTCCTCGGGGTATTCGTCCTTGAGCAGCCACTGCGCGAAGCCGAGCGCTTGATCCCAGCGGAAGCGGTGCAAGTTGCCCTCGGGAGGACGCAGATCGGTGAGTTCCTCCCCGGGCACCCGGTGGATCGTCCCGGGATCGACTCCGATGTTCGAGGCATCGATGATGACGACCTTGCGAACCCCGCGCATCGCGAAGGCCACGTCCATTCCGGCTGTCCCACCGTCTACGAGACGGACGCCTTCGGGGATGCTCCGCTCGCTGAGCAAGCGGATGAGTACCGGGCCAGCGGCATCGTCGCCGCGAATGAGGTTGCCGCAACCGACGATGAGTGTGTCGGTGGGCGGCGGGCTCAGCATGAGGTACTCCTTCGGTCGGCCGTCGGGCCTGGTGGTCGATCACAGTGGACACGGGACCCCGGCACCGAAGTGGCACCGGGGTCCCGAGAAGCGCCCGTCGTGTTCGGGCAGCGAGCGATCGGCTATCAGCCGCCGCCCATCTGGAAGCGGCTGAGTTCGCGCCCGGTCTTGCCGTCGTAGGCGTGCACCGTGCACACCAGGCAGGAGTCGTAGCTGTGCGCCACNTGCCCGAGTTCGACGGGGAAATCCGGGTTCTCGATGGGAGTNCCGATGAACGACTTCTCCATCGGNCCCACGTTCTCGCCNCTGTCGCGGGGACCGATGTTCCAAGCCGTCGGAGTGACGACCTGGTAGTTCTCGATCTTGCCGTCTTCGAGCACGATCCAGTCGCACAGCGCACCGCGTGCGGCTTCGGTAGCCCCGAAGCCTTTGCCCGAAGCGGGCTCCTCGGGCTTGGCGTAGAAGTCCGCATGCAGATCGAGTTCGCCGAGCCACCGCTTGACCGAGGCGAAGTACTTCGGTGCCTCGTGGGTGCGGGCTAGCACTCGAGTGAGCACGCTCGGCCCGATGGCGTCGATCATGCTCTTGGTGAAGGGGTCGTAGTCCTGGTGGGACTCCGCTCCCGGGCGGGCGGCGATCATCTGCCGGGCCAATGGCCCTACTTCCAACGGCACATAGCCCAGGTTCGGGACGTCGTAGCGCGGAGCCTTCGACCAGGTGTACTTCCCCTGCGCTGCGCCTTCGGCCGGATCGATCGGGTCGGTCACGCCCTCCCAGGGGTGGCGAGCGCCGGTTCCCTTGAAGAACGAGTGGGTGATGTCCTCGGTCACACGTGCCTGATCGAAGTCGAACCATTCGCCGTTGGCGTAGATGCCGGCCCTGGACATAAGTGCCGGGTTGCGTCCATCGACGGTCGGGTTCGTGTACAGGTCCGGATCGAAGAAGGTTCCGGTGGCGAGGAAGTTCCCGTATCCGGCGCCGTACTTGTCCAGTCCGATTTCCATGCCCCAGCGGTAGAAGAAGGCCAGATCGCTGTTGTGCTGCGATTCGTTCTCGTCCATCCAGGCAAGGAAGTCGTCCCAGGTTTGGATCTGCAGGTAGCGCTCCACGGAGCAGCCCAGCCACTGGCCCTCGAGCCATTCACGGGCCCAGTGATCCAAGATCGCGTGGGCACGGGTGACGTCCGACAGGGTCGGCGCACTCATGACCCCACCGGGGATCATGAACGAGGAATGCGGCCACTGTCCGCCGAAGATCGCGTAGACCTCGACCGGCATCTGCGACATCGTCACGCCGGTTTGGTAACTCGTTCCGACGAACGGAGCGAAGCGACGCGCGGCCTCTTCGTAGGAGGGTGCGCCGGCGTACTGCGCCGCCGACAAGTCCGGTCCCATGATGGCGTAGAACCAGCGGGGGATGGACTGCAGCGTTTCGCACGCCTGCGCGATGTTGCGGATGCGCGTTCCGTTCGGGGGCACGTAGGTGCCCCACGCGGTGTCCAGGGCGTAGCAGGCCTTGTAGAGGTGACTGCCACCGCAGATCCCACAGATGCGCGGGGTCATGATCAGTCCCGCCTGCGGATCCTTGCCCTTGAGGATGATCTCGAATCCGCGGAACATCGCAGCTTCGGTCCATGCCTCGGTTACGACGCCGTCCGTGATCGTCACCTTGACGTCGAGGTCGCCCTCGACTTGGCCCAGGGGGCTGACATCCAGGTTCATCGTTGCCATGTCTTCGTGTCTCCTGTGTTGGTAGGTGGGCGTGGGATCGTCAGACGACGAACATGTCTTCTTTGGACCACTTGGGCGCAACCGCCTTGGATAGACCGGCCAACGCCATGTACGAGGCCGCATCGATGCCGTCCGGCTCGTCCTTCGGGATCACTCCGGCGACCTTCTGGGTCTTGAACACGGTTCCCTCTTCGAGGTCCCCGAACGGGAAGCCCGGCTCCGTGCACCCGGTGCACGGGTGACCCGCACGCGTCTTCGAGGATTGCCGGTTCCACAGGATCCGGTTGCACGGCGAGTGGGTCATCGGACCGCGGCAGCCGAACTCGTAGTACAAGCAACCGGTGCGCATTCCCTGGCCGAAGCTCTTGGGGTTCTGCTTGTAGTTGTAGAACTGCACGCGCGTGCAGCCCGTCTGCGTGAATGACGTGAAGAACGTCTTCGGACGGTGCAGGTCATCGAGGGCGAGATCGCCGACCCGGCCCGCGGCGAGCGCCACGATGATCTGGGAGATCCAGTCGGGGTGGGCTGGGCAACCCGGGATATTGATGACGGGAAGTCCCAACTTGCTGGTGAAGTCGGAACCGAGGTAGCCGCCCTTCTTACCTCCGCGGTCGAACTGCAACCCACGGCTCTCCGATGGATTCGGCGGCACCGCCGGCAGACCGCCCCAGGTTGCGCAGTCGCCGATGGCGACGACGATGCCTGCCTTCGGGGCGATGTCGTCGACCCAATCCTTCATGGGGCGGCCGGCGAACATGTCGAATCGCCCGGAACCATTCGGGCCCTCGATCACCGTGCCTTCGAAGACGAAGATGTCGATCTCCTTCTCCCCCTTGGCGTAGGACCAGAAGAGATCCTGCGCGGTTTGTCCGATCTCCATGGACAAAGTGGGGTGGTAGACGATCTCGAGTCCGAAGTCGACGATCAGATCGACGACGGACGGCTCCGCGGCGTTGATGAACGACATTGTGTTGCCGCTGCATGCGCCGCCTTGGAACCACAGCACTGAAGTCACGGTGCCTCCTGGTATTCCGGGGTTTTACTGACCGCGGACTCGGCCAGCAGATTGGTGAGCAGTTCTCGAACTCCCTGCCCCGAGCGGGCGGAGGTCTCGATAACCGTGGCGTTCGGGTTCACCGAACCGATCGCGCTCAATGCGCTCGCGCGATCCCATTCCACAGCCTCTGCGAGGTCGATCTTGGTGATGACGACCGTGTCAGCGGAGTGGAACAACTGTGGGTACTTCACCGGCTTGTCCTCACCCTCGGTGACCGAGAGCAGCGCCACCCGCGTGCCCTCGCCGAGGTCGTATGCCGACGGGCAGACGAGGTTGCCGACGTTCTCGATGACCAGGAAATCCAACTCGGACAGATCCCAGCCATCGAGATGGCTGGCGATCATGTCCGCTTCGAGGTGACACATGCTCTCGGTTTCGATCTGGCGAACCGGTGCGCCCGACTCGGCTAGCCGTCGAGCATCGTTGTCCGTCGCACAGTCCCCGACGAGCGCTGCGCCGATCGTCCCCTGTCGACGCGATTCACGGAGCAGTTCGGTGAGGAGTTCGGTCTTGCCCGTTCCCGGGCTCGATACCCAATTGCTTACCTGGACGCCTGATTCACGGTAGCGACCGCGCAAGGCTTCAGCGAGGGTGTCGTTCTTCGCGAGGATGTTGGTGCGCAGGTCCTGGGTGCTCATGAGGCCCGTGCCGGAATGTCGTCGAAAGTGACGTCGAGCACCTGCAATTCCTTGCCGCCGACCACATTGCCGCACAGTTCCCCGCACGATGGGCAGTGGAAGTCGGTGGTGCCGGACAACTCCTGATGACCGCATGCCGGGCAGTCGATCACTACGGGCATGCCCTCGATGCGTAGCGCCGCGTCCGCCAGGGGAGTTCCTTCCGCAGCGACGTCGTAGGCGAACTCCAGTGCCTGTGGAACCACGCCGGATAGGGCACCCACTGCCACGCGCACGGAGGTGATCCGACCTCGTGGTTCCGGGGACTCCGGAAGCGCGGTCACCACGGTACTCACGATGGCGTGGGCGACGGACAACTCATGCATGGATTCCGGTTCCGACCTACTTGTCCGATGCCGATCGGCCGGACTGCCGGTTGCCGAACGCTTCGGCGAACGCGAACAAGAAAGCGAGCGATTGCTGGACATTGGGGTCCTTGAGCTTGCCGAGGATGGTGAAGATCCCGCCGACCGATGCTTGGTGGCCGCGGGTGCTCGCGTCGGCTTCCTTGGCAGCCGCGCCGACATTGCCGATCACCTCGACGACCTCGGGCTGGAGCACTTCGGAATCGAGCAACCCGGTAATGCTGTCGGTGCGGTCCCCGAGGGCGGTGATCAAGGGAAGGGCCTTGCCCAGACCACCGGGGCTGTCTCCGTTGCCGCGGAACTCCAACACCGCGTCGTTGATGTTCTCGGCTAATTCGGGACCGCGCTCGAGGAGGGTGGCACTCATGGAGGCCAGGGCCGCTAGGGCAGGGGCGTTGGCGACGATGACGGCGAGCGATTGCCGGATCTCCGGGTCGGCCAGCATGGCCTCGAGTGCGTCGGTGTGCTGGGCGAGTTCCGGACTCGTCGTCATGGGGTTACCTCCGAGGAACCGTGGGTCGCCTCCGAGGTTAGGCATCCACCGGCTGTGATGTCAGCCACTTGACCGAACGAATGTCCGATGATCCGATCACCGTGGGCTAAATGTCCGATATGTGGACTTGTAAAACCGACGAATCGGAAATATAGTACTCCCGTGTCACCTAGGCGAGGGACAAGGAGCGGGTGCCGAAGTCCGGGCGCAGCGGCATTCCCGAGGACCCGCCCGGACCCAACTTCACCCCGAGCGTCTGGTGCAACTGGATGGTGTCGAGGTCGAAGCCCATGCGGGAGGCGGCCATGTACAACCGCCAGACCCGGGCGGTGCCGAGGCCGGCCTCGGCGACGGCTTCATCCCAGTGCTCCTCGAGGTTCTCGCACCAGTGCTTGAGGGTGAGGGCGTAGTGCTCGCGCAGGTTCTCCTCGT
>PR_CR_10_Liq_3_inCRDRAFT_1000277_pt1 | contig 14458 bp, 9 predicted proteins | sample PRCRCaboRojoPR_2_FD_10240 | JGI IMG/M metagenome (IMG submission 10240)
GCCTCGACCCAAGACTGTCTTTGAACCGGGTGAAATGGTTCGGGTTATCGATGGTCCGTTTAACGATTTCAACGGTGTCGTTGAAGACGTCAATTATGAGAAGAGCCGCCTCAATGTGGCGGTACTCATTTTTGGTCGATCGACGCCGGTCGAGCTGGAATTTAGTCAGGTGGAGAAAGCCTGACCATAGCGGGTGCCCCTTGGGCACTGGAACACTCATCGCCTGCGGGCGAGTAAAGCGGGGAGCCCTACATCTCATTGGTTGTGAACCGGTGAGGTAATAAAGGCGCTAGAACCCGGGAGAATAGAACATGGCAAAGAAGATTGACGGCTATATCAAGCTGCAAATCCCCGCCGGACAGGCAAATCCCTCGCCACCGGTTGGTCCGGCCCTGGGCCAAAAAGGGGTTAACATCATGGAATTCTGCAAGGCGTTTAACGCCGAGACCCAGAGCCTCGAGCAGGGCATGCCGATTCCTGTTGTCATTACCGTCTACAGCGACAAGTCTTTCACGTTCATCAAAAAGACCCCGCCAGCATCCGTTCTGCTGAAGAAGATGCTCGGCTTAAAGAGCGGTTCTGCACGTCCCAACACTGAGAAGGTGGCAAAAGTCACTCGCGCTCAGTTGGAAGAAATTGCACAGCAGAAGTGGCCCGATTTGACGGCGGCCGATATGGACGCTGCGGTACGTACTATTGCGGGCAGCGCGCGTTCTGCCGGCATCGATGTGGAGGGTTGAGACAGTGGCTAAACTATCAAAGCGTGTACGTGCTTTCCGCGAAAAAGTTGATTCAAACCGTGCCTATCCACTGGACGAAGCCATCGAGCTGTTGAAAGAGTTTGGCACTGCCAAGTTTAATGAGAGCGTTGAGGTTGCGGTGAACTTAGGTGTTGACGCCCGTAAATCTGATCAAGGTGTACGCGGCGCGACGACATTACCCCACGGTACCGGTTCTGTGGTGCGTGTGGCGGTATTCACCCAGGGTGAAAATGCCGAGAAAGCCACGGCGGCTGGCGCAGACTTCGTTGGTATGGACGATCTGGCCGAGCAGGTGAAAGGCGGCATGATGGATTTCGATGTGGTTGTTGCCTCCCCCGATGCGATGCGTGTTGTGGGTCAGTTGGGCCAAATTCTCGGTCCCCGTGGCCTTATGCCTAACCCCAAGACGGGTACGGTAACACCCGACATTGAAGGGGCTGTTAAAAACGCGAAAGCGGGTCAAATGCGCTTCCGTACCGATAAGAACGGCATCATTCATGGTGGTATCGGCAAGGTCGATTTCGCTCCCGATGCTATTCGCGGCAACTTGATGGCGGTATTGGGGGACTTGAAGAAGGCCAAGCCAGCCGCTGCCAAGGGTGTGTATTTCCGTAAGGTGACCCTGTCTACCACGATGGGCCCAGGTGTCACTATCGATCATACGGCGCTCGATATTTAAGGTTTTTGCACCCTCTGGGTGCTCGGGGAGCTGCGTTAGTGGCTCCTCTAGAATCGACAGGTAACAAGGTCGATTCGCACTTTGAAGTCTTTGGAAAAGCGTGGGATGTGCCCGAGCTGGACCTTAAAAGACTGTCAAAGACCGTAGGTGAGGCCTTGGCCTCTTAATGCAGGTGAGTCGTTTTGACTTCCCCAGACCTACGCAGATGGTGAGTAGGTTCACCAAAAGGGCGATCGGTGGCAACACCGGTCATTAACGTCAATCCAGGAGTAGACCAATGGCTATTGGACTCGAGGAAAAAAAGGCAATTGTTGCCGAAGTCAACGAGACCGCTGCCAGTGCTCTGTCACTTGTCGTCGCCGATGCGCGCGGCGTTACAGTGACTGACATGACTGCCCTGCGCGCGACGGCACGTGAAAACCAGATCAAATTGCGTGTAGTGCGCAATACGCTGGCTAAACGCGCCTTCGAGGGAACGGAATACGAGTGCCTCAACGAGGTATTAACGGGTCCGTCTCTGTTTGGATTTTCTATGGAAGATCCGGGTGCAGCAGCACGATTGTTTAAGGATTTCGCCAAGACGAACAACAAGTTCGAGGTGAAAGCACTGTCCTTCAGCGGCAAGCTGATGGGAGCTGACCAACTGGATGTACTGGCCAAGATGCCGACGCGTGATCAAGCGCTGTCGATGTTGATGGGCACCATGAAGGCGCCTGCAACCAAGCTTGTTCAGACCATCAACGAAGTTCCCGGCAAGCTGGTTCGTACTCTGGCTGCAATTCGCGACCAAAAGGAGCAGGCGGCGTAACGCGCTGTGCTGATCCCACACTTTTTCATCAGGAGATACTGAAATGGCAATTTCAAAGGAAGAAATCCTCGACGCAATCGCAGAGATGAGCGTCATGGACATCGTTGGCCTTATTGAGGCTATGGAAGAGAAGTTTGGTGTAACCGCTGCTGCAGCCGTTGCTGCCGCTCCCGCTGCTGCCGGTGGTGATGCAGGTGGTGAAGCCGCTGCTGAACAGACTGAATTCGACGTCATTCTGGCCTCTGCGGGCGAGAAGAAAGTCAACGTGATCAAAGTTGTTCGTGCGATCACCGGTCTGGGTCTGAAAGAGGCGAAAGCTGTGGTCGATGGCGCACCTGCCCCGATCAAAGAAGGTGCCTCTAAGGACGAAGCGGAAGACATCAAGAAGCAAATCGAAGAAGCCGGCGGTTCTGTCGAGATCAAGTAAGCTTCTTTTGGGCCCAACGGGNTTGGGCTTCGCAGGGCTGGGGCGCATATTGCGCTCCGGCCCTTTCCCGGTTCTGACGCCGGTTAATGTCGGGGACGCCCGATACCAAAATGCTGGGGAGTATTGATGGCTTACTCATACACTGAGAAGAAACGCATCCGCAAAGATTTCGGTTCGCTGGAAAAGGTAATGGATATACCGTACCTGCTGGCGATCCAGTTGGACTCCTATCGCAAATTTACCCAGGACGGGATACCCGTTGATCAGCGCGGCGACTACGGTCTGCATGCGGCGTTCAAATCGGTATTCCCTATTGTCAGCTACAGCGGCAATGCGTCCCTCGAATATGTCGACTACACCCTGGGCAAGCCTGTCTTTGATGTTGATGAGTGTGTGCTGCGCGGCACAACCTATGCCTGCGCGCTGCGCGTCAAAGTCCGCTTGATAATTTACGACAAGGAATCCTCCGCCAAGTCCATCAAGGACATCAAAGAGCAAGATGTTTACATGGGCGAAATTCCGCTCATGACCGAGAACGGCACCTTCATTATCAACGGTACTGAGCGCGTCATCGTATCGCAGCTGCACCGTTCGCCGGGTGTGTTTTTCGACCACGACAAGGGCAAGACCCACAGTTCAGGGAAGCTCTTGTACTCCGCTCGCGTGATTCCCTACCGTGGTTCATGGCTCGATTTCGAGTTCGACCCCAAAGATATGGTGTATGCCCGTATCGACCGTCGCCGCAAGTTGCCCGCCACGGTGTTACTGCGCGCCCTGGGATACGAGTCTGAAGAAATGCTGGGTATGTTCTACGAGAACACTATTTTCCAGCTAGGGGAAGAACACTCGGCCACCATGACATTGGTGCCCAAGCGTCTTCAGGGCGATATGGCAGCATTCGACATTCTGGCGGGTGACACGGTCATTGTTGAGCGAGGCCGTCGTATCACAGCGCGTCATATCCGGCAGTTGGACGAGGCGGGTGTTGAATTTTTGGCTGTGCCCGAAGAGTATNTGCTCGGACGCCGATTNGCGAAGAACGTCGTAAACACAGATACCGGCGAGCTCTTGGTTGAATGTAACACCGAGATCACCGAGGAGCTGTTGGCGAAGTTGCGCGAGCACAACATCGAGACCATTGAGACGCTGTACACCAACGAAATCGATTGCGGGCCCTTCATTTCCGACACCCTTGCCAGTGACAGTACTCGAAACGAACTGGAGTCGCTGGTTGAAATCTACCGCATGATGCGTCCCGGTGAGCCGCCAACAAAAGAGTCGGCGGAAAACCTATTCCAAAATCTGTTCTTCTCTGCCGATCGCTATGACCTATCTGCCGTGGGTCGTATGAAGTTTAACCGCCGTCTCGGACGTGAAGACTCTGAAGGTAGCGGCACCCTCGACCGTGAAGACATTGTTGACGTATTGCGCACTTTGGTCGCTATCCGCAACGGCAAGGGCGTCGTCGACGATATCGATCATTTGGGTAACCGCCGCATTCGCTCTGTAGGTGAAATGGCCGAGAATCAATTCCGCGTTGGCTTGGTTCGTGTTGAACGGGCTGTCAAAGAGCGGTTATCAATGGCTGAGAGCGAAGGTCTCATGCCGCAGGACCTCATTAACGCCAAGCCCGTGTCGGCTGCGGTGAAAGAGTTCTTCGGTTCAAGCCAGCTCTCTCAATTTATGGATCAGAACAACCCGCTGTCCGAGGTCACCCACAAACGTCGTGTGTCCGCCCTTGGCCCCGGCGGTCTGACCCGTGAGCGTGCCGGTTTTGAGGTGCGCGACGTGCACCCAACCCACTATGGCCGGGTTTGTCCTATTGAGACCCCTGAAGGGCCGAATATCGGACTCATCAACTCATTGGCGACCTACGCACGTACCAACGAGTACGGGTTCCTTGAGTCTCCGTACCGAAAGGTTGTCGACGGCGTTGTCACCGACGATATCGAGTACCTATCTGCGATTAATGAAGCCGAGCACGTGATTGCTCAGGCATCGGCGACTCTCGATGAAAACAACCGCTTCGTTGATGATCTGATCAACGTGCGCAACATGAACGAGTTTACGGTTAAGCCCGCTTCAGAAGTCGATTACATGGATGTATCACCGAAGCAGGTGGTGTCGATTGCTGCAGCACTTATCCCATTCCTTGAGCACGACGATGCGAACCGAGCCCTCATGGGTTCAAACATGCAACGTCAGGCTGTTCCGACCCTGCGCGCTGATAAGCCGCTGGTGGGTACGGGCATGGAGCGCTATGTAGCTCGGGATTCCGGGGTTTGTGAGGTCGCTAAACGAGCGGGCGTGATTGATTCGGTGGATGCGAGCCGAATTGTGGTGCGTGTCGATGCCGATGCGGTCGGTCCCGATGAAGCGCCGGTCGATATTTATAACCTCACCAAGTACAAGCGATCGAACCAGAATACCTGCATCAACCAGCGACCCATCGTTGCGGTTGGTGATCGGGTTGAGCGCGGTGACATTCTCGCCGACGGTCCTTCGGTCGATTTGGGTGAGTTGGCCTTGGGTCAGAACATGCGCATCGCGTTCATGCCCTGGAATGGTTATAACTTCGAAGATTCGATATTGGTGTCCGAGCGTGTCGTACAAGAAGATCGCTTCACCACCATTCATATCCAAGAGCTTACCTGTATCGCTCGCGATACCAAGCTGGGTCCTGAGGAAATCACCTCGGATATTCCCAATGTGGGCGAAGGTGCGCTGGGTAAACTCGATGAGTCGGGTATTGTCTACATCGGTGCCGAGGTCGACGCCGGCGACATTCTGGTAGGTAAGGTCACGCCGAAGGGTGAGACTCAGCTGACGCCGGAAGAGAAACTGCTTCGCGCCATCTTTGGTGAGAAAGCCTCCGACGTTAAAGACACCTCATTGCGTGTGCCCTCTAGTTACAAGGGTACCGTCATCGACGTGCAGGTGTTTACCCGTGATGGGCTCGAGAAAGACCCCCGAGCTAAGCAAATTGAGGCGTCCCAGCTTGCGGATTATCGCAAGGACCTGCGTGAAGAGTTCCGTATTTACGAGGAGGCGACCTATGCGCGTCTGGCGGAATTGTTGCGCGGTCAGAAGACCCTAAGCGGTGCGGGCTTGCCCAAGGGCACCGAGCTGACCGATGAGGTACTGGCCGGGTTGGATCGGGATAGCTGGTTCAAGTTGAAGCTCAGCGATGCTGGCTTGAACGAGCAGCTCGCCTCCGCACAGCGCTTGCTCGAAGAGCAAAGCAAGCAGCTGGATGAGCGCTTCGAAATCAAGAAAGACAAACTCCAGAGTGGCGATGATTTAGCCCCTGGCGTACTTAAAATTGTGAAAGTGTACCTGGCTGTTAAGCGACGTATTCAGCCCGGCGACAAGATGGCGGGACGTCACGGTAACAAGGGTGTCATCTCGGTCATTATGCCGGTTGAAGATATGCCTTTCGACGAGAAGGGTGAGCCCATCGACATCGTACTGAACCCGCTGGGTGTACCGTCACGTATGAACGTGGGACAAATTCTTGAGACTCACCTGGGCATGGCCGCCCGCGGTCTGGGTGTCAAGATTAACGACATGCTCGAGCAGCAGGCCAAAATCTCCCAGTTGCGGGAATTCATAAAAGGTATTTACGCCCACGCGAGCGACTCTCGACGGGACGCCGACATCGATAGCTTGTCTGATGATGAGCTGTTGGTATTGGCCAATAACCTACGCAAGGGCGTGCCGATGGCAACGCCGGTATTCGATGGTGCGCAGGAAGCCTCCATCAAAGCGCTGCTGCGCATGGCGGACATTCCCGACAGCGGTCAGCTGACCTTGTTTGATGGACGTACTGGAGACGCCTTCCTGCGGCCGGTAACTGTGGGCTACATGTACATGTTGAAACTGAACCACCTAGTTGACGACAAGATGCATGCGCGCTCAACCGGTTCCTACAGTCTGGTAACTCAGCAGCCACTTGGTGGTAAGGCTCAGTTTGGTGGTCAGCGCTTCGGTGAGATGGAAGTGTGGGCGCTCGAAGCATACGGGGCTGCCTATACCCTGCAAGAGATGCTGACTGTGAAGTCAGACGATGTGGCAGGTCGTACCAAGATGTACAAGAACATCGTCGATGGCGATCACCGTATGGAACCCGGCATGCCCGAGTCGTTCAACGTGTTGATCAAAGAAATCCGCTCGCTCGGTATCGATATCGATCTCGAGTCTGAGTCTGAAGGCTTCTGAGGGGGATAGGATATGAAAGATCTGTTAAACCTGCTGAGCAGGGAAAAAAATGAAGATTTCGATGCCATTCGCATCGGTCTTGCCTCCCCAGAGATGATCCGGTCTTGGTCTTACGGCGAAGTTAAAAAGCCAGAGACCATCAACTACCGGACCTTCAAGCCCGAGCGCGACGGCTTGTTCTGTGCCAAGATTTTCGGCCCAGTGAAAGACTATGAGTGCTTGTGCGGTAAGTACAAGCGCCTCAAGCACAGGGGCGTTATTTGTGAGAAGTGTGGCGTTGAGGTGGCCTTGGCCAAGGTGCGCCGTGAGCGTATGGGCCACATCGAACTGGCGAGCCCTGTTGCTCACATCTGGTTCTTAAAATCCCTGCCATCGCGTATTGGTTTGCTGCTCGACATGACCCTGCGCGATATCGAACGTATTCTCTACTTCGAATCCTACGTGGTGACGGACCCCGGGCTTTCTACCCTCGACCAAGGTCAATTGCTGAATGACGAGCAGTACTTCGAGGCCATGGAGGAGTTCGGTGACGAGTTCACCGCGAAGATGGGTGCTGAAGCCATTCAGGCCCTGATGATGCAAATCGACATCGCTTCCGAAGTCGAGCGCCTTCGCGAGGAAATTCCGGCGACCAATTCAGAGACCAAGATCAAGAAGCTGTCCAAGCGTCTGAAGCTGCTTGAGGCCTTTGCCAACTCGGGTAACAAGCCGGAGTGGATGGTATTGAATGCTTTGCCAGTGCTGCCACCCGATTTGCGTCCATTGGTACCCCTCGATGGCGGTCGTTTTGCGACCTCCGATCTTAACGATCTGTATCGACGGGTCATTAACCGCAACAACCGTCTGAAGCGTCTGCTCGATTTGAATGCGCCCGACATTATTGTCCGCAACGAGAAGCGCATGTTGCAGGAATCCGTGGACGCCCTGCTCGACAACGGTCGCCGCGGGCGCGCAATCACCGGTTCGAATAAGCGGCCCCTGAAGTCCCTCGCTGACATGATCAAGGGTAAGCAAGGACGATTCCGTCAAAACCTACTGGGTAAGCGTGTTGATTACTCGGGTCGTTCGGTGATCGTAACGGGTCCTACCTTACGTCTGCATCAGTGTGGTTTGCCCAAGAAAATGGCCCTCGAGCTGTTCAAGCCATTCATCTTTGGCAAGCTTGAGCACCGCGGTTTGGCGAGCACCATTAAAGCCGCCAAGAAAATGGTAGAGCGTGAGCCGCCTGAAGTATGGGATATCTTGGCTGAGGTGATTCGCGAGCACCCCGTGATGCTCAACCGTGCGCCTACGCTGCACCGTTTGGGTATTCAAGCCTTTGAACCTGTGCTTATTGAAGGTAAAGCCATTCAATTGCACCCACTGGTTTGTGCCGCCTACAACGCCGACTTTGACGGCGACCAGATGGCAGTACACGTACCTCTGACCCTTGAAGCGCAGCTAGAAGCCCGTGCGCTGATGATGTCAACCAACAACATTCTCTCTCCTGCGTCAGGCGACCCCATTATTGTGCCCTCGCAGGATGTGGTGCTTGGCTTATATTTCATGACTCGCGAGCGGGTCAATGTACAAGGTGAGGGTATGGTGTTCGCTGATGCAACCGAGGTACAGCGGGCTTATGCCGCCGGTCAGGTGCATTTGCAGGCGCGTATCAAAGTGCGCATCGAAGAGACCGTCGCCGATTACGATTCTGAAGGGGTTGCGCGCACGCGTATTGTCGATACCACGGTAGGCCGAACCCTGCTGTGGGGCATCGTCCCGACCGGCTTGTCTTTCGATTTGATCAACCGTCCTATGGTGAAGAAAGCCATTTCTCAAGTCATTAACCAGTGCTATCGCGTGGTTGGCTTGAAAGCGACGGTTGTCTTTGCTGACCAGCTCATGTACACCGGTTATGAGTACTCAACTAAGTCGGGTTCTTCGATTGGTGTTAATGATTTCGAGATTCCGGACGAGAAAGCGCAGCTCGTCGATCGCGCTTACGCTGAAGTCAAGGAAATCGAAGAGCAATATGCTGCGGGTTTGGTAACCCAGGGTGAGAAGTACAACAAAGTGATCGACATTTGGTCACGCACCAACGAGCAAGTGGCCAAGTCGATGATGGCAAGCCTGTCGAAGGAAACGGTCATCAACCGCGATGGTGAGGAGGAAGAGCAGAGTTCTTTCAACTCGGTTTATATGTACGCCGATTCCGGTGCTCGTGGTTCCCCGGCGCAGATCCGTCAGCTCGCAGGTATGCGTGGTTTGATGGCCAAGCCCGATGGCTCCATTATCGAAACTCCTATCGTGGCCAACTTCCGTGAGGGTTTGAACGTACTGCAGTACTTCATTTCCACCCACGGTGCTCGTAAGGGTCTTGCGGATACCGCATTGAAAACCGCTAACTCGGGTTACCTCACTCGCCGGCTTGTCGATGTGGCTCAAGACGTTGTGGTCACTGAGCAAGACTGTGGCACCGATGAAGGTCTGTTGATGACGCCGGTTATTGACGGTGGTGACATCATCGAGTCGCTGGCCGATCGTGTATTGGGCCGGGTACTAGCAAAAGATTTGTTCAAGCCAGGCACCGACGAGCTGATTCTTGAAGCCAATACCATGATTGACGAGGTGTGGACTAACCGCCTTGAAGAAATGGGTATTGATGAAGTGGAAGTTCGCTCGCCGATTACCTGTAAAACCCGCCACGGTATCTGCTCGGCATGCTATGGCCGCGACCTTGGCCGCGGACATCAGGTTAACCTCGGTGAAGCCATTGGTGTTGTGGCTGCACAGTCCATTGGTGAGCCGGGCACTCAGCTCACCATGCGCACCTTCCACATTGGTGGTGCGGCATCGGGTCAGGCAGCGAAAGACAATATTCAGGTTAACTCCGACGGTGTCATTAAGCTGCACAACATTAAAACCGTCGATCGTCTCGACGGCTCGCTAGTTGCGGTATCGCGCTCTGGTGAGTTGTCGGTGCTNGATAAAGTGGGCCGAGAGCGAGAGCGTTACAAGGTGCCCTACGGCGCGGTCATTAAAGTGCACGATGAAGACGCCTGTGCCGCCGGCGATGTCGTCGCCAACTGGGACCCACACACCCACCCCATCATTACCGAGGTGGCGGGTATCGTGAAGTTCAGTGGTATGGAAGAGGGCGTTACCATCAAGCGCCAGACCGACGAGTTTACAGGTCTGTCGAGCATTTCGGTGATGGATAGCGGTGAGCGGCCTACTGCGGGTAAGGATATGCGGCCTGCGGTTACCCTCATCGATGAGAACGGTGAAGAACTGACCTTGGCGGGTACCAACGTCCCTGCCCACTACTTCTTGCCGCCGATGGCAACGGTCAACCTTGAAGATGGTGCCCGCGTGGAAGTGGGCGATATCATTGCCCGCATTCCTCAAGAGGGTTCTAAGACGCGCGATATTACCGGTGGTTTGCCACGGGTTGCCGACCTGTTCGAAGCGCGCAAGCCTAAAGAGCCCGCTATCTTGGCGGAAATCTCAGGTACCGTGAGCTTTGGTAAAGAGACCAAAGGCAAGCGTCGTCTGATCATCACTCCGACCGATGGTTCAACCCTGCCCGATGGCTCAGATCACTACGAGGAACTCATTCCTAAGTGGCGTCAGCTGTCGGTATTTGAGGGCGAACAGGTCGAGAAGGGCGAAATCGTATCCGAAGGTCCGCTCAGTCCCCACGATATCCTACGGTTGAAGGGCATCGCCGAGTTGGCGAAGTACATCGTTAACGAGATCCAAGAGGTTTATCGACTCCAGGGTGTGAAGATCAACGATAAGCACATCGAAATCATCGTACGGCAGATGTTGCGTAAAGTGGTTATTACTGGTGCTGGCGAATCGACCTTTATCAAGGGAGAGCAGGTCGAGTACACCGCATTCCTTGAGGAGTGTGATCGACTCGAGGCCCAGAACCTGATGTCGCCGACAGCGGAGCGGGAGTTGCTGGGGATTACCAAAGCCTCTCTTGCGACGGAAAGCTTCATCTCTGCTGCCTCGTTCCAAGAGACCACGCGTGTACTTACTGAAGCTGCGGTGACCGGTAAGCGTGATTACTTGCGCGGTCTCAAAGAAAACGTGATTGTGGGTCGCCTGATTCCTGCGGGTACGGGTCTGGCCTACCACGATGAGCGGCGTCGTAAACGTGCCGATGACGGAGCGCTGTCTCTGACCATGTCCGACGAAGAGTTCCAAGAAAGCTTCGCGGTTGAAATGGAAAAGGCGGAAGCCGAGAGCGAGTAGCGATCAGTCGCTAAGTCGTTGACTAGGGGTGCGCGCATCTATAGAATGCGCGCTCTTTTATTTGGGGTCACTCCCCAGACAATTCGGAGCATTTGAATGGCAACCATTAACCAGCTTGTGCGTAAGCCGCGCAAGCGCAAGGTGATCAAGAGTGGCGTACCCGCGCTGCAAGCTTGTCCCCAGCGTCGCGGTGTTTGCACCCGCGTGTATACCACCACCCCGAAAAAGCCTAACTCGGCACTCCGCAAGGTATGTCGTGTACGTTTGACCAATGGCTACGAAGTCTCCTCTTACATTGGTGGTGAAGGCCACAACCTGCAAGAGCACAGCGTAGTGTTGATCCGCGGTGGTCGTGTAAAAGATTTGCCCGGTGTTCGCTACCACACCGTGCGCGGTAGTCTCGATACGTCGGGTGTTGCCAACCGTCGTCAGGGCCGCTCCAAATACGGCGCCAAACGACCCAAGTAATCGTCATGGTCGATCCCCCGCTGGGGCTCGACTTCATTAACGTCAGCCATGTGTTGACAGTAAGGCTGGGCCTTCTTGGTGCCCGGGTAACCTGAAGTGAAAAGGTAATTGTTATGCCACGTAGACGCGTCGTCGCTAAACGCGAAGTCCTGCCCGATCCTAAGTTCGGAAACACCACCCTCGCCAAGTTCATGAACCACGTGATGGTCAGCGGCAAAAAATCCGTCGCCGAGTCCATTGTGTATGGTGCACTCGATATCGTCCAAGAGCGCACCAAGCGCGACCCCCTCGAGGTATTTGACGAGGCGTTAGAAAACATCGCGCCCATGGTTGAAGTAAAGTCACGCCGCGTTGGCGGTGCAACTTACCAGGTGCCGGTAGAAGTCCGCCCTGCTCGACGCGCTGCGCTCTCTATGCGTTGGTTGGTTGACTACGCCCGAAATCGCGGCGAGAAATCTATGCGCCAGCGGCTGGCTGGTGAGATCACCGACGCCGCTCAAGGCAAAGGCAACGCGGTGAAGAAGCGTGAAGACGTGCATCGTATGGCAGAAGCCAACAAGGCCTTCTCTCACTTCAGATTCTGATCATTCGCGTTTTACGCATTCTGGAGAGATCCCGTGGCCCGCAAGACTCCGATACAACGCTACCGAAATATCGGTATTTGTGCGCACGTCGACGCGGGTAAAACCACCACCACCGAGCGGGTGCTGTTTTACACGGGCTTATCCCACAAGATCGGCGAGGTCCATGATGGTGCCGCCACCATGGACTGGATGGAGCAGGAGCAGGAGCGAGGTATCACCATTACCTCTGCGGCTACTACCTGCTTCTGGGCTGGCATGAACCAGCAGTTCGAGCAGCATCGCGTCAATATTATCGATACCCCCGGACACGTTGACTTCACGATTGAGGTGGAGCGTTCATTGCGCGTGTTAGACGGGGCGGTTGTGGTTTTATGTGGCTCCTCTGGTGTGCAACCTCAGACCGAAACCGTATGGCGTCAGGCCAACAAATATGAAGTGCCACGCATGGTGTTCGTCAACAAGATGGATCGTGCCGGCGCTGATTTTATGCGTGTGGTCGAGCAGTTGCGTGAGCGACTTGCATGCCAGGCCGTTCCGATCCAGATGACCATCGGCGCTGAAGACGACTTTGAAGGTGTGGTCGATCTGGTTAAGCGCAAAGCCATATATTGGAACGAAGCTGACAAAGGCATGACCTTTGAGTACGGCGATGTTCCTGATCATATGACTGACAGCGTTGAAGCCATGCGCGAGGCCATGGTTGAGGCGGCTGCGGAGGCTAACGACGAACTGATGGATCGCTACCTCGAAGAGGGCGATCTATCGGAAGACGATATCAAGCGCGGGTTGCGAGCAAGGACCCTTGCCAACGAAATAGTACCTGTACTGGGTGGCTCAGCCTTTAAGAATAAAGGTGTACAAGCAGTGCTCGACGCTGTCATCGAATACTTGCCATCTCCTACCGAGGTGAAAGCAATCGAAGGCACCTTGGAAGACGGTGAAACCGTTGCCGAGCGGCGCGCGGGTGATGATGAACCCTTTGCCGCCCTGGCGTTTAAGATTGCGACTGACCCCTTCGTGGGCACACTCACCTTTTTCAGGGTCTACTCAGGCAAGCTCGAGAGCGGCACGGCGATTTACAACTCGGTGAAAGGTCGAAAAGAACGCGTTGGCCGCATGGTCCAAATGCACGCCAACAGTCGTGAAGAGATTAAAGAGGTGCTCTCGGGCGATATCGCCGCTGCTATCGGGCTCAAAGATGTGACCACAGGGGATACCTTGTGTGACGCCAATCAGCCTGTGATCCTCGAGCGCATGGAGTTTCCTGAGCCGGTGATCTCCGTGGCCGTTGAGCCGCGATCTCAGGCAGATCAAGATAAGATGGGCGTAGCCCTGGGTAAACTTGCTCAGGAAGATCCCTCGTTCCGGGTCAAAACCGACGAGGAAACCGGACAAACCATTNTTTCAGGTATGGGGGAATTACACCTCGATATCATCGTCGATCGTATGCGCCGGGAGTTTAGCGTCGAGGCAAACATCGGTAAGCCGCAAGTTGCCTACCGAGAACGCATCCGTAACTCTGCCGAGATCGAGGGTAAATTCGTGCGTCAGTCCGGTGGCCGTGGCCAGTACGGACATGTTTGGGTGCGTTTCGAGCCCGCCGATGATGAAAACGCCGATAGCCTCGAGTTCCACAACGAGATCGTGGGTGGCGTTGTACCCAAAGAGTACATTCCAGCTATTCAGAAAGGCATCGAAGAGCAAATGCGTAACGGTGTCTTGGCGGGCTACCCATTGTTGGGTTTGAAAGCCACGCTCTACGATGGCTCCTTCCATGATGTGGATTCGAACGAAATGGCTTTCAAGATTGCAGCTAGTTTGGCTACCAAGCAGCTTGCACAGCACGGTGGTGCCGTGCTCCTTGAACCGATGATGAAAGTGGAAGTGGTTACACCCGAAGAGAACATGGGTGACGTGGTGGGCGATCTGAATCGTCGCCGTGGGCTCATTCTAGGGATGGATGAAATTGTTTCTGGGAAAGTGATCAACGCAGAGGTGCCGCTAGCCGAGATGTTCGGCTACGCGACCGACCTGCGTTCGGCGACTCAGGGTCGTGCCACCTACACCATGGAATTTTCAAAGTACGCCGAAGCGCCGAATAACGTCGCTGACGCAATTGTTTCAAAAAACCAGACGGGCTAACCGTCACATCATTAAGAGGGACTGACAGTGTCGAAGGAATCATTTGAGCGTTCGAAGCCCCACGTCAACGTGGGCACGATTGGGCACGTAGACCACGGTAAGACGACGCTGACAGCGGCGTTGACGCGA
>PR_CR_10_Liq_3_inCRDRAFT_1000278_pt1 | contig 14436 bp, 15 predicted proteins | sample PRCRCaboRojoPR_2_FD_10240 | JGI IMG/M metagenome (IMG submission 10240)
TTGAGTTAGCTATAGCCCGGGCGTTAACCCTTGCCCCCGTCGCCGCTAAAGAGCTGGAGGATATGGCGGGCACCCACATAGTCATAGAGTGCACCCGCCCTGAAATTGACGTCACGATCAGTATCGATGAAGCGGGCCAGCTGCAGCTAAAACAGTACAGTGAAGAGGCCGTCTCAACACGTGTTAGGGGCTCTGCGGAAGACTTTATAGCTCTCGTTACCGCCGATGACCCCGCGGCGACCCTCATCAACAGCAAGCTGGAGATCATTGGCAACACGGCGCCACTGCTAGCGCTGCAAGCCATCTTGAGCAAAATAGATATCGATTGGGAAGCACCCCTTGTCGACGCCTTGGGAGATGTCGCCGGTCATCAACTGGCCAAGTTCCTAAGGGCCTTTTTTTCTGGAGCCAGAGCGCCGGCAAAAGCCTGCGCCGACAGCTGTCGGAGTTTATTTTAGAGGAAGGCCGATTATCGCCACCCAACGCAGAACTCGAGCACTTCTACCAAGAAGTGGGCCGTTTGGGTTTGCGTGTTGATCGATTGCAGTCGCGCATACAGCGGCTAGCTAAGCGACTTCGCGAGTACGACCAGTGATACTCAGACTGCTTGAAGTTTACCGAGTTGTCGTTAGGCACCGGCTCGATCTGCTCATCCCGGAGCAGCGCCGTCGTCTGTGGTTGAAGCTGCTGGTTGGCATCAACCCCAAGGGCTGGCGGGCGCCCGAAGCGCCGTCAGGGGCTCGCCTACGGTACGCACTTGAAGAGCTCGGTCCAGTATTTATCAAATTCGGACAGCTACTATCGACGCGCCGAGATTTGCTACCCGATGACCTTGCCGACGAATTGGCGCTATTACAAGATCAGGTGCCGCCGTTTAAGAGTGATGCTGCTGTCGATATTATCGAAAGATCACTGGGTGGACCGATCGATACCCTGTTTGCCGAATTCGATCGAACACCGTTGGCCGCCGCTTCGGTGGCACAGGTTCACAGCGCGGTCTTGCATAACGGTGAACAAGTGGTTGTTAAGGTATTGCGCCCGGGCATCGACAGGACTATTGCCAAAGATCTACGGCTAATCAAACAACTAGCCTTGGGTTTCAATGCCCTTTTTGCGCTGGGTCGTCGTTTAAGAGCGGTGGAAGTAGCGCGGGATTACGAACGAACCCTGATTGATGAACTCGACTTGCGCAGGGAGGCCGCGAATGCATCCCAGCTACGACGCAATTTTTCCGACGGGCGATTAGTCTACGTACCCGAGGTGCATTGGTCACACACCTGCCAAAGTGTCATGGTGAGCGAGCGTATTTACGGGGTGCCCGTCAGTGACATCAAAACCCTTCGAGAAAAAGACGTGGATATGCGCCGCTTGGCCGAGCGGGGTGTGGAAATTTTCTTCACTCAGGTGTTCCGCGACAGTTTTTTTCATGCGGATATGCACCCCGGAAACATCTTTGTCGACACCAGTAACCCCGCGGATCCGCGCTATCTTGCCGTCGACTGCGCCATTGTGGGACAGCTCGACGAGGCCGACCAATACTATCTGGCACGCAATCTACTGGCGATTTTTAAGCAAGATTACAGGCTAGTAGCCAAACTGCACGTGGAGTGTGGCTGGGTGCCACCCGATACACCCATCGCCGAATTTGAATCGGCCATGCGGACCCTGTGCGAGCCTGTGTTCGAACGCCCCCTGTCTGACATCTCATTTGGGCACATGCTGGTATCGCTGTTTCGCACGGCCGGGCGTTTCGATATGACGGTGCAACCCCAGTTGGTACTGCTACAAAAAACCCTATTGAACATCGAGGGCTTAGGTCGACAGCTTTATCCAGAACTGAATTTGTGGGATACGGCTCAGCCCTTTTTAGAGCGCTGGCTTGCTGAGCGTTATGCACCTCAAACCATTCTTAAACGCCTGCAGCAAGATGCACCTAGCTGGCTTGAAACACTGCCGCTGTTACCCGACCTCATCATTGCCCGCTTAAAAAACGATTCGGTCCCTGGCGCGGCGACGCAAGCCCCAAAGCACCGCAATCAAACCCTAGCCTATATAGCCACAGGAAGTGCGGGCCTAGCCCTCATCGCCATCGCCTTAGGCGGACAGTCGACGCCAATGTTTGCCATTGCAGGTATTGGCCTTGTGCTGTCCGTATGGCTACCGCAGGGTCGCCAGTAAATCGGAAACCACAGCTATGATTGACCCCAACACACCCAAGACAATGAAGCCGCGCTGGAACTCTGATGGTTTGCTGCCGGCAATTGCTCAAGATGCCAGCACCGGTGACGTACTGATGATGGCATGGATGAATGCAGAAGCACTGGCACTCACCTTACAGGAACAGCGCGCTGTGTATTGGTCTCGGTCGCGTCAGTGTCTTTGGCGCAAAGGTGAGAGTTCGGGGCACGTACAGAGGCTGGTGGCTATTCACCTCGACTGCGACGGCGATACGGTACTCCTCAAGGTCCACCAAGAAGGTGGTATCGCCTGCCACACCGGCCGCCGCAGCTGTTTTTTTTACACACCCAGCACCGACGGGTGGCAAATAAGTGAGAACACCCCATGACAGATGTACTCGACGCACTGCACAGAACCTTGGAACAGCGCAAAAGTGCAAGCGCAGATAGCTCCTATGTGGCCAGCTTGCACGCAAAAGGTCTCAATAAAATTCTTGAAAAAGTTGCCGAGGAGGCAGCCGAGACGTTACTAGCTGCGAAGGATTACCAAGGAGGTAAAGAAGAGCGAGCGTCACTGATAGGGGAAGTGGCCGATCTGTGGTTTCACACCATGGTTATGCTCAGCCATCTGGAACTCTCCCACGAGGACGTCATGAAGGTTCTCGAGGCGCGTTTCGGCTTATCCGGACTCGTTGAAAAGGCAGGTCGAGATCAGCAGAAGTCGCCGTCAACGCCCTAATCGACTACCATCCGGTGGCGGCAAAGTCCGTACCGATCACAACATCACAGCGCAGGAGCTAGCAGTACTATGGGTTTGGGTGGAATCAGTATTTGGCAACTTCTTATCGTGCTCGCTATTGTCGTGCTGCTGTTTGGTACGTCGCGCTTAAAAAACATCGGCAGTGATCTGGGCGGGGCCATTAAAGGCTTTAAAAACAGTATCAAAGATGAGCCGAGTCAAGATGATGACGAGACATCGGACAGTGACGATAGCAACAATAGCGACAAACCAGCCCAATAAAGGCAGGCGTTGGCGCATTTAAACAACGAGAACCCACGTGTTTGATATTGGATTTGCTGAACTGCTGCTAATTGGCATTGTCGGCTTATTGGTGATTGGACCCGAGCGACTGCCGGGTGCAATTCGTACCACCATGGTTTGGGTTAACCGTTTCCGTCGAAGCTTCAATGAAGTAAAAGCCGANGTAGANCGCGAGCTCCACAATGATGCGGTCATGCGTGAACTGCGAGACAACGCCAAACAGCTGGGCCAAGAACTTAATGATGTCAGCGCTCCAGTGCGTGAGCCACTAGCTCAAGCACAAAGTGAATTACAGCGCTCACTGGAAGAGGTGCAGAACACCGAGGCATCACAGACAGTTCCCATGGACAACACTGACCAGCAGGCGCAACAAAGCGACAAGAGATCAGCGGCCCATGACTGACCACGAAGCGGATCAGCCCCAGCCGCTGGTTGCACATCTCACGGAATTGCGCGATCGGCTGTTGCGCGCGCTGCTGGCGGTTTTGCTGGCGTTCCTCGGGCTTTTTCCCTTTGCCAATACGATTTATGCCTTCGTCTCCGAGCCACTGAGGGCGCTACTTCCTGAAGGCTCGCGAATGATTGCGACTGAGGTGGCGTCGCCGTTCCTCACGCCCTTTAAACTGACGTTGGTGGTCGCTATTTTCATTGCAATACCCGTCATTTTGTATCAGATATGGGCATTCGTAGCGCCTGGCATGTATCGCAACGAAAAGCGTATTGCCTTTCCACTATTGGCATCGAGCGTCGTCTTGTTCTACGCCGGCGCCGCCTTTGCCTACTTCGTTGTGTTCCCGCTGATATTTGCGTTCTTTACCAGCGCAGGCCCGGCAGATGTGGCTGTCATGACCGATATCAATCGTTATCTCGATTTTGTGCTAAAGCTTTTCTTTGCCTTTGGTGTCGCGTTCGAGATTCCAATTGCTGCCGTCATATTGATATGGAGCGGCATCACCACCGCCGAGGGCTTGGCCAAAAAGCGGCCTTATATCATTGTGGGTTGCTTTGTTTTTGGCATGTTGCTGACCCCCCCCGATATTATTTCCCAATCCCTGCTGGCCATTCCCATGTGGATGCTGTTTGAGCTCGGGGTATTTTTTGGACGCAGTATCGATCGGCGTCGTCACAGCCAAACCTAGGAACCAACCCCATGGGCACCGTACAGGGTAACGACGAACACCCGCAATCAAAGCCCGAACTCAAGCCCTTGCGGCAGCTATTAGTATTTTTATGGCCCCATCGCGGGCGCCTTATCGCCGCGAGCATCGCACTGATCTTGACTGCCGCCGCCCAGCTATCACTAGGGTATGGCGTGCGTCTGATGATTGACGATGGCTTTAGCGGCACCGATAGCGCGGGCCTACAACGAGCGGTTGCATTCATGCTGGCGGTAGGTAGTTTGATGGCCGTGGGCTCGATGACCCGCTTTTATTTGGTGTCATGGCTTGGGGAAAGGGTCAGTGCAGATCTTCGAAGCGCGGTCTTCAAAAATCTCATACGGCTTCAACCGAGCTATTTCGAGACGAATGCGGCGGGTGAAATCATGTCGCGACTCACCACCGATACCACACTCCTGCAGACGCTCATTGGCTCATCGGTCAGCCTAGCCGCTCGCAATGCCCTGTCATTGGTGGGTGCGCTCACACTGATGGTGGTCACCAACCTAAAGCTAAGCCTGATTATTTTGGTCATCGTCCCCCTGACGCTATTACCTATTCTGATCTTCGGACGGCGAGTTCGAAAACTGTCGAAGGACAGCCAAGATTCACTGGCAAACGTGGGTACACAAGCGGGGGAAACGCTGCAGGCCATCAAGGTAGTGCAAAGCTATGGCCGCGAGTCACTTGAGCAGGATCACTTTGACCGAGATGTGGCCTCTGCGTTCACGGTAGCCCGGGCCCGCATCCGCCAACGGGCACTACTGACGGGGGTCGCCATCGTGCTGCTTCTCGCAGGTTTGGTGAGCATGATGTGGAGCGGTGGCCAGGACGTTATTAGCGGTCGAATGTCCGGGGGTGAATTGGGGGCATTCGTGTTCTATGCGGTCATGGTCGGAGCTGCCTTTGCGACCTTGTCAGAGGTTTGGGGGGACCTACAGCGGGCGGCGGGTGCAGCGGAGCGGCTACTTGAACTATTGCGAGAAACCAGTGGCATTGAGGATAAGGGCAGCGCGCTTCCGGGAGATCACCAGGCTATTACCTTGCGCGATGTGCACTTCGCCTACCCCAGCCGACCCAATCAACCCGCGTTGAACGGTGTCGATTTGGTTATTGAACCAGGGCAATCATTAGCGCTAGTGGGCCCGTCCGGTGCAGGGAAGTCGACCGTATTCGAGTTACTGCAGCGCTTTCATGACCCCTCAAGCGGGTCCATTTGCTACGGCGATTTGCCACTTCACACCATGCCGTTGAGCGCCTGGCGCGCCAAGACGGCGCTGGTGCCCCAAACACCGGTGCTGTTCACAGGGGATGTCCGCTTTAATATTGCCTACGGTAAACCCGATGCAACCGATGCAGAGATTGAGTCAGCTGCACGATCTGCACATGCCCATGAATTCATTGCGGCTTTGCCGGACGGTTATCGCAGCCTATTAGGGGCCCAAGGTGTTCGCTTGTCGGGGGGGCAGCGCCAACGCATCGCCCTGGCCCGCGCAATCTTAAATGACCCCGAGATCTTATTACTCGACGAAGCCACTAGTGCTCTCGATAGCGAGAGTGAGTTCCACGTACAACGGGCATTGGCGGATGTGATGCGCAACAGAACAACAGTCGTAATTGCCCATCGACTATCGACCATCGTCAACGCGGATCAAATCGCCGTTATGGACAACGGCTGCGTGCTCGCGGTTGGCAGTCATAGTGAGCTTCTGGAAACATCGCCGCTGTATGCACGTCTCGCAAGCCTAAACTTTGGGGACAATGGAGCTAGCTAGGCCTAATGTCTTTCCGTTATCGACCCTATGCAGACACTGGTACCAACAAAGTGAGCGGTCGTCGTTCCTTACTAAGTCAAGTGCGGATACTCATTCAGAATCGATATGAGATACCTGCCTGAATCATTGGCAGCACATTGAAGTCTGATATTTCATCTTCCAACTCCTGCGCTTCCTCGTCTAAGGCTTCATCAAACCCATCGCAACCACCATCGACTGACGAGCTACATGTGCCTGTCACCGTTATATTAGCGGCGCCGGTGAAATAAGCGCCCGCCTCTATCAGGAACCCGAATCCGCGGGACGGCGAATGGCCCCAACCAATCGTGAGCGATGGTGCATTATCCCAGTCAGCCAGCGCATCCAACGAAATATTACCCTCTACAGTCTGGTCGCCAACATCGACCAAGCCCGACTCTTCGCCGACAGCAGAAATCTCAAAACTATTGAAAGAATAGCCACCCGAAACAAAAAAGCCGTTGTCAAATGGGTGGTAATCGATGAGCAAACGCTGAATGCCTCCACTCGCATCTGCCTCATATTCCGCGCCAGTGGTGTTGAAAGTCTCCGTCAGCGACATCCCAGAAGAGATAGCGCCTCGCACCTGTAGGGTATCGCTGATGGCATACGATAATTCCAGTGTGGGACCGGAGAATGCGCCATAAGCAAGAGCAACGCCTACACCACTGCTTTCCTCCGCAGCTGCGCTGAAACTGCATATACCCGTAGCTAGAGTGAAGGCAGCCGCAATGTATTTACCGTTCATCTCGTGAGTTCCTATGGTTGGTTTATTTGACGTAAATCATGCCCTTAACGGAGATACACGAACTCCCCGACGAAATTTGGGACGTAAAGTAGTCCGACGGAAATAACAAATCAATAGGAAAAACACTGCATCAGCCGAACAGTGATGCTAAGTCGCTACAACATGAGCTTATCCCGCTAACGGGTGTTTCCGCTTTTGGCCGATAGCGGTTGTTACTACTAAAGGCACTGAGCGTCCGCTATTAAGAAAACTCCCAACTTAATCTGAAGATGCCCGTTAGGTCGCCTCTAGGCTATCCATGCGAGTCTGTAGTTCCTAAGCGTCACCTTTTCACGCTCGCCCAATTCAGGTGACGGCATTCAACGACCTACCACAATTGACAAAAAATTTAGCCCAACAAAACAGGTCTGATGCGCAAAGCCACAGCACACCAATAAAAAACCCAGTGACGTTGCCATCACTGGGTTTTCTTCAGCCGGCTCTCGTGCAGAGAGCGAGCAAGTCATGCGCAGTCGCTTAACCGCCCAATTCGCGCACCAGTGCACTGATGGTTTCTTTGGCGTCTCCGAACAGCATCCGAGTGTTTTCTTTGTAGAACAGCGGATTTTCAATACCCGCAAAACCCGAGGCCATGGAACGCTTCAACACAAAGACGGTTCGGGCATCGGTGACATTGATGACCGGCATGCCATAAATCGGCGACGACTCAACCTCTCGGGCCGCCGGGTTCACCACGTCATTGGCACCGATGACGATGGCCACGTCGACAGATTCCATGCGCGGGTTGATTTCGTCCATTTCAAGCAGCTGATCGTAGGGAACATCAGCTTCTGCCAACAACACGTTCATGTGTCCGGGCATGCGCCCTGCCACAGGATGAATACCGAAATTCACTTCAGCGCCGTTCGCTTCCAAAAGATTCGCAAGCTCTTTCACAACGTGCTGCGCCTGAGCTACAGCCATCCCGTAGCCAGGGATGATGGCAACGTTAGTGGCAGCTTCAAGAATGTAGTAAGCGTCTTCTGCGTTGATGGGTTTAATTTCACCTTCAATCTCGGTGGTCTCGTTAGAGACACTGGCGAAGCCCGAGAACAACACGTTGCTCAAAGAGCGATTCATAGCCTTGCACATGATCTGTGTCAGGATAATGCCCGAAGCACCCACCAATGAACCGGCAACGATCAGTACATTGTTGTTAATGGCAAAGCCAGCGGCACAGGCGGCGAGGCCCGAGTAGCTATTCAATAGCGAAATAACCACCGGCATGTCGGCACCGCCAATGGGGATGACCGCCATGACACCAAACACCAGCGACAAGCCAATGACCACATACAACCAAGTTGGGTCGGTAGGCTCGAGGCAGAACATAATGGCACTGCCGAAGACGCCTAGGATGATCAAGGAATTGACCAATTGCTGGCCCTTGAACATGACAGCGCCGCTGCCCAACGTCTCGCTCAGTTTGCCGTAAGCAATTAACGAACCGGTTAGGGTGACACCACCAATCAAAATAGACAGCACGATAGTGATGAGGGTGAAGGTATTGGCGTCTGGCGATAACGCTGCCCAACCCACTAGTAATGATGCGGCACCACCCAAGCCATTGAACAGCGCCACCATTTCGGGCATGGAGGTCATCGCCACAGCGCGTGCTGCAATGGCACCAACCGCACCACCCACAATCATGCCGCCCAAAATGAACTGGTATTCGACGATTCCCTGATCAAGCAGCGCCACAACGATGGCCACCAACATACCCACCGCCGACACCATATTGCCCTTACGAGCAGTGGCAGGTGAACCCAACATCTTGAGGCCAAAAATAAACAGGCCAGAGGCAACGACGTAGCCTAGAGAAGTAATGATAGAAAGATCCATGATCAGCTCTCCTTCTTCTTGAAGAAGCCAAGCATGCGATCGGTCACCATGTAGCCACCCACCACGTTGACGCTGGCCAGCGCCACAGCACCAGCACCCAGCCACTGGGCGAGATCGGCGTCGCCGGTACCTGCGAGGGCGATAGCACCAACAACCGTAATGCCTGAAATGGCATTAGCACCGGACATCAATGGTGTGTGTAATGTAGCCGGCACCTTGTTAATCAGTTCGAAGCCGAGAAACACCGACAACATGAGAATAAATAGCAGGTATTCAGCACCATTCATGTCAGTTGGCTCCTGTAATCATTTCTTTAATGGTGGGGTGCACAACAGCGCCATCATGGGTGATGACACAGCCAGGCAGAATGTCGTTTTCCATATCAAGGACAAAGCGCTTGGCCTCTTTGTCCCAGGTGTCTTCAACAAGGTTGAACATGTTGCTGGCGTACATAGTACTGGCATCGCGGGCCGCGATATTGGCTAAGTTACCCGTACCAATAATCGTCACGCCATTGACGTCGACCACCTCGTTGGGCACGGAGCCCTCGACGTTACCACCCGTCTCCGCAGCCATATCGACAATCACGGAACCCGGCGCCATACCGGCCACCATGTCTGCAGTGACCAACACTGGGGGCTTACGGCCGAATACCTGCGCGGTGGTTATCACCACGTCTGAATCAGCAATGACGTCTTTCTGCGCCTGGCGTTGGATCTCAACTTGCTCGGGTGTCAGTTCACGGGCGTAGCCGTCTTGTGTCTGGCCGGTATCACCGAGGTCAATTTCGAGGAATTTTCCACCCAAAGATTGAACCTGCTCGGCTACCACCGGACGAGTATCGAAAGCAGTTACCTTGGCGCCCAGACGCTTGGCCGTCGCGATCGCCTGCAAACCCGCCACCCCAGCACCAATAATGAATACCTTGGCAGGCTTTAAGGTACCCGCTGGCGTCATCATCATAGGGAAAATGCGAGGTAGGCGCGCAGCGGCTAACAACACCGCCACGTAACCGGCTAGGTTAGCTTGAGAGCTGAGTGCGTCCATTTTTTGGCTGCGGGTTGATCGGGGGATCATCTCCATGCTGATCGCCGTCACTTTTTGCTCGGCAAAGGCCCGAATAAGCGCGTGCTCATTGAAGGGGTCAAGATAAGACACATGGATACACCCGGGCTTGAGCATCGCCACTTCATCGGTATCGGGCTTGCGAAGCCGCAACACCATGTCCGCACTACCGAGCAGTGCCGATCGATCGGCTTCAATGCTCGCGCCTTCGGCGGTGTAGAGGTCATCGGCAAAACCCGATCCCACACCTGCACCAGTTTCAATGACTACATCTGCACCGAGACGAACCAGTTTTTTCACCGTTTCAGGTGTAACGGCGGCACGGTTCTCTCCCGGGTGTATTTCTCGGGGAATTGCTAATCGCATAATGGGCAAGCCTGATTAGTGTTGGAATTAGACAGACCGAGTATATCCCAGGGAATAATTCCCGTCTCCCGTATTTAGGCTTGCCCGCTCTGATTAAAGGTGCTAGGTGCTTTGGTTTTCAACCCGCACGCAGCTGTAAAAAAGGATTCATCCAGCGGTACTGCCAGCCAGTGAATTTAAGGGGCGCATCGAGCACTGCCAGACAGATGCAATCTTCCCCATCGATTGCCACAGGGGCATGAATATCCGTGTTTTTACGGTAGACAAAGTCTCCGGGATGGTAGGTGCCCTGGCCGTCAGAAAAGCCACCTTCAAGCACGAGTGTCATCTCACTACCCCCATGATCGTGCTCGGGAATCCGGCCACCGGCGCCAATGCGATAGAGGGCGAATTCATAGTGGGTATCGCCTGTATTCAAGTGGCTGATACTGAGTGAGCGGGTCACTTTTTTCCAAACCAGCTGGCTGAAGTCGCCATTGATGATGCGCCGTAGCACCCCGGGCAAGCTATCTTCAGCCCTAGCGACAGACGCCGTGTCGGCAAAGTGTAAAGGTTCGGGTTCATCGAGACGGGCAAGCACATTATCGAGAACCGACTCACTTACTGGTGTGGGCGCTAACTGCTCAAAAAAGACGCCACCAATGGCCTGCAGCTGGGCGTTACTACGCCGACACTTTTCGCAGTAGGTCAGGTGTGCGGAGACACATGCGGATTGTGCGACCGGGAGTATGCCTGCGGCGTGAGCGGTCAAAAAGTCGACCGATGGGTGATGCATTACCATGTTTCTTGCCTCGGAGCGCCAGAGCCTCAAGCCGGACGCTTATGCCAGTATTGTTACGCGATTTACGCGCCGACTGTCACTTTGGATTGTCATACCGCCGTTGTGTGTATTTTAACCAATTTATTGCCGATCCATTTGGACCTGTAATTTCTGTATTGCCAAGCGCACCCTCGACTTTACTGTACCTAAAGGTAAGTCGAGCTCAGCCGCCGCTTCAGAGTGGGATTTCCCCTCCATGTAAACCTTCGCCAATATTTGAGCTTGGTCAGGGGGAAGATCACCCATCAATTCACGCACACGATCCGAGCCCCGCCGAGTGTGCAAAACCGCAAAGGGCTCCTCTTCCTCAACATCAATATTGAGATCGTCAGCCGCAAGAGGCGTGTCGAACTTTTGAAGCCGACGGAACATGTCGGTCCGGCAATTGCGCGCAATGGTGTATACCCAGGTACTGGCGGCAGCTTTTTCGGGATTGAAACCCTCGGCCTTCTGCCAGACCTTGAGCATCACCTCTTGTACCAGCTCATCCGCATGACTTGCGGACAGGGACGATCCTGCCAGTGCAAAGGATTTGATAAGCGGCGCGAAATGACGAAAGAAACGGGTAAACGCAGCCCGATCTCGGTGCTTGCCAATGAGCACCAGACTCTCGCTCCACTCATCGGTGCGGCGCCCAGTAGGGACCGACCACGCCGTGGCGCGGGCCTCTCCCCCTTTGTCAGTTCGTTGTTCTACCATGGTCATGCGGTCCCAAGACCGTCGCTTTTCTGCAGCATACAGCACCCTCACTATGGTTCAACGCATTTCGAACGGCCGAGTGGCTTCAAAAAGTCCTCAGCAGGCACTACCAGACTGCACAAAAACGCCAATATCCCCTCGTAAGGCGCTTTAAGCCAGACAAACCTTGATCCGCGCTCGGTATCGGGGCGTAATGTCAGATATTCATAGCATTACGCGGGGCGAACCACCTTGAAAATCGCGGTCATCGGTGCAGGTATATCGGGCCTAGGCTGCGCCTATCGCCTGCAAGCACTGCAGCACGATGTGCATGTATTTGAGGCTGGCCCGCGTATCGGCGGACATACCGCCACATACGACGTCAAACTGGGCGCCAGACGCTACGCCGTCGACACCGGCTTTATCGTTTACAACGACCACACCTACCCCAAATTCATCGACCTAATGAGCAAACTGGAAGTGCCCACCAAGGCAACTTCTATGGGGTTTTCAGTCAGCGACGAGACCACCGGCCTTGAGTACGCTGGCAACAACCTCAATACCCTATTTGCACAGCGACGAAATCTGCTATCGCCTACGTTCTTAAATATGGTGCGCGATATCCTGCGTTTCAACCGCCAATCAGTCGCCGACCTTGATGCAGGACGATTGAACAGTGAAGAAACGCTGGGGGAGTACCTCGAGCGAAACGGTTATGGGCAGGCTTTTACCCGACAATACCTACTGGCGATGACCTCGGCTATTTGGTCTGCGGATGTCGATGATGCACGGGATTTCCCCGTGGCGTTTTTCATTCGCTTCTTCCGTAATCACGGCTTGCTGCAGGTGAGGGACCGACCTCAATGGCGGGTCATTGATGGCGGCAGCCGAGAGTACTTAGGCCCCCTCACCGCCAGTTTTGAAGACCGCATACACGTCAATCGGCCGGTTAAGCAGGTGCGCCGGAGCCCTGCAGGGCCTGTCGTCATCACCTTCGCCGACGGCACAGAACAAAGCTTCGATCAGGTGGTCATTGGTACCCATTCTGACCAAGCTCTGGCCATGCTCAGTGATGCAACGCCTCTAGAGACCGCCATACTGGGGGCTATCCCCTACCGAGATAACGACGTGGTTCTGCACACGGACTACAAACTGCTGCCGGCAAACCGCAAAACCTGGTCCAGCTGGAATTACCGGCTAAAACCGGACTCCAATCGAGCCGTTGTTACCTACAACATGAATATCCTGCAAGGTATCAAGGCACCCGAAACCTTCTGCGTGACGCTGAACGACAGCGAGTCAATCAATCCCGCTCGCATCCTCGGGCGCTTCAACTACGCCCATCCTCAGTTTACTGTGGCGGGTGTCAAAGCTCAGCAGCGGTGGCACGAGATCAACGGAGTCAACAACACCTGGTTCTGCGGTGCCTACTGGCACAATGGCTTCCATGAGGATGGTCTATCGAGCGGTCTGCGAGTGGCCGATGCCATCTCTGAGGCAACCAGACTGGCCGCATGATATCTCGGCTCTATCGCGGTACGCTCTATCACTGCCGCCATACACCTAAACGACACAGCTTCAGCTACGACGTGTTCATGCCTTTTGTGCGACTGGACCAGGTTGAAGCACTGACCAATGACATTCCCCTGTGGTCTGCAACCGGACGTGCACTTGCGGAATTTCGACGCTCGGATTTTTTGGGTGACGCAAATAAACCCCTTGTCGACGAAGTGCGGCAGCGCATTTTTGCCGAGACCGGCAAACGACAGACAGGTCCCATTTTTTTACTCGCCAACTGGCGCTATTTCGGGGTGCAGATTAACCCTATTGCCTGTTATTTTTGCTACAAAGACGATGGCGAAACCTTGGAATATATTGTCGCTGATGTCACCAATACCCCATGGGATGAGCGCCACAGCTATGTACTACCCGCAAATCACGGTGCAGGACCACTGATGGTGTCCTTTGATAAGGCGATGCACGTGTCACCCTTTAACCCCATGACCATGGAGTATCACTGGCGCAGCACCGAACCCGGTGCCACCCTCGCCATTAAACTGAGCAATATGCAGGGTAAGCAGCGTATTTTTGATGCAACCTTGCGGCTGGAGTCGGTGCCATTTTCAGCATCGAGTTTAAATCGGGCGCTGCTGCGCTATCCGTTTATGACCGCTAAAGTCGCCGCAGGTATCTACTGGCAGGCGCTTTGCCTTTGGTTAAAGCGCGTACCGTTACACCCTCATCCGAACCGGGGCTGACCACGTAGCCCCGAGAACAGGCAAATGACACTTTAGGGAGTTGCCCATGACCAATGTCAGCGTCCGCGATATCACTCGATTGCCGCTTATCAACCGAATTCGGCAACCCCATGCAGCGCGCGACCTCTTGCTACGCTTGTTTCGCAATATTTCCGTGGGCACCCTGACGATTCACGATGGCGAGGAAACCTTCGAACTCGGCGATGACAGTAACCGTGCTGCACCCCACGCCGAAGTCACCATTCACCATCCGCGAGCGTATTGGCGGGTGTTAGCTGGCGGCACCATTGCATCGGGAGAGGCTTATATCGATGGCGATTGGTCGAGTCGCAACCTGACCGAAGTGACCCGTTTGTTCAGCGCCAATATGGCGACCATGGAAGCGATGAAAGACAAGCAACACTGGTGGACGCGAGCGGCCCTAAAAGCGACCCACCTCGCCAAACGAAATACC
>PR_CR_10_Liq_3_inCRDRAFT_1000279_pt1 | contig 14422 bp, 10 predicted proteins | sample PRCRCaboRojoPR_2_FD_10240 | JGI IMG/M metagenome (IMG submission 10240)
TACTCAATTGAGACATATGTGTCTCCTGCCTGTAGCGTAATACCATATAGCGTATAGCTCTCTGCGTTATATCCGCTATATGGCGAGTCAGGCTCTAATAATACTGTGTTGCCCGTAGTAACCGAAACGTCAGATAACAAGCTAGGGCTAGCGCCTGTTTTGAATGTAGTTGGCTGTGTAGCGCTAGTCCTCACACCAAAGAAAAATGCTCTAGGAGCGCCTTCGTTGTTAGTTATAAATTGATTTATAACTCTTGCCTGATTGCCTAATTCTGTCACTTCAGCAGCAAAATCGAATCCGTCTACAATATCTGCTCTCGTTGGCGGTGTACTAGTGTTCGCCGTAAAGATATAAAAGCTGGGATACGTAAATCCTGCTGAAATAGTTGTATCTGACGCATTATTATCTACTGTATAGGCTGTTCCCGTCACCGCTTCAGGTCTGCTGAATGTTGTTGTAAGACTAACGCTACGACCCGAGTTATTATCTTTATGTAGCGGATCTGTAAACGTCATGGTTCCGCTTCCAGAAATATTAGATAGACTACCACCTACGCCTGTTACAGCATGGCTATAATTATTAGAACTTGCTACTCCCGATTGACTTACGCTATAATTTACTGTGCTGTAACTTTCAAGAAAGTTTTTACCGCTCAAATTACTAAAGCTAATGCTTGAATTCACATTCTGCCAATTAAAAGAAATCGCTGGAGTGTCACTAGTCCACTCTGCTCCATCGTCTAACTCAAATGTAAGAACAGCGCTAGCACTACCGCCTGTTAATCCTGAGCCGTTGCTCTGTATTGTTGCTGTGCTGTTAGTATTAAAAGTTTGACTCCAATCTACACCACCAGCTGGTGTGGGGCTAGGACCGCTTGTTGTATAGTCACTGAGTGTAAGATGAACGCCGCTGCCTCCAGAAACGCTCTTGACCGCAGCCACGTATTGGTCTACAAAATCGTCTGGGTTTGTAGCGCTAGCTGTAAACTGTGTAGCTGGTTGATCCCAACTGAGACTCTGTCCGCTTGCGCTTACTGTTGGGCTAAAGTTAGCTAGCTCTACTCTAAGTTGATCCTCGTGAAAAAACACTCTACGAATCGCTTGTGCTGTCTCGCTATCTGGATCTTTGAATCTATAGCTGTCTCGAAACTGATTACTGTCTCCCGCTACTTCAAACTCTATGTGACCCCATTCAGCAACACCATCGCCACCAGCTCCAGGAGAATAGCCTAGACGATCAAGAGCGTCTGTAATAACTTCTGCTTTAAATTTACGAGTCGCTTCATCAAATATCAGAACAGAGTTTGACGATACATCATTACGAGTCGCAAACTCAACGTCATCCATTTGAAGTATATTGACAGAACCACCACCAGCACTACTAGCCCACTGACTCATTCGTGTGCTGACTTGAGATTTGAATCTCTCGATTTGCTGAATAAGATCTTGCTTAAACTTATCGTCTGTGGTTGACAGAGAAGCGATTCTTTGATTAACTTCTACTTTTAGCGCTTCAAATTGAGAAAGAAGATCTGTAAATGACGTATCATTTTTTAGATTTTCTTCATTTAATTGCGAGAGTAGCTGTTCAAATACCGGAGTAAGATCAGCGGGATCTCCTTTCTCGCCTTTAGGACCTCTTTCGCCCTGAGGACCAGTATCCCCCTTATCGCCCTTTTCTCCTTTCTCGCCTTTGTCTCCTTTCTCACCTTTTGGACCAGCTGGACCAACATCTCCCTTATCGCCTTTAGGACCAGCGTCACCTTTAGGTCCCGTGTCTCCCTTGTCGCCTTTAGCTCCAGTTAATCCTGTATCGCCCTTTGGTCCAGCGTCACCTTTTTCGCCTTTAGGACCAGTATCTCCTTTATCGCCTTTTTCGCCTTTTGGTCCAACTTCGCCAGTGTCGCCTTTCTCGCCTTGAGGACCCTGCTCGCCTACGTCACCCTTTTCACCCCTTTCTCCTTGGGGACCTTGTTCTCCAGTATCTCCTTTATCGCCTTTTTCTCCCTTTTCGCCGTCAAGACCAGCTGGACCAGGATCGCCCTTTTCGCCTTTTGCCCCATCTTTTCCGTCGACACCAGGAGGACCCTGAGGTCCTTCAATAGGATCAGGTATACTCTCTTGAATTGCTTTGGGGAGTTCGCGCTCTAAAAGTCTTTCTGATAATGAGTAAGCAGCTTTTAGTAGTTTAGCCTTTTCAATTTCATTCATCATCACTCTCTTCGTCTATTAGATCCTCTAGGACGCCAGAAAAGTTCTGTAACAATTTTCTATCAGCATCACTTATATATTGTGGACCTTCTTTGTCTTCATTATCATCTTCATCATCTTTTTTGTCGCCAGTATCTACTTGAGGCTGAACGCTAGCTCTCATAAATTGATCATCGTCTTGATCTTCAGGCTCTTCTTCTTTTTCTTGCTCAATCTGTTTTTGAATCTCTTCAATATCGTCTTCATTCATATATAGAACGTTTTTCTGTACCCATTCCTTCGAATAGTATGTTCCTCTATATTCATCAATATCACGCAAAATCTGTAAACGGTTTTGAAGAATTTCAGACTCTTTAAGTTCTTGAAAGTGATTGTCCGCCATAAAGTCATACCGAAGCGCTGCTTGAATAGCTGGCCAATCTTCTGGGGCAATAACACCTTTAAGAATCAGTTGTTTCTCTAATATTTTGTCAAAAAGAATAGAAAAACGAGAACGTAATCTTTCAACAAACTTTCCAAACTTCACTTCATCTCTGGTAATTTCAGAAGCACGACCCAAAGAAAACCCTGCTTCAGGTTCCATACGAGACATAGGCACATTCAGCGCCTTGAGTAGTCTTTTCTGGAAATACATTACATCTTCAAGTTCACCGAGATTCTGACCACCAGGAAGTGTAGTGATCTCTGTACCTCTACCGCCCTCGCGTCTTGGTAGCCAGAAGTCGTCTGTCATAGACATATGTCTACGGTCGTCTTTGATGTCACCAGTATTCGCATCGTAAACTAAACGATTCTTATGCTTCGTCATCATATCTCGCAGATATTGCTCAGCTTTTAGCTTGGGCAGATTACCTACGTCAATATAGAATATTCTACGCTCTGGAGCGCGAGAAATACGATAGATGACTACAGCGTCTTCCATCATACGAAGCTGATTCAGAGGCTTATATGCTTTATGTAGATGAGATAATACTAAAGTATTGCTTTCGTTAAGAATACCAGAAGTGACGTTTACAATAGAGTCTTTGGCTATCTTAAGACCTTTGATATCGTCAGACATGAATTGTTGATTCATGTTAGCTTTGTTATTAAAGCCTCTTTCATTATAAATGTAATATTCGTTTTTGATACGCTTAGTCTTAAACGCATTTTGCCCTTCGCCATTCTTTACAGTTTCGTACTCTTTGATCTTACGAATTTTACGAGGGTCGATATAGCGTAGCTCTTGAATGCCTTTGCGAGGAGCCTTTACGTCAATCATAACGTGATAGTTGATTCTTCCGTCAACATACCACTTCTGGAAAATATCATAGCCCTGATTAGCAAAATCAAGAAGTTTTAATACATTATCAAATTCTTCACGAATCTTCTTTTTTACGGCGTCAGAGACGTCTACGTCATCGGTAACGCATTCCACAACTTTCTGATCATTAGTAATACAAATAGCATCATTAACGATGTCCTCTACAGCTTGAATCACTTCAGGCTGCTGCATCATTCCTCGATATTTTTGTACCAACTCTGCTTCGCTTTTAGCAGTGCCGTCCATATCGATGTATGAACTTGCTGCTGCGCCAGTGATCGCAATATTGACCGAACCGTCATCATTATTCTCTTCAATAAAAGAAGGAATATTTTTAGACTGTTCTTCTTTTTTTCGCTTTATTTCAAAGCCAAATAAATCCATCGCAAGACCCTTCGATTTGCTTTTATATGATATTATTTATACACACAAATAAAAAAGGGAGACTAACGCCTCCCTTAATCGTCAAACGCTATAGATTAAGCGTTAGTGTTAGCGTCACCGGTGATGCCGCCAGAAACGTTCCACCAGTCGTATTCAAAGGTTGCTTCGAATGTCTGTATTTCTTCGCTGTCCCAAGAAGTAGTAATTTCGCCTAGAGCAGTCGGGAACAAGCCGTTGAAGTTGTACTCTCGAATGATGTTTCCTGCTTTTGAGTATTGAATAATTTGCGCTTGAGATTTATACCCAGCAGGAGTAGCTGCTTCGTTAACGTTACCAACGTGCGAATTTATAGCAGCCATCCAGTTCTCAAGAGCATTTCGGACCAGAAAGTCTTCGTCGTTCAAGATAGTCATTGTCCAAGGGTCAAATGTTCTATTACCCGCAAACTTTACCTGACGACCAAAGTAAGGTACAGTAATAGTACCTAAGTTTGACGCAGGAAGCTGCGAGGCTTGAGCCATAAACGATAACTTTTGATCGCCAGTGTTGTTGACAGGATTCGTCATTCGGCATTCAAACAGAGACGCTCTCGCACCTCCGAATGTTAGCTGACTACGAATTTCGTTGATATTAAATGCCATGTTTGTCTCCCTTTATTTTTATACCGCGCCTACAACTTCTTCAAACTCAACACCAGTTCTGACGGCGACAAAGTTAAGTTGAATAAAGTTGATAGAGCGAGCAGGTTTAACGAATATGTCTCCGACAAACTGGTTACCGTCAATCACTTCAGCTGTGTTGTTTGTTTCGTCACACACAACTCGGAAGTCAAAAATGCCTCTTCGACCTTGTACTTCTCGTAAGAAGGGCTCAACTAAGTTAACAAACTGTGCCCGAGTAAATTCATCGTTGAATTCAAACAAGAGCGCTTTAGATGCAGTAGCAATTGCCTTTTCGAGTACGATGAACAGTCGACGAACGTTAATTCGATCAAACGCGCTATTGATCGGAGAGTATGTCTTGTCTCCAAACAAGAGAGTGCCACTTCCTGGCTCGCTGATAACAGGGTTAATGCTGTTGAGATACAGACGGTCTCTCTCGGCTCTGGGAGGATTAACTCTAAGTCTGACTACATTCTTGATAATTCCTCTGTTGTAACCAGCGGGAGAGAACCAAGGATCTCTGTCGTTATCAGTTCTAGCGCATAGACCAGCGATATCGCCATTCAGAGGAACCCATCGATAGACATCATTATATTTGTCGTATTGATATTTGTAACCAGAATCTACAAACATATATGAGCTACCGGTTAGCCCTGCTGCCCAAGACAGAATTTGATCGACTGTATTACTTTGCGATTCTTCAGGAGAAGCAAACACTACACAGTCTTTTCTGAACTCTGCTATATTGTTAGTGATATAGTTTGCTAAAACAGTGCCTCTACCTTTACCTTGAATTAGAAGAGAAATGTCTACAGTTTCAGAATCTCGATATAAATCGTAGCCTTGAACAACATCTCCAATTGCAATGCTACCTTCGTCATCACCATCAGCACCGCCAGTCAGCGAGCCAAATGAGAAAATAGAAGATGCGACCATTGCATTCGCCTTTGCTTGAGTTGTTGAGATATATTTTGATCGATTTTCCAGAACGTCTCCAATATAATTGTCAGTTCCGTTGATATTAGTTGTTCCTGGAACAGTGCTTACGTTTTCATAAATCTCAAGAATTGATCCTGCTGTTCCAGAAATTTCTCCAGTCAAATCTCTAACAACTACATGTACAGAATTCGCTGAAGGAGCGGACAAGAATCTGTTAGAATCTGACCACTGTGTGGAAAACGTATCATTGTAAGTTGCGGTACCAGTATACGGAGTGGTAAATGTGATATTTGCGTTGAATGAACCACCCACATCTTCTGCGGTAACGCTCTCAACGATCAATCGAATTCCTGTATCTCCTAGAATTATAGCTGTTCCTTTAGGCACTGTCGAGTTTATAGCAGCTGATGAGCCAAATCCCGTAGCAGTTGCAGTTCTTGCGAATGGCTGAATCGTAATGGTATTTACTTGCAATTCAGCATCAAAAGAAGCAGTGTCGCCCGCAGAGTCTGTGGAGCAAAATGAAACTTCAATTGAGTTGCCCAAATCTCCTACATATTTTGCATCAAAGTATGTAGAGGCTGCAGCCGCTGCTGTAGCAGAAGCTGTTCTTGTTACATAAAGAGCATTTGAGTAACTTAAGAAATTAGCTGCCGAAAAAAATGTTTCGTGATTTGTCCACTGCTGAGAAAAGGTACCTGGATCTGTATAATATGTTTTCGGCTCACCGAAAATTTGAGTTAGTTGCTTTTCGTTTGAGACCAGAGTTCTTTCATTTACAGGTCCCCATCGAAACACACCAGCAATTGCTCCAACTGAAGTTGATACAGCAGGAACGATACCCGTTAAATCGATTTCGCTTACATTAACGCCAGGGCTTACTTGAAATGCCATGTTTCGTTCTCCTTGTTAAATTATAAAGGTTATTCTTATTACATTATTTATACATTTTATAATTCACAAAGCCCAAGTAGCGCTTAATAATTGTCGAAAGCAGACAAAGAAAAAAAGTCTTCAACAGGACTTTCGTCGTCATAGTTGTTAAATCCAATAGGGAGCAATTCGTCCATAAGCGCCTGCTCTTTTTGCTCTTTTAACATACTCATCGTATTTATATTAGTGATCTCTTTGAAGAACATCTGATCTGTGAGCCAAGAGAATAAAACAAGACACATAATCAAATCGTCGTTACATCCGTGTTCTGCTTCGTAAGAAGTTCCTTTTCTGGAGAACGTGGACATTTCATTTATAGTGTCAAAATCACTGACTATAAGTTGATCTTGCTCGACCATCAGTTTTAGCATATTACAGCCAATAGCTTTGACTGACTTAGTAGTTCGTATTCCTCTATCTACATTAGAGGTGAATCCTAAAGATATCCTTTTACCCGATCTGCCTGCTGATTCTGTATATAGCAGACTTTCAACTTCAAAATCATAGTGTAATATTTCAGAGACTTGTTGTCCAATATCGTTAATTTCGACTAATATGTAGGCATCATTATATCTCATAGAACATTGGTATATAATCTCAGCGTAATCAATTGGCACGACCATGTTGTCTCTATAAGTACAGACTTGTTTATAAGGCATTTCAGTCACGTCCATCACCTGAAACGCAGAATAGTCTAAGCCCTTGCCTCTAGAAACGTCAGCAACGATAACATATATTCTGTCAGGATCAGGCATTTCGTATATCTTCAGCCCATCCTTTTCTTGAATAGGAGTTCTCATTACCAATTGTTTTAGTTTTGAACCGTCGATAAGTGTACCAGAACTACCGATAAATTCACAACAAAATTCTTGATTGAACTTATCTTGGTCAAAATCCATCGCAGCTAGCGTTTCTTCTTTCCACTTTTCGTCTCTTCCAGGAACTTCCCACCATGGCACTTCGAGATAAACGTAGCCGTTTCGATTTTCTTTTGCGCCTTCGCAAGTTTTATAGAAGTGATTTAGACCGTTAGGAGTTGACGTAAACAGAATTTTTGTTGTTTCACCAGATGAGATTGTGGGGAATACTGAAGCAAAGAACTCGTCCCAGTTTTCTACGAATGCCGTTTCGTCAATATACAAGAAAGAGATAGACTTACCACGAATTGCGCTCGATGAAGTCGCGCCAGCGATGATTTTACACCCGTTTTCAAATTCTACTGAACCTTTGTTCCATTCTATAACACCTTGTTGTAACCATTTAGGCAATGCTTCGTAGGCTATTTTAATGCGATCTAAGATTTCGCGAGCAGCATCACCTTTGTTGGCGAGAAGCGCAACTGTTTTAAATTCGTTAAATAGTATATAATGAAGAATAACAGCAACGGCTGTTGTTGTTTTACCTGCCTGTCGACTCGTGTTAACTGTAACTCTACGGTTTGTTGTGATAGCTTTCAGAATACTTTTTTGATAGTCGTATAAAGCTAATGGAATAAGACCGTGATCTACGTGAACTATTTGAATGTATTTTTCACAAAAGTAAGAAGGATCGTTTGAGCACCGAACATACTCTTGAATCATCTCTGGAGTAAATTCGATTGACGTTGACTTTCTCTTTAAGTTTGGGTTGCCTAAATAGCCCTTTTCCTCATTCATCGCCTTCTTTCATATCCTTTAATAGTTTTTGAAGCTCGGCTGTGCTTCCAACAAACAGATTGTTGTTCGTAACGGACTTAGCTTCTTCTTCTTTGGGGTTCGCCTTTGCTTTTTTCTCGGACATCGAGACTAAGTCTTTGTTTGCGTCAACCAGCGTTTTCATTAGCGTAGAAACAACTTCATAAGCACGAGGGTGCTCGGACGCCTTTGCTACATCTAACATTTGCTGTAGCGCGTCTGTGCCCGTTTCTATGATGTTATAGAAATTTTCTCTCGCGTACTCGAAATCTTGCTCCGAATTTTCAGGAGCCTTAATCAATTCGTTTTCTTTTGATTCGATGATTTCGCCTTCTAATGGCTCAATGCCAAGGCTTTCGCTTATGATGTCTTTTGCCATTATACATTTTCCACGCTCTGCACTATGTATTTCCAATCGTCATCTTTACTTATATCAGCGAAAGGCACAGTTTCGTTAATGTCTGTTGTGCCGACGCCAGCTTCGGTCATTCCAGGCTGTATTGTGATTGTATTTCCTGGTTCTGGATTCTCTATTCCAGCGTAAGTATTAACTTCAACGAATTTAATCACTTTTCTATCGGTAACTGGTCCGAAAAAGTATCCTTTTAATACGAACGTTAGTGTCCAGATAAGCGCTCGCCTTTCTTCAAAAGCACCTTCGTAAGTGTCTTCAACAGTAGCGGAAGTAAGTACAACAGGTATATCTAGAAACAAGTCTAACTCATCAATGAGTTTAGCTGATACAGTAACGTCTGGTTTGAAGAACGGCAAGATTTGTTCTAGTATTTTAGTGCCGTCTTCATTATACTTAGTCATTATATTTAACTCAAAGTCGATATCGTAAGGAGCAGGCGTATAAAGGTTTGCTAAAACATTAGCGTCGGCAACGTCTTTTATTTGTCGAGTTAAGCTAGTCAACTTTCTTTCTGGGTTATACGTCATGCCAGTAATCTCAAACGACATCCTAGGCAACGTTATCGCTGGAGTGTCTAGTAGGCTAGGGTCTTGCTCAAGACGCGCTAGCAGCTTCTCCATAGGCGCATAGTTGATAGGTACGAGCATAGTCTGAACGTCATTGCCAGAATTATCCTTACGCGTTATTTGAATGTCGTTGAACAACGTGCCAAAGAGAGCTACGTATCGCCGAGTTGTCTCATGGTAAAAACGATTGCCGTACATTAGAAGTTATCCTCACCAAATGGATTCGTTTCGCTAAAGTCAATGATATTATCAGCAAATGTTTCAGTAGTTTGATTGTCTGCGATAGAATCGATTCTTTCGAGTTCATCAATAGTCGTGGCGGCTGTAGTTTCGTATTTGTCGAACAGTGTATCGATTTCGAGAACACCCGTATCAAACCTTTCGTTAGAGAACTCAAACAGTTCACAGCGAAGATCATACATTTGTAGACTTCCCATCTGATAAAATACAGATTCGTGTTCTACGTGCATAATCTCAAATATCTTACCGTTTAGCGGAAAGTATAAAAGGTCTCCTTCGCGAGGGCGACTTAAGTTTGCGTAATGCCCCACATTTTGATCAAACACGCGAATCGCCAATGTCATCGTCATAGAGTCTCGAATTTGTAACCCAAACTTAGAAAGGAAGTCTCCTTCGCCTTCAAATCCTTCAACGTTTTTGACATACATCTCAGCTTGATAGGCTTCTTCAAACGTAGGAAGATCATCTTCGTTGAGAATATCGTCGTGGTTACTTCGATTGCGTACCACGTACCAAGTATCGATACCATATATTCGTATAGATTCGATAACAAGGTCTTCTATGAGCGTTTGCTCCATAGAGTTTTGGAAGTTTTCGAAGTAAAAGTTCTTCATTAGCCGATCATATCCGAAACGGGCAAGCTGTAGCTGACAATAACTTCTTCTTCAAGGCGAAGTATTTCTTCTCTAGCGTCAGCGAGTATCTGCTCACCGTTAAATTGTACATTTCCTGGCAGCGTCATACCAACAAACTTCGTAAGATTGCTACCCCATTGGTGTTTGATTTTTGCTGTTGCGTAATTTTGTAGCCATCGATCTTTCCAAACGTCAGGATATGACATAGGATCAAGGACTTGATACGCTTCAACAATAATATATTCTCCCACAGGAAGTTTGCTCCAGTCCATATCGATATACAATCTGTTTACGTGACGATTGTATCGAATAGGTTGCGCTCCGTTTAGAATTTCTTCCATAAACTGAAGATGGGACATCGCCATATAATACTCAGTAAGATTGTAATTATAGATGTCGTGAAGATTATTCAAAACGAACTGGTATTGGACATTAAACATACCAGAACTTGCTACAATACTTGTAGACAACGTGAAGATATTGACAGCACCAATAATTTCTTCAGGAATATCGATGTATCCTCTATCAATATCATCCTGTGTTATTTGATGCTTAAGAAAGGTCTTCTCTGTTCCGTCGAAGTGATAGTCTGCCCAGTATGCTAGCGCTTCGTCTATGCGATCTTCGACTTGATCGTCATCTACGTTGATCTCGATAACAGGTTTGCCGAGTTTTCGCAAACACCACTGTTTGAATTCTGCTCTGGTTGTAGGTTGTGCCATAAGAGATTCCTAATTAAGGCTATTTATTATAGTATTTATTTTTTAGCGGAATTCTTATTTTCCCATTCCTCTTGAGATCCAGGGAATCTCCAAGCCCAGATTGCTACTAGCCCCATAAAGATTCCAGAATAAATTACAGCATTTAGATTGTGCGTAGTGAACCAGGTAAACGCAAGCGTACTTGACATTACCGCTAGCATCATATACTTCATATTTGTAGGAAAGATGCGCTTCTCGTTCCAGTTTGTTAAAAAGGGACCAAAGTGCTTGTGATTGTACAACCAGTCGTGCATTTTCTTACTTGATTTTGCAAAGCAATAAGCTGAAAAGACCAAGAATATAGAAAAGGGTATCCCAGGAGTGATGACGCCAATGTAAGCCATCCCAAGCGAGAGATACCCCAAACTCATCCAAACATATTTCATAATTATCCTTGCGCTTCAGTCCATGATACCCTTGCTCGAATATCCTGTGATTGTCCAGTATTATTGGTTGCGAAAATAGTAAGCGTATCTGGTCCATCTGGGTAAGAGTTAGGACCGCCAAGTATACTATTACTTAGGTCTCGAATATCTGTTACGTCAAACGTTGTAGCAGAAGCTCTGTTTGACCCTTCGTCAGTCAAAAACTGAGCAACAAGGTCGCCGCCCGTAATTGTCGAAGCCACATCTGAATGATCCATATACTGAGCAATACTACCATTACCCGCTGGTAACCAGTTATTGTCTACTCCGAATGACAAAGATTCTCCATTAATTTTCGCTTCAATTGTCATCTGCGCTGCGGTCACAACACCAATAGAGTTTAGCGTCAAAGCAGATCTATTAATCAGATTGCGCACTCCATAGAAACCAGAGATACCATAGTCTACACTTGGAGCTAGGCGTACAGTCAGAATAGGAACTGTCGCTCCTGCCCCAACAGTAACGGCACCGCCGTTAATTGCGCTGAATAGATACGATTTGTCTTTATCGAACCTTCCGTCCATGATTACCGACACACCCCAGTGACTTAGTGAAGGCGAGCAGTTTTGGTTAAACGACAGCCAACTATCATTAACGAGAGCCGTTTGATTACCAGCAGTCAAACCATAAACGTTTCTATTGTCAAAGTTTAGCGTTAATATTCCGTTGGTTTCGGTGCCTTTCGTATATTCAATATACTCATTATTGATAATAATTCTTCCGCTCGTTGGCAGTAACGCGCCTTCTTCTGCTAAAATATCGACCGACGTGCTTCCAGTAGTCAATTCGCTTTGTAGCGATCCGTTCTTAGAATTGGTAGCAATTTCGAATCGACCAGGAATGTTACCAGATCGCATAAAGGCTTCAGTATTGACGTTGTTATTCACAATTTCGTGACAATAATAAATTCTTCCGTCAATTCCTCGCATACCATATCGAATCTTACCAGCACCGTACCATGAATAATCCAAGAAGATCATCTGCATCTTGTTTGCATCAAAGATATATTTAGAAGGACCAGTGCCGTCTAGCGGATCTAACGAAAAGTCTGATCGCTTAATCTTAGAGTCGTTAGTTTTTACAATCTTTAGCGTCGTTGTGGTTTGTCCATTATATTCTGGAGTAACGATCATATTTGTGTCGTCAATCAGTTTCAGAACTGTATAACTCTTTCCTTTTAACACGATGCTATCGTTTTCATTCAGTTGTGTTTTGAACTTCGTGTTAGTTCCAGTTACTGTAGAAGAACCGTTTGTTACAGAAGCGAATCCTGACAGTTGTTGTGTGCTGTTTCTTAATACAACATACAAGTCATCTCCGTCATATTCAAAGAACATACCATTCTGATCATCAAACAGACCTGACCTAACAGTAGCGTCTGTGTAGCCCGTAACTTCTACTTGCGACAGCCCGCCTGGACTTAAATCTGTGGGGAGATCAAGTGGGTCTACAGGTATCGTTACTGTAAATCGTTTGCCGTCAAGTACGCTACTAATTGTTGTTGATATATTATATGGATTTGCGCCAGCTGTAACTTCAAATCCTATCAGATTAACGGTAGCTCCAGGTCTAAATTGATCTGGATTCACAAAACCGTGTAGTTGTTCTGTTTCAACGACCATTTCATAATTTTGATTGGTTACTGCATCATAGGCATCGGCATTTACGCTTACGCTGAATATATCATAGGTTGGGCTGAACAGAATACCTGTCGAGAACTGAATACCTTTACCTGACTGATATCGGAAGTAGTTTCGAGTTTGTCGAATAATTTTACAGTTAGGTGAAGTTGCTTCTGGGTTAATCTGAACCCCGCCATCGAAGAATCTATGTTGAGCAGTACCATCATTTCGAGCATAAACAAGTGTCGTTGCTGTGTCTAACTGAGCGCTATCTGCATAATTGGCATTTGTGAGCGCTCTATATTCGATCACCGTATCACTTAAAACTCTAGTGACGACAAATGACCCGATCCAATCTGTTGCCACGACGTTTTCGTCAACAACATATATTTTAGATCCAACAAAGAAGCCGTGAGGCGAACTGAAACTGATTCGAATATTACGCGTTCCGCTTACTCTGTTGATCGAGTCGAACGGAATTTCTGAAGAGAAGTAGAATCCGCCTGTGTAAATAATCGTGTAATCTGTGCTTTGATCTCCAACATAGGTTGTATCTTGATTAGGCACGATAAAGAACGACGTAGGAGAAGTTACTTGTGTGATCAAGAAGCCTCTGTCGAGATTTAGAGTGTCTAATGTTTCTTTAAGAATGATAGGTTGACCAACGTAAAAGTCTTCTACGGGCGCTTGATCTACAGTAACTTCAAGCCCATTAACAGAAGTCGTATTCAAGTCGACACTGAATATGCGTCTTGTACAGTAAATGGACCCGTTAGACCAGCGCCAGATGTTGCGGGCGTCCAAGTCGAAATGAAGGTTGACCCGTCGGATATACCAATTGGTCCTATAGGAGTTACGTTACCGTCGTTAGCTTCATAGTGGACCTCTAACGTGTTATTTTCGTTAAAGATCACATAAGCAATTTTTGATCTAAGATTTTCATTTTCGTCGTCTACTGGATTAGATGTACCTGTATATCGCAAAATAAATCGACGATTAGGTGCTGTGCCTTGGATCAAGCTATCATATCTAGCAACTCGCATATCTTCAGACCAGATATGTAGATGCGGGTCATCAAAATAATCGGCTTGCCCTAAATTTTGTGAACTTTGAGTTCCGCTATTACCAAAAAATACAATACCCTCGGCGTTAGCCCTCACTTGATTGAAGGAATAATTTCCTACTGTAAACGTGAAAGGTAATTGATTGTTGTTTGTGCTAGATAAGTCGTTGTTATCTGGATCGCCTCTATTCTCGATTGTCTGCCAGCCAGTCAACGACTCTAGAGCGGTTTCGTATGTCAAGCCCGTAGTGATCGGAGTAGACTGAATTGTTGAAGGCAAAATAGAAACGATTTGGTCGGCTGTAAACGCTGGCTCATTCGCTTTTTGATAAATTCCAGGAATGTTATTCTGAAGAATAGCCGTTTCCCATTTTGTAGGCTGAAGAGAGTATTCAAAGTCAGTATCAATCAGCGACTCGGGATTACTCACGCGCATCTTATCAACAGGATCTGAGTACGCACCGAACGGTTCAATCTGGTGAGCACCGTCGTCCACATAGATCTGTAGACTATCGGTAGAACTCATCGCGCTGGTATCATACGCTAAAGTAATTGTCGTGTGATCGGTTTCGGCATTATATGATACTGTTG
>PR_CR_10_Liq_3_inCRDRAFT_1000281_pt1 | contig 14389 bp, 9 predicted proteins | sample PRCRCaboRojoPR_2_FD_10240 | JGI IMG/M metagenome (IMG submission 10240)
CTGGCCGAAGCTTAAAGAAGTAATCTACGCATAACCGAAAAAACGCCGGCCAAGCCGGCGTTTTTTTTGCCTGTTGAACACCTACGAGTATATCTGATGTCGCAGCAGCTCATGAAAGACGCCCTCGAATACCATGCCTTACCGGTACCGGGAAAGATCAGCATCGAACTCTCCAAACCCGCGAGTACCCAACGGCATCTAGCCATGGCTTACTCTCCGGGTGTTGCTGAGCCTTGCTTGGAAATAGCCCGCGACCCCGCCCTCGCATATCGATATACGGGCAAGGGTAATAGCGTTGCGGTTATCAGCAACGGCTCCGCAGTACTGGGCTTGGGTAACTTAGGTGCTTTGCCCAGCAAGCCCGTCATGGAAGGCAAGGCGCTATTGTTCAAACGCTTTGCGGATATCAATGCTATTGACGTTTTAGTGGATACCCAGGACGTGGATACCTTCGTGACCTGTGTTCGCGCTATTGCTTGCACCTACGGTGGCATCAATCTTGAAGACATCAAAGCCCCCGAGTGTTTCGAGATTGAGCAGCGGTTACAGGCGCTCTGTGATATTCCCATTTTCCATGACGATCAGCACGGTACTGCCATTGTCACTGCGGCCGGACTCATCAATGCTTTGGCAGTACAGGAAAAGGCCCTGAGCGACGCTACTATTGTGTGCTTGGGGGCGGGTGCCGCGGCGGTGGCGTGTATGAAGTTGCTCCTTGAAATGGGCGCCGACCCTAGTCGCATGCTGATGCTCGACAGACAGGGCGTTATTCACAGTGGTCGTGAGCACCTCAGTGAGCAGAAGGCGCTGTTTGCGGTCGATACCGACAAGCGTACCCTCGAGGACGCCATGGTCGATGCGGATGTCTTTATCGGCCTGTCGGGGCCCGACTTGGTGACACAAGACATGGTGCTGTCAATGGCGCCGCGTCCCGTTATTTTTGCCTGTTCAAACCCGCACCCAGAAATCCAACGCGAGCTTGCGCTAGCCGCTCGAAGTGACTTGGTGATGGCGACGGGACGATCTGATTACCCCAATCAGGTCAATAACGTGTTGGGTTTTCCCTTTATTTTTAGGGGCGCTTTGGACGTCCGCGCGTCCGCTATTAACGAGGCAATGAAAATCGCGGCGGTGCATGCGCTTGCGGAACTGGCCCGGGAGCCGGTGCCTGAGTCGGTACTTGATGCGTACAGCCTGGTCGAGCTGCAGTTTGGGCCCGACTATATTTTGCCAAAGCCCATGGACCCACGTTTGATGCCTATTATTGCCCCGGCTGTTGCCCGCGCAGCGATTGCATCGGGGGTCGCACGGGCGCCTCTCGATGAGGATTACGAAGAGCAGCTTTGGGGTGGTGTGGGCATGGGTGCCGATCGCAACTGGCGCTGAATTTCTTTTTCCTAGAATAAGCCTCTGAGTTCGTCGGTGCCCANGGGCTGCTCATCGTCGCCGGACTCGGCCGGGATGAATTCTTCCAAGAAGTATTCGAACATACTGCCGTCGGGGGCGCCTTTAACGCGCAGGCCGCTGTTGCGATCTACCCGCAGTCGCACGACGCCCGGGGGCATTGGGTCGGCTGGCAGCTCTGGTCCCAATGCCTTAGCCATGAACTCTATCCAGATGGGCAGGGCGGCGGTCCCTCCGAACTCACGTCGCCCCAACAGACTGTAATCATCGAAACCGACCCAGGCAGTGGTCGCCAGCTGGCGATTAAAGCCCGAGAACCACGCATCCCGCGGTCCATTCGTCGTACCGGTTTTGCCCGCAATATCGCTGCGTTCGAGTACCCTTGCCCGTCGGCCGGTACCCCGACTAATCACGTCACCGAGCATTGAACGCACGATGTAGGCAGCTCGCGGATCCATGACTTGCTGCGCCGGTCGAGCCGTCGACTCGGTGCTGCCACCGAGGATATCTTCCATGCGGGTTGGTTCCTCGTCGACGCGGTTACTTGGGGAGCTGCAGTCGGCGCAGGCGGTAAGTGGATCAGCCTGAAAAATAACGTCACCCTGAGCATTCTCGATGCGCTGAATGAGGTACGGCTCTATTCGATAGCCGCCGTTGGCGATGGTGGCGTAGCCGGACACGACCTCTAGAGGTGTGTAGGCGTGGGTGCCCAATGCCAGAGTCAGGTTGGCCGCCATGTCGCTGGTGTCAAATCCCAGCCCAGCGACATAGTCGACGAAGCGACGGACCCCTAGGCGCTGTAATACGCGGATTGAAACCAGATTTCGGGAAAAAGTAAGGGCGTCTCGCAAACGGGTCGGACCATAGAATCGGCCACTGTCATTCTCGGGACGCCAAATTTCGTCGTTGGATAAGTCATCGAGCACAATCGGGGCATCGTTGATCAGCGTCGCTGGGGTGATGCCCGACTCAAGCGCTGCCGCGTATAAAAACGGTTTGAAGTTTGATCCGGGCTGACGTCGAGCCTGTGTTGCGCGATTGAATTTGGATAATTCGAAACCCATACCGCCGGATAGGGCTCGAATGGCACCGGTTTCGGTATCCACCGAGACCAGTGCGGCTTGCGCGCGGGGCACCTGCGATAAGCGCCACTGGTTACCGCGCCGCTCTATGCGCACCATGTCCCCTACCGACAAAAGCTCATCGACGCGAGATACCGGCGCGGTGAGGTTCTCGGTGCGATAGCGGCGAATTTTCGACAGGTCATTCTGCCAGCTTAGACGCCGGAGCTCCCCTGACTTATCGATAACATTGGCACCTTGAAGATCCACCCCAGTCACAATGGCCGGTGGTAGTCCTGCAATGATTGGCATATTGTCGAGGGCTGCGAGCCAGCGTTCCAAACGCTCCTCTGCGCTCTCGTCATCCTTGGGCGGTAGTCGTCGCTCCGGGCCGCGCCAACCATGACGTCGGTCGTAGGTTTTTAGGCCATTAACCAAGGCATCACGGGCGGCCTCTTGGAGCTCCGCGACAACGGTTGTGTGGACTACATAGCCGTCACTGTAGGCGTCGTTACCAAATAGCGACAGCATTTCTTGGCGGACCATCTCGGCGACATAGTCCGCTTCAACCTCTACCAGCAGACCGTAGTACGCCGCTGTGACCGGCTCTGCAATGGCTGCATCTCGCTCGATATTTGAGATAAATCCCAGCTTTGCCATTCGGCCGAGTATCCAATCCCGTCGCACTTTGCCCGCCTCGGGGTTGCTGAGGGGGTTGTTATTGGATGGCGCTTTAGGCACTCCGGCGAGCATAGCCAGTTGCGCAAGATTCAGATCCTTTAGTGATTTGCCGTAGTAAGTCTGGGCTGCCGCCTCGAAGCCGTAGGAGCGATGGCCGAGGAACACACGGTTGACATAGAGTTCAAAAATTTCTTGTTTAGTCAGTGCCCGCTCGATTTCGAGGGATAGCAGTATTTCGTTGAACTTGCGTAAGAAGGTGCGTTCTAGGGACAAAAAATAGTTTCTCGCCACCTGCATGGTAAGCGTACTACCGCCCGAGCGCTTCTGACCGGTGGTTACCAGTTCGGCAACAGCTCGCCCAAGACCCAAAAGGTCGACACCCCCATGCTCGAAAAACTGATCGTCTTCAGCCGCCAGTAATGCGTCTACGAAATGTTGGGGTATTTCATCAAACTGCAGAGGTTGCCGTTTTTCCTCGCCAAACTGGCCCATGAGTTTGCCGTCTGCACTCAGAATGCGCAGAGGCGTCTTGAGCCGCACATCCCTCAGGGTTTCCGCCTCTGGTAAGTTCGGGCTTAGGTATAAATAGAGACCCGCCAACCACCAGACAGCGGCGCAGCTAGTGATTAGCGCAGCGATCAGTAATGTTCGGGTATGTCGCAACTAACGTCTCCCAGAGCAGTGAGTTTGGGTGGGGCTTTGCAGCGTAGAGGGATTGTCGCCGTCTGCACGTAAAAATACTGCGTCAAAGTGATCTTTTTCGGTACATATGTTGCAATAACAGCATTAGAAAGACGTAGTATAGCCGCTGACGTCACCATAAGGGCTATTCAGCTTGTATAAGGATCAACCAAGGGCGCGCCGTGTTTGGCCTGTTAGGTAAACGAAAACGACCACAGATGCTGGGTATCGATATTAGCTCGACGACGGTCAAGCTAATTGAGCTCACCCGAGTCGGCCATCGTTTTCGGGTCGAGGCCTACGCCGTGGCGTCGTTACCCCAAGACGCCGTGGTGGAAAAGGCGGTCAATAACATCGAAGACGTGGCCGCTGCTATACGTAGCGTCCACAGTCAGGCGCGTACCAAGAATAAGCACGTGGTATCAGCGGTTGCCGGGTCTTCGGTGATCACAAAAGTACTATCGATGCCAGCTGGCCTCAACGATGAAGATCTTGAAACCCAGCTGACCTTCGAAGCCGATCAATACATCCCATACCCCCTCGATGAGGTTGCTCTCGATTTTGAAGTTCAAGGTGCCACCGCCGGGCGCACCGATATGGTTGATGTGCTGCTAGCCGCCTGCCGACGTGAAACCATAGACGCCCGGGTTGATGCCCTCGAAGCTGCGGGTTTGGTACCCAAGGTGATGGACGTTGAAGCCTATGCCATGGAGCGGGCATTTGAGCTAGTCAAGCCCCAGGCGGATATCGACGATCGTTCTACGGTGGCGATTGTCGATATCGGTGCCACCATGACGACCTTGTCGGTATTGCATCGGGGTAAAACCGTCTACACCCGGGAACAATTTTTCGGTGGCAAGCAGCTTACTGATGAAATTATGCGCCGCTATGGTTTGCCCTTAGAGGAAGCGGGTTTGGCCAAAAAGCAAGGTGGCTTACCCGATGACTACGAGACCGATTTGCTGAACCCGTTTCGGGAGGCGGTGGTGCAGCAGGTAGCCCGCTCGCTACAATTTTTCTTCTCCAGTAGTGATTTCAATGGCGTGGACCACATTTTCCTAGCTGGCGGTGTGGCGGCTATGGATGGTTTGTCCGGGTTGGTGGCTGAGCGCTTGGGCAGTCCTGTGAGTGTCGCCAATCCGTTTGCAGAGATGACGATTGGTACCCGGGTTAATGCCGTAGCACTCAACAGTGATGCCCCAGCTATGATGATCGCCTGTGGTCTGGCTTTGCGGAGCTTCGACTGATGGCAAAAATTAATTTATTACCTTGGCGTGAGGAGCTGCGTGCCGAGCGCAAAGTTGAGTTTTTAACAGCTTTAGGGGTAGTTACCGCCCTCGCTATATTGGCACTGATGGCCATGGATCAGCTGACCAGAGCGGATATAAACCACCAGCAGGCACGCAACCAGTATCTGCAGCAGAACATCGTGCAGCTCGACCGACAAGTCGCTGAGATTCGTGATTTGCAGAAGAAGCGCAGTCAGCTGATTGACCGAATGCGGGTGATTCAGGAATTACAAGGTAATCGGCCCATCATTGTGCGAGTGATGGACCAGTTGGTGCGCACCGTGCCGGACGGGGTTTTTTACACTCAGCTCACCACCCGCGGCGGCAAAATTGCCATTAAAGGTGTGGCGGAATCCAATAACCGCGTATCCAGTTTGATGCGTCAGCTCGATGCCTCGGATTGGCTTGAAGAGCCTAACCTCGATGCGGTTCGCGCAGCCCCCGAGTATGGTCTCCAAGCAACCACGTTCAATCTGACCGTCGCTATTCAGTTACCTGAACCTGAGGACGAGGGCTAAAGATGGCGTTTGTTGACACATTGAAATCCCTTAACGAATTCGACCTCGCTGATCTCGATTTTGAGAACATTGGCAGTTGGCCCGTTGCAGTAAAGGTAGTTACTGCTGTTTTACTATTTCTGTTCGTGATGGTCGGCGGGTATTACTACCATGTTGAAGGGCTGCAAACGAACTTAGCAAACGCTGAGCAACTAGAAATTACCCTGAAACGGGATTTTGAAAAGAAAGCCTTTGAAGCGGCTAACCTACAAGCATACGAGCGGCAAATGGTTGAGATGGAAGAAAGCTTTGGCGCCCTCGTCAGTCAGCTGCCCAGCGATACAGAGGTACCCGGTTTACTCGAGGACATCACCAACAAAGGTGAGTTAAATGGTCTGACCATAAACACCATTGACTTGCTGGAAGAGCGGCCCCAAGAGTTCTACGTCGAGCTACCGATTCAAATCAATGCGGTCGGCTCATACCATGACCTAGGCGCATTTATTTCTGGCATGGCGGGTCTGCCACGTATTGTGACATTGCACGATTTTGAGATTGTGGCAGAGGGTAACGCCACGAATATGCTGAAGATGAATATTCTGGCCAAAACCTATCGTTATCGCGATGGAGACAGCGATGGTTAAGGCCGTGCACACACGTATCTCTGCGCGCTCGATCTTTATCTCGTTTTTATTAGGGATGATGGTTGGTTGTGCGTCTGAAGATATGTCCGATCTCGATGCATTCATGGAAGAGAAGCGTGCCAGGCCCGGTGGTGTGATTGAGCCCATCCCCGCATTTAAAGCCTACGAAGCGTTCGCCTATGCGGCGACTACCATGAGAAGCCCCTTTGATCGACCGGTAGAGGTGCGTGAAGTGCGCCAGCTAAACACGCGTTCAGCGGTGCGCCCCGATGTCAATCGCAGCAAGGAATTTCTAGAGCAGTTCACCCTTGATTCCCTTCAAATGGTGGGCCGTCTAGAGCGCGATAATCAGATTTGGACACTCATCAGAGACCCCGAGGGTGGTATTCACCGGGTTCAAGTTGGAAATTTTCTTGGGCGTGATCACGGTCGTATTGTCGATATGGGCACGACCTTTGTTGCTGTCGTGGAAATTGTGTCCGATGGCACGTCAGATGGTTGGGTCGAACGACCTCGAACCATTGAGCTGACGGCACCGTGAGTCGGAGAACTGAGTTAATGGAGAAAGTCCGCATGAACACTCTGTTACGGCTGCGTCAGGCCGGACTATGGCTGTCGTTACTGGCGGCGCTGCCTGCTGTTGCGGCCCCCACCATTGAAGACATTGCCTTCAGCTCTCAGCCCGGGAGCAAATTTGAAGTGCGACTGCGCTTCAATGAGGCACCTCCGGCCGATATGGCCGCCTACACGATCGAGGATCCCGCGCGCATTGCGATCGATTTCCCGGGTACCAAGAGTGCGCTTGAGCGCAAGCGTTACTCCTTGCCCTATGGCAATGCAACGGGGGTTTTGGTGCTCGAGGCGGGTGACCGTACGCGTATGGTGCTTAACCTCATCAAGTTACTCCCTTACGAGACAGTGGTTAGCGGTAATGAGTTGATCCTGCAGGTGGGGCAAGACAGTAGCGGCGAGTACATTAAACGCGCCGCCACAGTAGGGGTTTTGGAGCAGCAAATTAATCGGGTGGTTGATGTTCAATCACAGTTAACCGATCTCCAGTTTCGTCGCTCGGAGGAGGGTGAGGGCATGCTGATCCTTGAGCTCAGCGACCCTTCGGTTGATGTCAATGTGTTCTCTGCCGGAGGCAATATCAACCTGGAGTTTCTGGACACGGGTGTGCCCGAATCCTTGCTACGACGTTTTGATGTAACGGATTTTGCGACACCGGTAAACAACGTCGAAGTCACCACCACAGAGCGGGGTACACGGCTATTGCTGCGTGCTACAGGGCAGTTCGATTATCTTGCCTACCAGACAGGTAATCAGTACGTTCTGAGTGTTAAGCCGCTGACTGAGGAAGAGAAAGAAGAGCGGTTGAACGAGTTTAATTATGTGGGCGATCGAATCTCGCTCAATTTCCAGAACATTGAAGTACGCGCGGTGCTGCAACTGATTGCCGATTTTACCGAGCTCAATTTGGTGGCCTCCGATACAGTGACAGGGGGCATTACGCTTCGCTTACAGAATGTGCCTTGGGATCAGGCGCTCGATTTGGTGTTGAAAACCAAAGGATTGGGTAGCCGCCAAATTGGCAATGTTCTTATGGTTGCGCCGGCGAATGAGATCGCCGAGCGTGAGCGTCAGGAGATTGAAGCCAACAAGCAAGTTGAGGAGTTGGCACCCCTGCGTACTGAATTTTTACGCATTCGTTACGCTAAAGCTGCCGATGTGGTACAACTTTTCGAGGCCGGCTCCGAGGAGGGTGGATCCCTGATCTCCGACAGAGGGTCAGTGGTGGTCGATGAGCGCACCAATGCCATTATCGTGACCGATACCGCAGCCAAGCTGGCGGAAATTCAGGCACTGGTTGAGCGTGTCGATGTGCCCATCCGACAGGTCATGATCGAGGCCCGTATTGTTATCGCGAATACTAACCTCGATGAAGAGCTGGGCATCGAGTGGGGTGGCGGCTATATCAATCAGGATGCAGACGGCATTACGTCCGTGTCGGGTAGCCGTGAGCAAGTTGTGTCTCTCAATCAGGACATTATCAACGGTCAGACACCGGCACTGTCCTTCCCTGCTCAAGGTGCTGTTGCTGGCGGTGCCGCTGGCGCTGCCGGGGGTGTACAGCCTGGGCTTGGTGCGGCGCTTGTGGACCTTGGTATCTCATCGGCAACCAGCGGCTTTGCGGTGGGCTTTACCTCCGATGACTTATTCCTTACCGCCGAGCTGTCTGCGTTAGAAGCCTCGGGCCAGGGTGAGGTGGTCAGCCAGCCTAAGGTCATTACCGGTGACAAGCAGCAGGCGAGCATTAAATCGGGTACAGAAATTCCTTATCAAGAGGGCGCTGCATCGGGTGCAACCACCACGGCTTTTAAAGAGGCTGTACTGAAATTAAACGTTACACCGAACATTACCCCCGATGACCGGATCTTATTGGACCTGGTGGTAAACCAGGATTCTGTGGGTGATTTGGTGCCCAGTGGTAACGGCGGACTTATTCCCACCATTAACACGACCGAGCTTACAACCCAGGTATTGGTGGGTAACGGGGAGACCGTGGTACTCGGTGGTGTATTCCGTAATGAGGAGCTTACCCAAGTGCGCAAAGTGCCGCTATTGGGTGACATTCCTTACGTAGGAACCCTGTTCAAGAGCTCAGCCAACAAACAGAGCAAAAGCGAGACCCTTATTTTCATCACCCCACGGATCCTGTCCGAGGCATTACTCGACTAATTGCTCTGGTCCCTAGGTGAAAAGCAAACAACGTATTTTTTTGGTCGGCCCCATGGGGGCCGGCAAATCTACCGTCGGACGTATTTTGGCAGAGCGTCTTCAAGTGGCCTTTATCGATAGCGATGGGGAGATTGAGCGACGGACCGGGGCCGATATCCCATGGATTTTTGAAATTGAGGGGGAAGACGGCTTTCGTAAGCGAGAGGGCGAAGTTATTGCCGACCTTGTTACCCGCGTTCCGCTAGTGCTTGCCACCGGGGGTGGCGCTGTTATGCGCGAGCAGAACCGTGCTCTATTGCGAAGTCACGGTTACGTGGTGTATCTCAACGCGAGTTTGCGCGAGCAAACCCGTCGTACCGGTAAAGACCGTAATCGTCCTCTGCTGGCCGGGAAAAATCGCTCCCAGGTCTTAGGCCAGCTTATGGAAATTCGTGATCCTCTGTATAGAGAGGTGGCAGATTTAGTCTTACCCACCGACAATAAGTCAGCATCGGTGCTTGCGGATACGATTATCAGCGAACTCGCTTAAGCCCCACTATTTACCGCCGCCCTGTCGTGGCCCTTGTTCCAGGAGTTGTTATGTCCTCGTGCCAGACGACGCTGCATGTAGCGCTACCCCCGGATTCACGGGATCGAGGCTACCCAATACATATCGGTACCGATCTGCTGAATGATGCAGACTTGCTGACTTCGCTCATTGGTGATCGGCCGGTGATGGTGGTAACCAATGAAATCGTAGCGCCCCTCTACCTCGACGCCCTGCGTCGTGCTCTGGGTCGCGATCGACCGGTAACCGAGCTGTTGCTGCCCGATGGCGAGCAGCATAAAACCCTCGATTCACTCGCTACGATTATGACGGCGGCCTTGCGCGGCCATCACGAGCGGCGCAGTGTGTTTGTAGCACTGGGGGGCGGAGTGGTTGGTGATATGACGGGATTTGCGGCTGCCTGTTACCAGCGTGGGGTCGATTTCTTACAAGTGCCCACAACCTTATTGGCGCAAGTGGACTCTTCTGTGGGTGGCAAGACCGGCGTCAATCACAGTCTCGGCAAAAATATGATCGGTGCCTTTCATCAGCCTCTAGGGGTCATCATTGATATCAACACCCTTCGAAGTTTGCCTCAGCGGGAGTTTGCGGCTGGCATGGCGGAAGTGATCAAGTATGGCCTGATCTACGATGCTCCGTTTTTCCAATGGATCATCGACGCCGGGGATTCCCTTGCCAGTCGAGACCCCGAGGCGCTGATCTACGCTATTGAGCGAAGCTGCGCCATTAAAGCCGATGTTGTGTCGGCCGATGAGCGCGAGGGCGGGGTGCGCGCCATTCTTAATTTTGGACACACTTTTGGTCATGCGATAGAACACGTTCAAGGCTACGGCAATTGGTTGCATGGCGAGGCGGTTGCCTGTGGCATGCTCATCGCCGCTCGTATATCTGAAAGCAAAGGCAATCTTGAAACGGCTGCGGTTGCGGCTTTAGAGCAGTTGTTGCAACGCTTTCAGCTGCCTGTGGAAGCGCCCCCCGACATGGATGTGGACAGCTTTTTACGGGCCATGAGTCTCGATAAAAAAGTGGCCCATGGGCAGATTCGCTATGTGTTGCTGTCGACCTTGGGTCGGGCGGTGATTACATCGGATGTTGGCCGAGACGATATTGAGGCGGCGATAGGCCGATGAGCCCAGCGATTATACTGGTCATAAGGTGGCCAATTGTCCGCCTGTTCTTCGATGTGTAAAATGGCCGGCCTTTTGACTTGACCCTCTGCGCAGGGTTTGTCCCCGAGGCGCACTGCGCCATCGACAAGAGTGTGATCGATTATGACTCAACGTGTTGTAACGGGTGTCAGCGCCTCCGCGCCGACCCGCCCGCAGGGGCTTTACCGCCCCGAAGAATTTCGGGATAACTGCGGTTTTGGTCTGATTGCCCATATTCAAGGGCAACAGAGCCACAAATTATTACAAACAGCCATTGAGTCGCTGACCTGCATGACCCACCGAGGCGGTATCGCCGCAGACGGTAAGACCGGTGATGGTTGTGGCCTGTTATTACAAATGCCCGATGCCTTCATGCGTCAGGTCGCTCGTCAAACATTCAATACCGAGCTGGGTGAGCACTATGCGGTAGGTATGGTGTTTATGGCGCCGGAGACATCCCGCCAAGAGCACGCGCGTCTATCGATAGAGCGCAGTTTAGAGGCTAATGGCTTAAAAACGATCGGCTGGCGCGTTGTGCCTACGGCACCCGATGTCTGCGGTGAGATAGCCCTCGACCAATTGCCTCAAATTGAACAGGTATTCATTGCTGCCGATGACTTCGATCATGCCCAGTTAGCAGGCAAGCTATTTATGGCACGCCGGCAGGCGGAAATTGCCATGACTGCAGATCCTGATTTTTATATCTGCAGTCTGTCGGATCAGGTGGTGTCGTATAAAGGCCTAGTCATGCCAGCGGATCTGGCGCATTTCTACCCTGATCTTAACGACCCCAACCTCGAAACCGGTATTTGCGTCTTCCACCAGCGTTTTTCCACCAACACGCTGCCCCGTTGGCCGCTGGCCCAGCCGTTTCGTATGTTGGCCCACAACGGTGAGATCAACACCATTGAAGGTAACCGCAACTGGTCTCGGGCGCGCACGCCAAAATTAGCATCGCCATTGCTGCCGGATTTGCAGTCGGTTACGCCGCTGGTCAACACCTCGGGCTCTGACTCCTCCAGTCTCGACAACATGCTTGAGTTGATGACCACAGGTGGTGTCGAATTACCCCGTGCGCTGCGTATGTTGGTACCCCCTGCCTGGCAAAATATCGAGGGTATGGACCCCGATTTGAAGGCGTTTTATCAGTATCACTCGATGCATATGGAGCCGTGGGATGGCCCCGCGGGCATCGTGGTCACCGATGGACGATACGCCGCCTGTATTTTGGATCGTAACGGGCTGCGCCCCGCTCGTTGGGTCACTACGCGCGACGGTTTCATTACGTTGGCATCGGAAATAGGCACTTATGCCTATGACACCGCCGATGTGGTGGCCAAAGGCCGTGTTGGACCCGGTCAGATTCTGGTTGTCGATACCCAGGAAGGTAAAGTTCTTCACACCGACGATATCGATACCCTTTTAAAGCAGCGTCATCCCTACAAGCAGTGGTTGCGCAAGCACGCTAAGCACGTGGTGGGACGATTTGCGGGTGAAGTAGCCCCAGGCATTCCGGAAGCAGAACTGGACCTGTACCAAAAGATGTTTCAGGTCAGTTTTGAGGAGCGTGATCAGGTCCTGCGACCACTGGCAGAGTCGGGCAATGAAGCTGTCGGCTCCATGGGTGATGACACCCCGATGGCGGTGCTGTCGGGTAAAGAGCGCTCGCTGTATGACTTTTTCCGCCAGAAATTCGCCCAGGTGACCAATCCGCCCATCGACCCCTTAAGGGAATCAATTGTGATGTCCCTAGAGGTCGACTTGGGGGGCGAAGGCAATATTTTTGTGGAGTCAGAAGACCACGCCAAGCGTGTCAGTTTGACCTCGCCGGTGCTGTCTCAGGGCAAATTTAATACGCTGATTAATACCCAAGACGTCGGCCTTGAAGTGGCTGACATCGACGCTACCTACGACCCCGAGCATGGAGATTTGCGTGCGGCGGTTGAAGGCTTGTGCTTGAGCGCTGAGTCAGCAGTGCGTGAAGGGGCAACACTTCTGGTGTTGTCAGATCGCAATATTGCCGGTGGCCGGCTACCCATTCACAGCTTGTTAGCCACGGGTGCCGTGCATCATCACCTTATTCGCACCGGTTTACGTGCCGACGCCAACCTAATTATCGAAACCGCCAGTGCGCGGGATTCGCACCAATTTGCGTGTCTGTTAGGTTTTGGTGCGACGGCCGTCTACCCCTACCTTGCCTACAGCGTATTAGAGGATCAGCTGCGCTCTGGGGAGCTGTTGGGTGACCCCAGCCAGTGTTACAAGAATTACCGCAAAGGCATCAACAAGGGTCTATTAAAGATCATGTCCAAAATGGGCATTTCGGCGGTTAATTCTTATCGTGGCGCACAACTGTTTGAGGCGGTGGGTCTCGCTCAAGAAGTGGTCGATGTGGCTTTCACCGGGGTTGCTTCGCGTATCGCCGGTGCAGGTTTCACCGAGCTTGAGCGCGATATGTGGGCGGTAGCTGCCCGCGCCCGATCTCGGCGCAAAACCTTGGAGCAGGGCGGCTTATTGAAGTTTGTCCACGGTGGCGAGTATCACGCCTACAACCCCGATGTGGTGATGTCCCTGCAGCAGGCTGTCGTCAGTGGTGACTACCGGGATTGGCAGGTTTACTCGAAACTCTGCAATGAGCGGCCGGTGGCGGCGCTGCGGGATTTGCTCACCCTCGATCTGCCCGAGCAGGGTATTGATCTCGATCAGGTAGAACCTATTGAAGACGTGTTAAAACGTTTTGATTCTGCGGGTATGTCCCTGGGTGCGCTGTCTCCCGAAGCCCACGAAGCGCTGGCGATGGGCATGAATCGCATTGGTGCGCGCTCTAATTCAGGGGAAGGTGGCGAGGATCCCGCTCGCTATGGCACTAATCGTGTGTCCAAGATCAAACAGATTGCGTCAGGGCGATTTGGTGTTACGCCCCACTACCTAGTGAACGCCGAAGTCTTGCAGATCAAGGTGGCACAGGGGGCAAAACCAGGAGAGGGCGGTCAGCTACCTGGCGGCAAGGTGAATGATCTCATTGCGCGTTTGCGCTACTCGGTCCCCGGCGTCACCTTGATTTCACCACCGCCCCATCATGATATTTACTCCATCGAAGACTTGGCCCAGCTGATCTTTGATTTGAAGGAAGTGAACCCCGATGCCCTGGTGTCGGTAAAACTCGTATCAGAGCCAGGGGTCGGTACTATTGCGGCAGGGGTTGCCAAGGCCTACGCCGATCTCATCACGATTTCTGGCTATGACGGTGGCACGGCGGCTAGTCCCATTACGTCGATACGCTACGCGGGTTCACCCTGGGAATTGGGATTGGCTGAAGTACAACAAACCCTGCGAGGCAATCGCCTGCGGGGCAAGATTCGTCTGCAGGCCGACGGTGGTATGAAGACTGGTCTCGATGTGGTCAAAGCCGCCATATTGGGCGCAGAGAGTTTTGGTTTCGGCACCGCACCGATGGTGGCGATGGGTTGTAAATATCTGCGCATATGCCATCTCAACAATTGTGCGACCGGTGTAGCAACCCAGAATGCGGTGTTGCGGCAGCAGCACTTTGTGGGTGACGTCGATCGTGTGGTGAATTTCTTTACCTTCGTGGCAACTGAAACCCGTGAGTGGCTTGCGAAACTTGGGGTCAGCCGACTGCAAGACCTAATTGGCCGCACCGATTTGCTTAAGCGCTTGCCCGGCAGTACCGATAA
>PR_CR_10_Liq_3_inCRDRAFT_1000282_pt1 | contig 14350 bp, 10 predicted proteins | sample PRCRCaboRojoPR_2_FD_10240 | JGI IMG/M metagenome (IMG submission 10240)
CCTCTTTCCTGAATGGTTTTCACCAAAGCTTCCAGGCCCTGACTGATGTAGTCATACTCGGAGGGCAGCCGCCAATGGGTTTTTGTGGGAAAGTTGATGATGATCTTTTTGCCGGTCAACAAAGACTCCTCTTCAGTCACCAAAAGCTGGCCGACGGAGAGGGCTTTGTCCTTGCAGGCTTGCTTGTACACCTTGAAATTGTGCGGGAACTGATTCTTGAATTGCAACGCAATGCCTTTGCCCATCACGCCCACCGTATTGACGGTATTGACCAGTGCTTCCGCTTTGCTTTCCAAAATATTTCCGGTTACGAGCTGTATCATGGTTCAAAAGTATGCTTTGTCATCAATATGGATTTGCTGGTCGGGTAGCCCCATCGCTTTCAGTCTGGTTTTTGCGGCTTCATTGTAAACGATAAACCCGAGAATGGCAGTAACAGGCAGGTCGCCCAAGACCAAAAACTCGGCTTCTTTCCGGCGTTTCAGGTCCAGATCGTTGTCATCCTTCCAGTACTTGGCTTTGATCGCCTTGAAGTCAAGCAATTCCGGTAGCTGCTCCACATCCTGTTCGGTATACTGAGTGGAAAAGGTGTCTACCGCATGCCCATCGGTGAAAACGAAGTCGACATCGGCTTCCCTTACTTTGCCTACGGAACTCACACAATATACAATTTGCTCCGCACTTTGCGCAGGTACATCATTGAAGCCCTTCTGTATAACGTACAACATCGGCATACGGGTGCCAAAGTAAAAAGGGATATAATCGCCCAGGCGCCTACCATTATCCAGTAAGAAGTCATTACGGGTGGAAATCAGGCTCGAATCCCCGATAGATACGTAATTGGCGTTGGCGCGGGTGGAGGCCCGGTGCGTAATGCCGTGCGCAAGGAGGTGAGGTACATTCTCAATGTGCGTCATGCGGTACAGGTATATCTTGCCTGATTTGGCCATGCGCTATCCGTTTGTTTTCGGAAACAACCCCTGCATCAACCCCCGCTTATGCTCCTGCAGCTGTGCTATCCGGTCTTCCTGTGCAGTGATCAGTTCATCCACGGAGGAGAGGCATTCGGCGATTTTTTGTTGTTCCTCTGGTTTGGGGGCAACAACTTTAAATGCAGCTATACTAGCTTGAGATAATGTGGGTATTGCACCACCAACCACTGTTTCCCTAATTTGCTTCTGTATTGATGCATTTGCAACCATCAGAAATAGAAATCTAGGATGAATAGCCTCTGGCTTCAATACCACTAGCTGAGGATTAATGGTGGCTTTTTCCTTTAAATCAGATATAAAGGCAGCTTTGCCAAATGAAGAACCTGTTTTCACAAGAACTGTGAAGCCATCTCTGAGCATTATCTCGGGAGATTCTTCATATTTATGCCAACTTATATATGTTGACTTTTCAAAATTTAAGCTCCCGTTTTCATCTATATTGCTAGGACTCATTGATATTGCTCCATCTCCTTTATTTACAATATCCTTTCTTGTGTAGCCCCTGTAACCGATCCTGCCCTTTACATCAATTAAATTTCCAAGGACTTGTTCCTCCCACGCCCCCTCAAACCCCGCAAACCGATACCGCGGCACCCGCTCCCCCTCCTGCGGGAAGAGATTTTGCATCAGCCCCTTTTTGTGCTCCCGCAGCGCATCGAGCTTGTCGCGGTGGGCAGCGATGAGGGCGTCGAGGGAGGAAAGGCAGTCGGCTATTTTTTGTTGTTCTTTTTCGGACGGAATTTCAACTATTACCTTTGAGAGGCTTGTTGAGTTGATTGCAGGGTAATTGGATCCTGTGCATCTTTCTAGAACTCTTTTTACGAATGAGTCAGTGTGCAAATATTGAAACAGATAAGCATTAGATTCTAATGCTCTCAGTTGAGCGTATCCTGTTGATGCTACATAACTATGTGTATCATTAGGCTTGAAATAATAATTATTTTTCTGATAAGGTCGAACCATTTGAAAAATAATATCCCCGCTTTTCAAAAGCCTTTGTGCTCGACTTGGAGCATTTTTAGAACCAATGACATTTCTTTTTAACAGCCTGCCCGACTCGACAGATTCTATATCTATGTAAATAAATTCATTAGGCAATTCCTTTTTAGAGGGGTTGACATTGCAAACTTCATCTAACGGCTTTTCTTTCCATTCAGAACTATCAGTAAACTCCGGAAACCGCAATTCCGGCACTATTTCATTCTCTTTACTCATAAGCAGCCAATCCAGATATTTCACGCCCTTCGGCAAGTTTTTTCAAATGGGGGATCAGGTCTTTCATCAGTGCAGTTTCCGCCTGGCTTCGGGCTTTCCAGCCCAGCTCCAGGGGTTCGAGCAGGTCGGTCAGCTTTTCGCCATCAAAGATCATGCGGCTCATGACCTGGGCGACGAAGTTTTTCAGATCTGCGGTCTCCAGGCTGTGCGCCTGGGCAATGGCCGCAATTTCCTGCTCGTACTTCTCCTCTTTAAAGGCTTCAAAGCTTTGCTTTAGGGCTTCGGCCGTGTAGCCCTTGCTCCAGTCCAGGCTGTTGATAAAGTCGGTCAGGTCTTCCTCCTCTTCCATCAGGTTGGAGTTCGACTTGAGCAGGCTGATCACCTGTGACTTGGTCATCTTCTGCTTGCTGGGCTTTTGCTGTGTGCTGTCGGCAATGAGGTTCATGATGTAGTCGTAGTCGATCACCGCCGAGGCAAAGAGGACAAACTCGAAGTCCAGTTGCTGTATTTCTTCCGGGGCCTCTTCCCCTTCCTCCTGCTGTATTTCGCGCAGTGCCTTTGCCGTTTCCAGGTAGGAACTGCGGAATTGTTGCAGGGTATCCTCCGGCAGGATCGCTTCGATCATTTCCTTTTGTTCCTCATCCAGGTCGGTGTACTGATCGAGCTGGGTTTTCAGCCGCTGTACTTCCTTGAAGTTTTTCACAAAGGCGATCTTGGCAGCATCCCCGCGCAGGTTGTACACCTCCTGCGGCTCATTGACGAGGTTGTGCTCTTGCATGAAGTCGCCCAGAGCTGCCACCGCTTCCTGGTACTTATCAATCACAACCGGTGCCGGGTCGACCATCCAGATTTCCTTAGGATTCTTTCCAGACTCGCCCGAAAACAGCGTAATGGCCTGATTGACCGCGTCCTCCTGATGCCGGAAGTCCAGAATATTGCCGTAAGGCTTGGTGTCATTCAGCACCCGGTTCGTCCGCGAGAAGGCCTGTATGAGCCCGTGGTACTTCAGGTTTTTATCCACGTACAAGGTGTTCAGGTACTTGGAGTCAAAGCCGGTAAGCAGCATATCCACCACGATGGTCAGGTCGATTTTATTTTTGTGGGGATAGTCCCTATTGCTGTATTTCTGGTCCTTGATGCGCTGCTGTACATCCTGGTAGTAGAGGTCAAACTCATTGATGGAGTGGGCTGTGCCATACTGCAGGTTGTAATCGGCAATAATCTCCTCCAGGGCCTTTTTCTTTTCTTCCGGGTTTTGCTTGTTGTCTTCCTTTTCCTGCGGCAGGTCTTCCTGCAGCTGTTTGATGTCGGTTGCGTTTTTTTGCCCCTCCTTGGCAATCAGCTGGGCCGGAGGAGAAAAGACGCAGGCGATGTTGAGCGGGACGAAGTCGGGGTCTTCTTCTTGCCGTTCTTGCTGCACTTTTTTGAAAAGCCGGAAGTAGGCAATCGCATCATTGATGGATGCGGTGGCCAGTACGGCGTTGAATTTCCGTTGGTTCGTCGCAGCATTATGCTTGTCGAGAATGGCATTGACTACGGCCTGCTGAGCGATAGGCTCACCGGGTTTGGGTTGGTGGTCTCCTTCCCCTTTGTAGTAATCTATGCGGAAGCGCAGCACATTCCTGTCGTCAATGGCGTGCGTGATGGTATAGGCATGCAGTTCTTTCTGAAAGAGGTACTCCGTTGTCTTGTACTTCTCATATTCCCCCTCCCGCACTTTGTAGGTGGCATTGGCATCGAAAATAGGCGTGCCGGTAAAGCCAAACAACTGGGCATTGGGGAAGAACTCCTTGATCGCTTCGTGATTGTCACCAAACTGAGAACGGTGGCACTCATCAAAGATGAAGACCATGCGTTTGTCGCTTAGCGGCTTCAGGCGCTCCATGTAGTTGCGCTTGTGGGTGCCATCCAGTGCAAGGCCCAGCTTTTGTATGGTCGTCACGATCACCTTGTCCGCATAGTCGGTAGAAAGCAAACGCCTGACAAGGGTCTCCGTATTGGTATTCTCCTCCACGCTCCCCTCCTGGAATTTATTGAACTCCTCACGGGTCTGCCGGTCGAGGTCTTTCCGGTCTACCACAAAGAGGCATTTCTCAATATCCGGATTGTCTTTAAGCAAGGTGGAAGCCTTGAAGGAAGTCAGCGTTTTACCGCTACCCGTGGTGTGCCAGATGTAGCCATTGCCCCGGTTTTGGTGGATGCAGTCTACAATCGCTTTCACCGCGTAAATCTGGTACGGGCGCATAACGAGTATTTTCTGCTCGCTTTCCACCAGCACCATGTACTTGCTGATCATTTCACCGAGCCTGCACTTATTCAGAAAGCGCTCCGTGAAGGACTCCAACTGATTGACCTTGTTATTTTTGACATCCGCCAGCTCATAGACGGGCAGGAATTGCTCGTCCGCATTGAATTGGAAGTGCTGGTTTTTATTGTTGGAAAAGTAAATCGTCCGTGATCCATTGCTCACAATGAACAGCTGCATGTAGCACATCAGCGTATTGGCATAGCCATTGCCCGGATCATTCTTATAATCCACAATCTGCTGCATGGCTTTCCGGTAGGAGACATCGAACCTTTTAAGTTCAATCTGCACCACCGGCAGCCCATTGATCAGCAAGATCACATCATACTGGTGATGGCTGCTCTCGGTATTGATACGCAGCTGATTGATGACCTCGTACTCATTCTTACACCAATCTCTGATATTGACCAGCGTATAGTGCAAGGGCGTACCATCCTCCCGCTGGAAGTACTGCTGTTCGCGCAGCTTTTTGGAAGCCGCGAAGACATCCGTCTCAATGAGATCCTCCCGCAGCCGCAGAAACTCGTTCTCCGTCAAACGCACCCGGTTGAGCGCTTCAAACTTCGCTTTGAAGTTCTGCTCCAGCGCCCTGCGGTCGGTGATATCCGGCCGGTACGTGTACTTGAGCGCTTTGAGGTTCTCGATGAGGGTTGCTTCTATTTGGGCTTCTTTGGTCATTTAGGTCAAGGTTTGACAATGTTTGTCCGCCGGTCGAATATATGGAAATCTTGGGTTATTTTTTGAGGATAGGTTGATTGGTTTTGTTAGTACCCCTTCTGTGCCCTTCGGATAAACCTCTTTGCGCCATCAATACTCCAATCTGCTTTTATTCCATTGTAGATGACATCTAGAGACAAGTTATCCATGACAAACAATAGATCGTCATACCGAAATACAAAACGATCATAGTAACGGTCTTCGCCTCTCTTTTCGTTGAATTCCTCTATAAAGCTATCGAGCTGCGTTAATAATTTTTCTCCATCGTTGTTTTTGAAGTCTTTTATGGTGTATTCACCAGTTCCACCAGTTGTTAAGTACAATACAAAGACCACACCTTTGCCATCATCTGATTTGTAGTATGCGGTAGTAAGGTCACCAGAGCTACTTGCCGTCATTGACCAGACATCATATGTTTTAAAGGACATATTCTCGATATCCAAGCTGGTCTCTACATAGGTTTGAAGGATGATTTCAGTCAGTTCTTTAGACCAGGCCTGCCCAAATAGAAGGTTCTCATTAATCGAGATCTGTGAATTAAGAGAAGTACATGATAGGGCGCTGATGGCAATCACGCAGAATAGTTTGCTTTTTTGGGTCATTTCATCTGTGTTTAAGGGTTATCAAATAGCCTAAAGCCTAAAATAGCTTTTTTCTTTTTTAGGCGGAAGCCAGGGGCTTATTTAAAAGCTGACCTAGAAAGAAGCATAGACCTGGGCAGTAGTCAAAATAAAAAGATGGCAGCCCGGATGCCCGAACTGCCATACCCTTTAGCCCTGTTTTGGAGCTTGTATGCTTACTTTGGAAAATGCGATCAACGGTAAGCGACGAATGGTTTAGTTTAATCGGTACGCTGCAACCGCTCCCCCACTCTCGCCATCTCCTCTTCACCGTTCCAGGCTAACAGGTAAGGCCCAGCTTCCCGCACTAGAGCTTTGCCCAGCAGTTGGTAAATGTAGCGGGACAGCGCTGCATCGAGGTCTTCGTCTTCCTCCAACCCCTTTCGCACCAATAGCTTTTGGATCTGCGCAATATCCTCCTCTTCAAATTGCAGGAGCAGCTCATAGGTCTCTCCATCTTCTTCCGATTCACCACCTGAAGCCTCTCGCAACAGTTCCGCCCATTGAAGTAAAAAGGCTTCCCGATCGGATAGCTCTTCTGAGTAGCTGGAGAGATCGTATAAGACCTCTTCCAGCGCATCATTCAGTTCATCTGGCAGGGTTGGGAAAGCCAATACCCCATCTGTTTTTTCAAATCCCTCTTCAGCCATTGTTTCTGCCCGTGCAGCCAGTTCAGGGAAGAATTCTTCGGGTAGCGGAGATGTCGGCCAGTCTTCATATTCCTGGGAGATGCTGTAAAACAGCTCTTCTACCCAAGAGCTGGGAAAGTAGCTATACATAAAGGAGAGCTCATTGTTTTGCCTGGAATCCCTGCCTGATGACCTCTCGGTTGCTGAAAACCCGCTAGACAATAAGCGGCTAACCTCTTCTGATAATGTGGTTCCATTTTCTTGCGCTTCCTTGGAGATTGCAGCGTGTAAATCTGGTTCGATACGTGCACCGATGTGTACTTTGCGAGACATAGTTAAATAGTTTGTTTACCTACAATTTAGGAGGGTTCACGGGGTGTTTACAAAGGTGCACACGAATGTCACGGCTATTTCTGCTTTTCCTTTAAGCAATCCGGAGGGCTTGTGTCACGGCTAAGTAGCACCTGCGTTCCTATGGTTTGTATAGTTGGGCTAAGCGCCTCTCGGTTATCCAGGAAAAAAGCTAGTGCCTGTTCCCGTTTACGCTCTGCCTGCTTTCGGCATCTACTGCTGCAATATTTTGCCCGGGCCCGTTTGGTCACGGTAGACTGACAGTTGACACATTGAAAGGTGTACCGGTGTGAACGGCTGCCCGCTTTACGGCGTTCTTCACCTCCTACGGTATGAACGAGATAGTGAACGGGGCGAGTCTCGTTCACCAGTATGTTGACCAGGTTTTGCAATGATTCCAAGAAAGTCTGTTCCGCTATCATCTGCGCTTATTTTGGAGCTGAGTATTCCTGGATAAGCCGTGTATAGTGGTCCACCCATCTCTGATTGTTGTCGATTGCATCAAGCGTACGTTTACCAGCCTGTTCACCCTTTCGCTCAGCCGCCAGTTTTTTCTGCACGTGACGTCCCAGCCGTTTTTTATAATCCTTAAGCCGACGCTTCCATTGGCGAAGGTCGGCTTGCGTTGGTGTACCCTTAATAGCATACGAATCTTTGGTGTGCGCAGTTGGGGTGTCCGCTGTGCTTCTATCTTGCTGAAAACCTATTTGCCTACGCTTGCTAGGGATAATGACAACCTTCTCTTTTTGATCGTCTGCCTCCTGATCGAGCTTTAGTGTAATGGTTAGGTTATTGATTGCCGTCGGGTCGTACAATTCTTCTTTGTTGGCGGGAAGAGGGGCAGGAGGTGTAGCGTCCTGAAAACGCTTAATCCTGTCTTGTAGCCAGTAGTTCACCCGTTCGCGAAGTGCTTGCCAGGCGTTCACCCAAAAAGGAGGCATGAAGTCGTATTGGCTGATCTCCACTTTTTCGACAATTCCGGAGCCTTTAGCGTGTACACGTTCAAGAATAACTGCTGTCATAAAGATGAGCAAGCAAACAAGTGTAAACCATCCCAGTCCCAATCCATATTTATTCACCTGCTGTGATCTTTCCTGGAGGCTGGTCGAGTTCACCCGGCGAATGCTGTCAATTTGGGCGGTATACGCCGTGTTTACAAGGGTTAACGCCTGTTTGCCTTCCTCCTTTAAATCGGCTAACGCTGTATTTTTTTGGCTTTTGAGCGCTGCCAAAGCCTGTGCACATTCTGCTTTTAATTGATCTCGTTCCAGGCGTAGCTGATCCTTTCGGGTCGCAAAACTGAGCCCTGTCCGAATCTCCCGACGGTGGTAATTGGTCAGTTCACGTGCTTTAGCCGCAATACGCTGCTCAAACGCGTGGGTTACAGCATTGGATTCTTCCGTAAACTGCTGTACGATCTCCGTACTATCGCGTGTGAACTGCATTTGCCGTTCCCGTTGTTTATACGCGTACACGCTATCAATGGGATCCGTTAACACCTTATCCGCTGCCGGCGCTAACTGGTTGACGATGACCTTTGAATTTTTGAACGACAAGACTCCGGAAGTAGCCAGGAGCACAAATGTTATCAGGCATACCAAGATGGTCATTGGGAGGTGCATACTGGTGTACCGCTTGTACAAAATAGCGTCAACCGCTTTGGGAGCGAAAACCCTCAGCCCCATTTCAATAATAAGCGTACTGAACACGGCAATAATCACTGCCATCATAAATCCAACATTGGGAAAAAGGGGGAGAAGTACGGAAAGGAAGGCTGCGTACAGGATCCCGATCTCCGTAAACCCACTGACCACCTGTGCCGCTGTTTTTATCCGGCAGATGGTCGCGATAAGAATGGCGTATACGGCGTAGAATTCCTGGTTCTGGGGGAGCGTTTTCAACTGTTTCATAGATTATAATTTCAGATAGTATAGAAGTCACAGAAAAGGTGGTCAAAGTGGTCAAACGGTCAAATTTTACTTCAAGCACCTGATAATCAAATCTTTAAAATCGACCATCCCACCTGACTGCTTGACCATTTGACCAGCGTCATGGGGCATTGGTGAATATTTAATCATCTGTAATGGTCAAGGCTGGTCAAATAGAGCAGCCGGGGTTTGATTAATTTTCAAATACTTATGCCTTTGTATTGGTCAAGAGCGGTCAAGGTTGGTCAATTCTATTTTGTTGATTTATAGAGATTTAAGGCGGATAAAGTGTTCTTTTGACCATTTTGCTTAAAGTTTGCGTTCAATAAAATCCAAATCAAGGTCTTTCATGCCTTCTATCCGGAACTGCATACAGCGAACGGATTTGCTCAGCGGAGGCTCCCCCAGGGTGACTCTAGCTGTCAGTCGATTATCCTTAGCACGTTGGAAATAGGGTTGCATGGCGAGATAACTTTTCAGGGTGGACTCGTCGAGAACATTCAGCCCCTGTCTATGTGCCTGTTCATGGTAAATGGGAAAAACGCGCTTCACATCAATCGACAACAATCCATCGTCTGAAACCTTGTAGTGTGTATCACGAAATACCTTATCCCCATCCAGCACATCGAAAACCTGCCAAAACTGATTCACCTCGTTCGTCTTCGACATGTAGTCCGACTGTGACTTTATTCGTTCCCTTATGAAGGTATAAGCCTCCTTGTAGTCGAAGGGAAAATGTAAGTGAGCGGATAAAATCTTAAATGGAGCTAGGATCGCTGCTACGTTCTTCAGCGTCCGTTCTTCGAAGTGGCTGGTTACGGGGTCTTGTCGGAGATGTCCGTAGACTTTGTTAAATTCAGTTGCAAATTCTTTTTCTACGGCTTTGCGATATCGTAGGATTTCCAGCAAGACATCACCTAAGCCATCCTCAATTTTACGCTCAAGGTCGTTGTAGGCTTTTTTCTCTTCCGTAGAGAATTTCGTCTTATCGAAAACGAGGAGCAGGACTCTGCTAAATAGGGCGTTCTCTTTGGTCGGCATCTCTTGGCCTCCAAGAATTACAGCAGAGTTGACCAGGGTAGAGTGGGTCTTATTATCATTACTGGTCTGGGCTCTTTCATAGCCAATGCCATCATAGACATTCTTGAGCATTTCTATAAGATTAGGGTGGATCTTGTTCTTATATTCTTCAAATGGCTGTAACCCATTTCGAACTTGTGCTAGCTTACGCGCGAATCCTTTAGGGCTTGAAGCGCTTCCCAGACCAATAGCATCGTGAGCACCGTATTGCCCAAACAAGCGGTGCAAGGCGTTCCGAAAAGTCGTCTTTCCTGTGCCTTTTGGGCCGAAGAGAAAGAGTAGGGGGAAGCAGTTAGCTGATTGGAAAACAATATCGCGAAATGCGGCTGCCACAACAAAGCAGATGCCAACCTTGGCGTTGTTGCCAAAAGTGCTGCAAAGGCTTTGTGCCCACTGCGAGAAAGAGCAATTCCCAGCTTGAAAGACAAACTTCCTTTCATTGTGGTATTCTTGCTGGGCATCGTCATTCACCTTGCTGAAGGCGGGCAGGTAGTACTTCTGTCCGTCAAGATCAACGATACCGAAGTCGTTGGTCTTGTGAAAGCTACGACCATCAAACACCCCATTTGCAAAAGCGTAGACCCCCGTTTTGGGTTGCAGGCCGAGTACGGAAATTTCTTCCGCTTTGGCTTCATGTTGAAATAGATACTCCTTTATGACCGGAAACTGCGAGCCAGACCAGGAAGGGACGAAATTGCCCTTTCCTTCAATGATGGAAGTCAATTCGCTGGTTTTTGAAAAACTTTTGACTGAACAGCAGATGGTCGTGCTGTCTCCAAAAACATTGGTACACGTAAAAATGCGCTTGGGATCCCTGCTATCGGTCAATAGGTACAGCGGATTGAAAATAAAATTGCTCACAAATTCCACCCCTTTCCGGTTCGATGGCATTAAGTACCGACCTTGCTCGATCGCCAGGCTGCTTCCTTCAGGAATAGGAGGGATCTGCTCTCCGTCTGGCTCCGGCGTTTCAATAATCGGTACACCGTTTGGAGTGCTTTGAAGTGTCGCTGGTGCTGGAGGGCTAGACGGTTTTGCAATTACTCGCTGCCCGTTTTTTCGCGATACGATCCTTTCAATGCTATATGGTACGCCCCTTTCCTGCGCATGCGAGAAAAACGAGGCGATGGTCACAGCACCTCTGTCCTTTTTCAGTGCTCTCCCGTACTCAATATCCGTTTCACGCGGGTTGTAGTCCGGATGAAAACGGCTGACAGCATGGGCATATTCCCGCCCTGCTTCTCCAAACTGATTCGCCAGTGGCAGCAATACCTTTGCAAACCAGTCCTCAACTCCGGCTGTGATGTCTAAAGCACCTGCTTCTATCTGCTGTATTACATCTTGTACTTTTTCGTCATCGGTGTGTTCGCTCCTCTTCTTCGGAACAACCTTCAAAGGCTTTGGGCTCTTCTTTGAATTTGCCCGGTCAGCTTCGTATTTAAAAACTTTGCTTTGTTCGTTGTGGTAAATCAGTGAAGGTGACGTAAAAGCTGGGAACCATAGACGGGATATATCGGATGTGCTGGTGTCGATGTGTTCTCCAGTAGACTTTTCTCCTTTCAGCGGCACTCCCAATACAACAGATAAATGCTTGGCAACAGCATAGTACGCTTCCTTCCGAGCTACGTCCGGATAATCAGTCACCACGTAGATGCGAGTGCCACCGCCGACGCTTTGCTCCATCCGAAAAATAAACGGGCTGTTTTTGGCGTTTGCCAAGTTAGCAAGGTAAGAATCTTCGGTGCCACCATCAATGTCGAATAACATTAATGAGGCATCCTCGTTTAGAGCGCCACGCTCATTCCATTTACCAATACAATAAGAATGTAAAAGTTTTGCTTTAGCCGCTTTGTAAGCGTTGACATCGGTCTCCTTGAGAGATCGAAGATGCTCCGTCTTGTTGCGGCACTCATCAGTATTGTTTTCTGCGAATAGCTCCTCTAATGTTATAACCCGAATCGGCTTGGTGCCATTTGGTACTTTGACACTGCTGAAAATGGAAACTGGTGTCTTTAGTACTTGGCTGGGAGAAAATGTTTGTAATTCCTGTGTCCTCATCATACGATCCCGGTTTTGTTACGAAATCGCATGAACCCCTTATCCGGGATCACGAAAACTTCCCAGAAAGCGTGCTGCAAACAATTAGCTACACGCTTGGATTCCTGTGCAGGAATCATTAATTTTAAGGTAATAAACTGCATTGTAAAAGATGTTTTGAAAAGCCCTGAATTGCCGTTCGGGGCTTTTCCAGTTTTAGGAATTTTCCGATCCAACAGGTTCCAGAGCGGAGTCAAGATCTTCGAGCAACTCTTTGTGCTTGGCGAATAATTTCCCACCCATCCTATAGAGTTTTATTTTCCCCTCTTTCTGCATTCTCACGACCGTTCTTGTACTGACGTCAAGTTTTGCAGCTACGCTCTTCAAGCTTATTAAGAGCTGATCTCGCTTGGTTTCTTTCATGGTTTAATTTTTGTGTGAATTTTCATTTTAAATGTTCCAAAAAAGTCGGACAGGCCACCATCCAAAGGCAAATATACAAAAAAGTGGGTAATTGCATACTTTTTTGTGGTTGTCTTTCCTTGTCTTGCTAAACTCCAATGAAAGCCAAGGAGATAGGTGATAAGAAAGGAATGATTCTTACTAAGGTAACCTAGGTTTTCAGCAGGCGGGCGATTGTGGGAAAAAGGTAGGTCTGCTATTTAGGGGGATTGCGGTCCTCATAATTTTTGAGCTGAGCAACCTCTCCAACTAGAGGGAGCCAGTTCTTTTAGCCTAATTATGGTCTAGCTTCATAATACTTCCACAGCGCTAAATCTATTTGCTGAACCGTGAAGCTCCATTCCTGAGCGAGTGCTTTAAGGTCGGATAGATAGGTAATGTAGTTGTTGAGCGTAAAATAGCTTTTGTCCTCTCCATATAACACTTTCCAGTTTCTGGTGTCGATAACCCCGTAAGATTCCGGAATGGAGTTTCCTCAAAAAACTAGACAGGCAGCATAATTGACAGAAATCCTTAAACTTAGCATCATTTACAGTAAAAGCTTGAGCCAGAATAATAGCAAGTTAAGAAGTCAGATGCTGTAAGGTTCAGTGTGCCTATGCTGGTTTCGTTAGCGTAGTAAAAGTTAGCGGGGAATACAATTTGGTTGTTGTTCACCTGTAAAAAGTGAAAGGTATAAACGCCCCCGTCTTGGGGATGGTCAACTGTTAGGGTAAGCGGGTTGGGTGCATTAGCCATAGGTAAGCGATAGATACCTGAAAACCTGTCCTGCAGATTGATATTAAATGGTGTGCCAGAAGGAGCACTGTCTATTGTAGCGTGGCCATCAGGTTCGCCATTCGCTGCAGAGGTTAACCGCCCCTGTGCATCAACCGTAATGTCTGCATTCTTATAAACCCCGGCTTCTACTGACGTATTTTGAAGCTCTGAAGGACCTATCGTATTCGTGTTAATATCCCAGATTGCGCCAGAGTTGCTTACGGTGATGTCCCCTTTATTTCCATCGCTTAAATCAGTAATAGGTTGTGGAATAAACTGCTCTCCATCCCATCTTGGCGCATCTCCTACATTTACGGCAAAGGTATTAAAAGGACCTGTTGCTCCAACCTTGTAAATTATACCGTATTGAGTGGGCGTATTGTAAGGGATATTAGCCCCTCCAATAACAGGGTTCCTCATCAAAATTATTCCTGGAACATCAAAATCCTTCCAATCACCTGCCACAATATCGTTTGGTGTCTCTGTTGCCCCATCTGATCTAAAATCACCTTCGGTAATCGTTAGGAATCCACCCCGTGAAGACACCCCATATTCAGTCCAATTTCTTGCTGTAAACCTTTCAAGTGTTACTTTGGCGCCCTCTTTTAATTGGATAGCTGTCTTGAACCCATCTGTAGAAGAATCGAGCATTTCAAAATCGCCTTGATGAAATACGGCACCGTAAGTCAACTTGTTTGCAGGATAACCTTCCTTAAAGCTCATACCGATTAGAAATCCTTCTGAAAGGGTGCTATTGATATGTCTTTCAAAGCGTTCTGTGCTTAAGGAAACCCAGTCAATCCCTCTTGCATTATACAGATTAAAAGCAATCTCTCTGTTTTGGGCTTGGTCTATATTTATGATTTTGAGGTTTTCAATCTTGGGAGTTACACAGTTACTGAAGTTCATAAATATGTCTAGACCAGCAGATGTATTAGTCGGGCTATAATAAACGGTATCACTGTTACTTGTTAATGTAATATAGCTCCAGTCTCCTCTTTCTATTCTTATCCTATCCGATAGCGTCGTTATTGATCCATCACTATTTCTGTTGACCTGGATAAAGAAAAAACGATTATTAGAAAGATTAACAGTATTAAATGTACAATCTCCACTAGGACAAGGTGCGGATTCTTTCTTTACCTGAAACTTGGCAGCGTACTCAAAAGCATCTTTCAATGTAGTGAAATCGCACGAGCCATCGTTACAAACGGTAACAGTATCCGCCCTAAAAGAAGTTGGGCTTTGAATCCAC
>PR_CR_10_Liq_3_inCRDRAFT_1000285_pt1 | contig 14273 bp, 9 predicted proteins | sample PRCRCaboRojoPR_2_FD_10240 | JGI IMG/M metagenome (IMG submission 10240)
TGTTCGATGCGCCGGGCAAGACCTTCCGGGATGATCTTTTCGCCGAGTACAAGGCCAACCGCCCGCCCATGCCGGATGACCTGCGTGCGCAGATCAAACCCTTGAAGCAGGTGGTCGAGGCCATGGGCCTGCCGTTGATCGAAATCCAGGGGGTGGAGGCCGATGATGTCATCGGCACCCTTGCCGTACGCGGCCGCGACGCGGGGCTGACGCTGTTGATCTCCACCGGTGACAAGGATATGGCGCAGCTCGTCAACGGTGAGGTGACCCTGCTTAACACCATGTCCAATACGGTGCTTGATCGCGAGGGGGTGATCGAGAAATTCGGTATCCCGCCGGAGTGCATCATTGATTATCTGGCCCTGGTGGGCGATAGCGTCGATAACATCCCCGGTGTGCCCAAGGTCGGGCCGAAAACCGCGGTGAAATGGCTCAACCAATACGGCTCGATTGACGGGATTCGTGAGCATGCCGATGAGATTGGCGGCAAGGTGGGTGAGAACCTGCGCGGCCATCTTGATGAACTGGCGCTCTCGCAGCAGCTTGCCACCATTCACTGCGATGTCGAGTTGCCGATCAAACCGCTGGATATCCGCATCAGCGACCCGGACCGCGATCAATTAATCGGGCTTTTTAAGTCTTTGGGTTTCAATACCTGGCTGCGCGAGCTCGATGGCGATGACCCGAGCGACCCGCCGGGTGAAGCGGCCGTTGGCCGGCACAATGCCGACTGCCCNGATGCCGATTATGTCTGCATCCAGGACANCGACACGCTTGATGAATGGCTGAAGCGCCTGCAGGCGGCGGATCTTTTTGCTTTTGATCTCGAGACCGACAGTCTGGATTACATGAAAGCGCGCATTGTCGGGGTGTCATTTGCCGTTCAATCCGGCGAGGCGGCCTATGTGCCGCTGGCGCATACCGGCCCGGATCAGCCTGATCAGCTCGACCGCGACGACACGCTCGAGCGCCTGCGAGCGCTGCTCGAGGATGCGGATCAGCACAAGGTCGGGCAGAACCTGAAGTACGACATGAGCGTGCTTGCCAACCATGGCATCACCCTGCGNGGNGTGGTGCANGACACCATGCTGGAGTCCTATTGTCTTGATGCCACCGCNTCNNGNCATGACATGAGCTCGCTGGCGGCCAAATATCTCAACTACGAGCCCATTCCTTATGAGCAGGTGGCCGGCAAAGGCGCCAAGCAGATCAGCTTTGATCAGGTCGCGCTGGAAGAAGCCGTGGACTACGCCGCGGAAGACGCCGATGTCACCTGGCGGCTGCACGAGGCGATCTGGCCGCAACTCAAAGACCTCGACGGCCCGCGCTCGGTGTACGAGCAGATTGAAATTCCGCTGCTGCCCGTCCTCTCGCGCATGGAGCGCACGGGCGTTCGAGTGGATGCGGATCTGCTGCGCCAGCAGAGCCAGGAGCTTGCCGAGACCATGCAGCAGCTCGAGGCCAAGGCGCATGAAAGTGCCGGTGGCGCATTCAANCTNGGCTCGCCCAAGCAGATCCAGGAAATCCTCTANGAGCGCCAGGGCCTGCCGGTGCTCTCAAAAACCCCCAAAGGCGCGCCGTCCACNGCNGAGTCCGTGCTCGAAGAGCTTGCCGCTCAGGGCCATGAGTTACCACAGCTCATCCTCGACTACCGCAGTGTCTCCAAGCTGCGCTCCACCTATACCGAGAAGCTCCCGACACTGATCCACCCGGCAACCGGTCGGGTGCATACCTCCTATCATCAGGCCGTTGCCGCCACCGGCAGACTCTCTTCATCGGACCCCAACCTGCAGAACATCCCGGTGCGCAGTCCGGAGGGCCGGCGTATTCGTCGTGCGTTTATCCCGGCCGATGGCCATGTCCTGCTGGCGGCCGATTATTCCCAGGTGGAGCTTCGCATCATGGCGCATCTCTCGGGGGATGAGGGGCTGAAGAAAGCCTTCGCGGCCGGTGAAGATATTCATGCCGCCACGGCCGCCGAGGTCTTCGGCGGCAGGCCTGCCGAGGTGACGGCCGATCAGCGGCGTGCCGCCAAGGCGATTAATTTTGGCCTGATTTATGGCATGTCGGCCTGGGGGCTTGCCCGTCAGCTGGGTATTGAGCGCGGTGAGGCCCAGGACTATGTCGATCGTTATTTCGAGCGCTACCCCGGCGTGCGGGAATTCATGGACAACACGCGCAGCCGTGCCCGGGACAAAGGCTATGTGGAGACGGTCTTCGGCCGCCGGCTTTATCTGCCGGAGATCAACAGCCGCAACAATCAGCGCCGGCAGTACGCCGAGCGCACCGCGATTAACGCCCCCATGCAGGGGACAGCGGCCGATATCATCAAACGCGCCATGATTGCCGTGGATGACTGGATCCGGCGGGATGCACCGGAGACCGCATTGGTCATGCAGGTGCATGACGAACTGGTCCTGGAGGTCCCGGCCGGCAGCGAGGAGAAAATGGCTGAGAAAATCCGCGGTTTCATGGCTGATGCCGCCGAGCTCGATGTGCCGCTCGAGGTGGAAATCGGCGTGGGTGAAAATTGGGAGACGGCACACTGAACTTCGCCGTATCGGGTGCTGTCATAGCAGTTGCGCCAGTGCCCGGCGCGGCCCGCTTCTCCCTCCCTTATTAGCGGGCCAGGGGGAGTCGGTTTTGCCCCCAAGACCGGCTCCCGCGGTCCCCGAAGTCCACACCCCATGGGCTTCGGGGTTTTTTATGCCGCAAGCCAGCGATCGAGCTGGGCCCGCGCTTCATCCACACCGATGCGACTCTGTGCCGAGAAAAGCTGCACGCTGACACCGCTGCAGAGCTTCAGGGCTTTGGGACGGACGGACTGCAGCGTATTCCCGGCCGGCCCGCGTTTGAGCTTATCGGCCTTGCTGAGCAGGATATGCGCCGGCAGTTCGGCGGCGGCACACCAGCGCAGCATCTGCTCATCGAGCGGGCCGAGCGGATGGCGGATATCCATAATCAGAACAAGTCCGCGCAGGCTCTTGCGGGTCTCCAGATAGCGCGGCAGGGCCTGTTGCCAGTGGGCCCGCATTGCAGGCGGTGCCTTGGCATAGCCGTAACCGGGCAGGTCGATCAGACGCTGTTGAGCTTCAACATCACCGACCGGGAAGACATTAATCTGCTGGGTCCGGCCTGGCGTCTTGCTCACGCGGGCGAGCTGCTTTTGATCGGTAATGGCATTCAGTGCGCTTGATTTGCCCGCATTGGAGCGTCCGGCAAAGGCCACTTCATGGCCGAGGTCCTCCGGGAGGGTCTCCGGGTCGGGGGCTGAGAGGAGGAAATTTGTCTGACGGTAGTCAAGAGACATGCTTTCTAGACCCCTTTTAAATTGACCGCTCACGGGCGCATTGGTATAAATCTGGCCGATTGTACCTAAGAGTTCTAATTACCATGATCGCAAAANTGATCCCGGCGCTTGTCGCGCTTCTCGCACTCAGCTCCACGGCCTCGGCACAGCTTGAGAATGCCGATCCCATGCGTGGCGAAAGCGCTGCCATGGTCTGTGCGGCCTGCCACGGTGCTGATGGCAACAGTGCCATCCCCAATTACCCGAACCTCGCCGGGCAGCATGCCGATTACATCTACGAGCAGCTGCAGTTCTACAAATCGGGCGAGCGGGCCAATGCGATCATGCTGGGTCAGGCAGCCGGTCTCGATGAGCAGACCATGGCGGATCTTGCGGCCTATTACGCCACGCTGGAGTCTGAAATCGGTGAAACCCCCGAAGAACTGCTGGCTACAGGACGTGCCATTTACATGGGCGGTATTGCCGAGAAGGGCGTGCCGGCCTGCGTGAGCTGTCACGGACCGGGTGGCATGGGCATTCCCAGCACCGGTTATCCGCGCCTGAGTGGCCAGAAGACGCAGTACACCATCGAGCAGCTGCAGCTGTACCGCTCGGGTGAGCGTTCCGGCTACGGTCAGGCCGAGGTCATGAACGATATTGCCAGCAACCTCACCGATGAGGAGATGCAGGCCGTGGCCAACTACGTACGTGGTCTCTACCCGGCGGACGTTGCTGCGCAGTAGTTGCTTGACCGCGCGCAAGAATTAATTTGTCCGTTTGTGGTCAATTGAGTAGCCCGAAAGGGTGACTCCGACTGATCGAGGACAACGACAAGCCCATGGCCCAGAGCGCTGCCACCATCGCTGCCAGTGAAACCCGCCCGCGCGGCAAGCCACGCCGTAGCCTGACGGCGGTCTGGCTGGAGTTTCTCGGGTCGATGAACCTGGCCATCAGCCTGTTGGTGGTGGTCAGCATCGCCTCGATCATCGGCACGGTGCTGCCGCAGAACCAGGCCTATACCGAGTACCTCATTCAGTTCGGCCCGTTCTGGTTTGAGGTCTTCCGCCTGCTCAATCTCTACGATGTCTACTCGGCCTGGTGGTTTCTCGCCATCATGGGCTTTCTGGTGCTCTCCACCGGCGTCTGTGTGAGCCGGCATATCCCGGGAGTCTGGCGCGAGATCACCCGGTATCGCACCCATGTGCGTGAGAAATCCCTCACTGCGCTCTCCAATCACCAGCGCTGGCAGTCCGGCTATGACAGCGAGACCACCGAGTCTGTTGCCATGGCGGCGATGCAGGGTTTTGGTTTTCGCACCCGGGCCGAGCGCCGGGGAGATGTCACGATTATCGCCGGCATGAAAGGCGCGGCCACCCGCATGGGCTATGTGCTCACGCATGTTGCCGTTGTGGTGATCGCCCTTGGCGCCCTGGCCGATGGCAACATCAATCTGAAAATCCAGGAGATGACCGGTGATCTGGCCATCGAGACCCGCGACCTGCCGCTCTCGCAGGTGCCGGGTGACAGCTGGCTGCCGGTCGACAGCGGCTCATTCCGCGGCAATGTCACCATTCCGGAAGGCTCCAACAGCGGCGTGGTGTTTCTGCAGCTGCGCGATGGTTACGTCGTCCAGGAGCTGCCGTTTGAAATCTTCGTCGAAGAATTCCGCATTGAGCACTACCCCAACGGGATGCCCAGTGCCTATGAAAGCGATCTGGTCATCCATGACCCCGAGCTCGCCGAGCCCATTCGCCAGACCATTTCGGTCAACCACCCGCTCACCCACCGCGGGCATACCATTTATCAGGCGAGCTTTACCGACGGTGGCACGGGCCTTGAGCTGACCGGGCATTTGCTGGATGGCTCCGGTGCCAGACTGCCAATCGACGCGCGGGTCTTTGAAGATCTGAACCTGCAGCTCGGCGCGGTGAACCGGACGCTCGAGATTGACGACTTCCAGCTTTTCAATGTCGACCGTGACCCGCGTGCCGTCACCCGCACCGGTGCCCGCGATGAGTTCCGCAATGTCGGGCCCTCGTTTAATTACACCATGCGCGATGAGGCCGGACAGGCGCGGGAATTCCATACCTACATGGCGCCGATCGAAATCGAGGGCCGCTGGTATTACCTGCACGGCATGCGCACGAATGCCGGTGAGCCCTTTCGTTATCTGCACATCCCGGCGGATGACAAAGCCTCCATGGATACCTTCATGGCGTTTCACGCGGCACTGCATGACCGCGAACGGGTGGACGCCGCCGCCCTGCGCGCGGCCGACAGGCTGCTCTCACGCATGGGTGTGGCCAACCCCGAGCTTGGTGAGCGCGTCGCCGGCACCGCGCACGGCATGATCCAGACCCTGTTGCGAGGTGGATTCGGTGAGGTGAATGCCGAGTTGCAGGCCCGCGTGGCCGGCACGTCGCGGGCGGATATGCTGTTGGAGTTTTCCCGGGCGGTGCTGCAGCGGACCATGTTCGAGCTCTATCTCGAACAGCTCGCCGCCGAGCAGGATGTGGCATTGTCGATGGTGGACCCCACGGTCGAGCAGCGCGATTTCTTTGAGGCGATGATGAATGCCGTCTCCGCGGTTGCCGAATACGGCTCGCCGATTATTTTTGAAATCGATCATTTCCAGCATCGCGAGGCCACCGGGCTGCAGATTACCTATGCACCGGGCAAGAATATTGTCTACGCCGGCTCGGCCATGCTGGTGCTGGGGATCTTCCTGCTTTTCTATGTCTCGCAGCGCCGGATCTGGGCGATGATCATGCCGCGTGAGAATGGCGGGACCGAACTGCTCATGGCAGGTGCCAATCAGCGCCGGCCCGAGGAGTTCGAACAGGAATTCAAGACCATTGCCGAGGCGGTGGATCAACAGATGCAACAAGAACGTAAGGATTGAGGAAACCGATCATGGTGGCTTCACGTGAAGAAATGATCCGGGAGATGCGCCAGCCTTCGCTCTGGCAGCGACTCACACTCGCTGACTGGGCCTGGGCGGCCATCATGCTGGTGGCAACCGTCGGCACCTACTACTGGCTCTGGGATGCCATGAATCACTATGAGGTGGTCATCACCTTCTTCACGGCACTCACGATGGTCGGCCTCGGCTGGCATTGGCCGGTCTCGCGCTGGTACATGGCAAGCGTCTGCCTGCTCAGTCTCTTTGCCATCACCCGTTATCCGGAGCTGGCCTCGGCCGAGCAGGATTTCTTCCTGAAGTATCTGCTCTCCAGTCAGTCCGCGATCATGTGGATGAGTGCGCTGTTCCCGGCCGCCACACTGGTTTATGGCGCAGCCCTTGTCACCGGCAATGAATTCACCGGTCGGGTGGCTTCGCGAATGACCTGGATCGCTGCCGCGGCAGGCCTCATCGGGCTTCTGGTGCGCTGGCATGAGACGCATCTTTATGAGGGCGGCATCGGTTATATCCCGGTGAGCAACCTCTATGAGGTCTTCGTGCTGTTTGCGGTGATGACCGCGCTGATTTATCTGTACTACGAGGGCGTGCATAAAACCCGCTCCATGGGCTTTTTCGTGCTGCTGATCATCACCGCCTCGGTGGGCTTTCTGCTCTGGTATCACTTCGACCGCGGGGCCTATCAGATCGAGCCGCTGGTCCCGGCACTGAACAGCTATTGGATGAAGATTCATGTGCCGACGAACTTTGTCGGGTATGGCTGCTTTGCCATTGCCGCCATGCTGGGTGTGGCCTATCTGATTCGTGACCGGGTCTCCGATGACAGCCCCTGGGCCAAGCGGCTGCCGACGTTAAAGCAGATCGATGATGTGAGCTACCGGGCCATTGCGCTTGGCTTTGCCTTTTTCACGGTGGCAACGATTCTCGGGGCGCTGTGGGCCGCGGAGGCCTGGGGCGCTTACTGGCAGTGGGACCCGAAAGAAACCTGGGCGTTGATTGTCTGGCTCAACTACGCCGCCTGGCTGCATTTGCGCTATACCAANGGCCTGCGCGGGCGNTTCATGGCCTGGTGGGCNGTGATCGGGCTTTTCGTCACCACGTTTGCTTTCCTTGGCGTTAACATGTTCCTCTCAGGGCTTCATTCCTACGGTGAGCTTTAATTCATGAAGAACATTCGCTTCAGTCTACTGCTGGTGATCGTCGGTCTTTTTCTGGCCGCATCGGTGCAGGCGCAGCAGCCCTATCAGCGGTTGCAGACTCCGCAGGCCACGGAAGGCAGTGGCGTTGAAGTCCGCGAATTCTTCTCTTACGGCTGCCCGCACTGCCATGATTTTGAGCCGGTGATCGGAGCCTGGGCCGAGGAGATGGGCGATGCGGTGACCGTGGTGAAAACGCCGGTGACTTTCGGCCGTGACAGCTGGCGCCTGCTCGCCCGCGCCTACTACGCCGCCGAAGCGCTTGGCATCGTGGATGTCACGCATGGCGCGCTCTTTGATGCCATTCATGAAGACCGTCGCGCGTTCCGTCGTCCGGAGGACATCGCCGAGTTCTATGCAGAAGTCGCCGATGTCACCGAAACCGATGTCCTGGCGGCACTGGATTCCTTTTCGGTGAGCTCCAATGTCAACCGCGCCGAGCGGCTGGTGGGCGCCTATCGGGTGATGGGGACACCGGCGGTGGGTGTGGCCGGCCGTTATCTGATTGATGTGCGCGCCGCCGGCGGTCAACAGGGCATGCTTGAGGTGGCCGAATCCCTCGTTGCCGAGGAAAGTGACAGTCGCTGAGTCACTGATACCCCCGACGCTGCGCCTGATGAGCTTCAACATTCAGGTGGGCATCGAAACGCGTACCTATCATCAGTACTTCACCCGGGGCTGGCGCCATGTCCTGCCCGATGCCAAGCGCCTGCCCAATCTGCGTCGTATCGGCGAGCTGGCGCGCGATTTTGATCTGGTCGGCCTGCAGGAGCTCGATGCCGGCAGTCTGCGCAGCGGCTTTGTCGATCAGGCGGCATTCCTTGCTGAGGCCGGCGATTTCCCGCATTGGTATCAGCAGACCAATCGCCCGCTCGGCCGCTTCGCCCAGCACAGCAAAGGGCTTTTAAGTCGCCTATCGGCCCGCCTGGTTACCGAGCATCGCCTGCCGGGGCGCATTCCCGGGCGAGGCGCGTTGATGGTGCATTTTGGCACTGAGCCGGCCGAACTGGTGCTGGTGTTGTTGCATCTCTCGCTCAGTCAGCGCGCGCGCCTCTCGCAACTGGCCTTTGTGGCCGAGCAGATTGCCGAGCACGAGCATGTCATTGTGATGGGTGATTTCAACTGCCACTCGCGCAGCCCCGAGCTTCAATACCTGTGCGCTGAAACCGGTTTGCGTGAGCCGCTGCATGACCTGCCCACCTATCCGAGCTGGCGGCCGGAGCGCAATATCGATCATATTCTGGTCTCACCGAGCCTGAGCGTGGAATCAGCCGAAGTGCTGGACGCGCCCTATTCCGATCACCTGCCAATGACCATGACGGTCAGCCTGCCGGCGGTTTTCAGCCCTCGCGCTGCGCCGGCAGAAGCGGCTCAAGCGCAGCCCAGATGTTGTTGAGAATCAACGGCTGGGCGGCTTCATTGGGATGAATGCCATCGGCCTGCATCAACGAGGGATCCTCAGCAACGCCGGCGAGGATTTTCGGCACCAGCGCCACGCCGGTCATGCTGGCAACTTCTTCGTAGACCTCGAGGAACCGATCAATAAAAGCGCTGCCATAGTTGGAGGGCAGGCGGACGCCAGCGAGGATGACCTCGGCGCCGGCCTCGCGGGAGGCGGCGATCATATCCAGCAGATTCTGCCGGAATTCCGAGAGGGCCACGCCGCGCAAGCCATCGTTGCCGCCAAGTGCGATAATGACGATATCCGGCGAGTGCGTTTCGAGCGCGGCGGGCAGTCGGGCCAGGGCTCCGGCGGTGGTGTCGCCGCCGATGGCCGCATTGACCACACTCGCCTGCGGGCCGAGCCGCTCTTCGAGCAACGCCACCCAGCCATCGGCCGTGGCCATGTTGTAGGCGGCCGAGAGGCTGTCGCCGAGCACAAGCACTCGTGGGCCTTCGGCCAGTGCCGGGGCGCTACTGACAAGCAGCACGAATAACACGAATACCGCCTTTAGGAGTCGATGACGCATGCCAGCCAACAAGGACGCTACCTCCACCGCTTCCCCCATTCTCGAGGCGCGCGCACTGGCCATGCGATTCAAGGCCCCGGAAGGTGAGATCAGTCTGTTTGAAAACCTTGATCTTAGCATTGATGCCGGTGACTCTCTGGCCATTCTCGGCACCTCGGGGTCGGGGAAATCCACCCTGCTCGGTCTGCTCGCCGGCCTCGACCTGCCAAGCGATGGCGAGGTCATCATGGCAGGCCATGATCTCACGCAAATGGACGAAGACGCTCGCGCCGGACTGCGGGCCGGTCGCGTGGGTTTTGTCTTTCAGGCCTTCCACCTGCTCCCGGGGCTGACCGCCCTTGAGAATGTCATGCTGCCCGCCGAGCTTGCCGGTGATGGTGCGGCGTCGGACAAGGCGCGGGTTGCCCTTGAGCGCGTGGGACTGAAAGCCCGTATGGCACATTACCCCGCCCAACTCTCCGGCGGTGAGCAGCAGCGCGTGGCACTGGCGCGTGCCTTTATCAGCGAGCCGCAGATTCTGTTTGCCGATGAGCCCACCGGTAATCTCGACCATCGCACCGGTGAGCAGATTATTGATCTGTTGTTTGCCCTTAATCGGGACCATGGCACCACGCTGGTGCTGGTCACCCATGATCAGGCCGTGGCCGCGCGCTGTGCGCATGTCCGCTATCTGCGTGAGGGCGCCCTGGCGCTGGAGGCCGCCTGATGCTCGCCTTGCGGCTGCTTTACCGCGACTGGCGCGGCGGTGAGCTGCGGTTGCTCGCACTCGCCGTGGTGATTGCCGTGGCCGCCGTGACCGGTGTCGCCTGGTTGGCCGACCGGGTCGCGGGCGCCACTGAGACGCGGGCCGCTGATCTGCTGGCTGCCGATCGCGCCCTGGAATATCCCGAACCCATTCCCATGGCCTGGCAGGAGGATGCTGAGGCCGCCGGACTGGAAACGGCACTCACCGCCGTCTTTCCCACCGTGGTGGTCACCGAGAACAGCAACCGTCTGATCTCGGCCAAAGCGGTGAGCGATGGCTACCCACTGCGCGGTACCCTGCGAACGCAATCGGCACTCGGTGCGCCTGAGGCCGAGCCGCCCGGTGTCCCCGAGCCGGGGACTGCCTGGGTGGAGTCGCGTCTGCTCGGATTATTGGATCTGGAGCTTGGCGAGACACTCAGCATGGGCGCGCTTGAGCTCACCGTCACACAAATCCTTAGCTTTGAGCCCGATCGCGGCCAGGGCTTCGGCAGTCTGGCACCACGGGTGATGTTCAACCATGCCGATCTGGACGCCACCGAACTGCTCGGCCCTGGCTCTCGAGTCCGCCACAAGCTGCTGCTCGCTGGAGCGCAGGACGATGTGGTCGCCTTTACCGAGGCGATTGCCCGCTACGAGGGCAATGCCGTTGAAGTGGAAATCCCCAGTGAGCAGGGCGAGGGGGCCTCGGCGATTATCGAGCAGGCCAAGCGGTTTTTGGGCCTTGCCGCACTGCTCACCGTGATTGTTGCCGGCGTGGCGGTGCTGCTGACCGTGCGTCATTACGCCGAGCGCCAGATCACCGGTGTTGCGGTGATGCGGGCGATGGGCGCAACACGGCAGCGTGTGTTGCAGCTTTTTGTGGGCAAATTGCTCTGGCTGGGGCTTTTTGCCGGTGCGGTGGGTGCGGCACTCGGTTTTCTGTTGCACCTGGCGATGCTGGGGCTGGTCGCGGATCTGCTCGGCGTGGAGTTGCCGGGTGCCGGCTGGCAGCCGCTTGCGACCGGCTGGCTGACCGCGGCGGCTGCTCTGCTCGGCTTTGCCCTGCCCACACTGATGCGCCTGCGCGATGCCCCACCCATGCGTGTGCTGCGTGCGGATCTCGGCAGCGGGCTTCTGCGCGGGGGTATGCCGCTACTCATGGCCGCACTGGTGATCCTTGCACTCATGGCCTGGCAGGCGGGTGATCTGCGGGTGACAGCCAGTGTGTTTGGTGCGGTGGCCGGGACGCTGGCGCTGCTCACCGCGATTGCGGCGAGCATTGTCTACGGCGCTCGGGCCTGGGCCCGCCGCGGCGGTCAATCGCGGCTTTTGTGGCTGACCGGGTTTACCCGCCGGCCGCTGACCGCGGTGATCCAGATTGTGGCTGTCGGTGTCGGGCTGATGAGCCTCTTTTTGCTGGCGGTAGTGCGCAATGATCTCCTGAGTGCCTGGCAGGCGGAGATTCCACCGGATGCGCCCAATCAGTTCCTGATTAACATCCAGTCCGATGAAGTCGATGGCGTCCGTCAGACCCTTGCCGATGCCGGCATCGAGACGGTCTTCTACCCCATGGTCCGTGCCCGGCTCACNCAGCTCAATGGCGAGCCCATCAGCGCCGAGGACTACGACAGCCCCCAGGCCCGACGGCTGACCCGGCGCGAGTTCAACCTCTCCTGGGCCGATCAATTGCAGCCGGATAACGACATTGTGGCCGGACGCTGGTGGGATGCGGCGCAGGATCCAGGCAAGCAGCTCTCGGTGGAGACTGAGTTTGCCGAAGAGATTGGCGTTGGCCTGGGTGATCGCTTGACCTTTGTCTCTGCCGGCAGCCAGGTCACCGCCGAGATCACCAGCCTGCGCGATGTCCGCTGGGAGAGCTTTAACGTCAATTTCTTTGTCCTCGGTGCACCGGGGACGTTTGATGATATGCCGCGGACCTGGCTGACCAGTTTTTATCTGCCCGAATCCGATACCGCGCTGCTCAATGAGCTCATTCGCCAATTCCCAAGTGTCACCCCCATTGATGTCACCAGCGTGCTGAGGATTGTGCGCAGCATTATCGAGCAGGGCTCGAGTGTGGTGGAGCTGATGGCGTTACTCACCCTCGCCGCTGGCGTGTTGGTGCTGCTGGCCGCGCTCCAGATCACCGGCGAACAGCGCCGTTTTGAGAGTGCGCTGCTGCGGGCGCTGGGTGCGAGCGGGGCGCGTATTCGGCGCATGGCGCGGCTTGAGTTCTGGCTGATCGGTGCCATTGCCGGCGGCATCGCGGGTATTGCCGCGACCGGCGCCGGCGTGGTGGTGGCCGAGGTGCTCTTCAACCTCGACTATCCCTTCCGCCCGGTCACGCTTGTCATCGGCGCGGGCGTTGGTGTGGTGACGGTGTGGATTGCCGGCGGCCTCGGCGCCCGGCGCTACTACCGCACCTCACCCATGCGACTGCTCCGCGAGGGCGGTTGACCCCCGGCAAGGAACTGAGGCGCGGTCTGCATAGCCCAACAGGCAGAATCCGCTTTTAACGGAGCTGCCATGACCCGCCTTGAGCACGCTTTTGAGGAAAACGTCGCCGAGCCCATTCCCTGGGATCGTCTGCTGCATGCTTCGATTGGCCGGATGACCGGCGGGATATCGCCGACGGCGCTGCAGCTGGCGTTTTTTGACTGGGCCGGACATCTGGCGCTGAACCCGGGCCGGCAATTGGCGCTGCAGGAAAAAGCGCTGCGCAAGGCTCTGCGCCTGAGTGCTTATGCCGGGCACTGTCTTGCCGGTGATGCCGAGGGCCGTTGTATCGAGCCACTCGAGCAGGATCACCGCTTTGACGAGCCCGCCTGGCAGCGCTGGCCGTTTTCCCTCATCCACCAGGCCTTCCTGCTCCAGCAGCAGCAATGGCATGTCGCCACCACCGGTGTGCCCGGGGTCGATCCGCATCACGAGGAAGTGGTCAATTTCACCGTCCGGCAGATGCTGGATGTCTTCTCACCCTCGAATTTCCTGCCAACCAACCCGGAGGTCCTGGAGCGTACCGTCAATGAAGGCGGGATGAACCTGATGCGGGGGGCTGCCAATTGGCTGGAGGANGCCCAGCGCGCCATCGCCGGGCGGCCGCAGCGGGGGTCCGANGAATTTGTGGTGGGCGAGAACCTGGCGGTGACACCGGGCAAGGTCGTCCACCGCAACGCGCTCATGGAGCTCATTCAATACTCGCCCACCACTGATCAGGTCCACCCGGAGCCGATGCTCATCGTCCCGGCCTGGATTATGAAGTACTACATTCTCGATCTGCGCCCGGGTCGCTCGCTTATTGAATATCTGGTCGGCCAGGGCCATACGGTATTCGTGGTCTCCTGGAAAAACCCCGGGCCGGAAGACCGCGAAATGGGCATGGCCGATTACCGGCGCCTGGGTGTGATGGAGGCGCTGGACGCGGTCAACGCCATTGTCCCCGATGAGAAGGTGCATGGCGTGGGCTATTGCCTGGGCGGGACGCTGCTCACACTGGCCGCCGCGGCCATGGCCCGCGATGGTGATGAGCGCCTGGCAAGTCTCTCGCTGCTTGCCACCCAAACGGATTTCACCGAACCCGGCGAGCTCGATCTTTTCATTGATGAGTCGCAGGTCTCGTTCCTTGAGGATGTGATGTGGGCGAGCGGCTATTTAAGCCATGAGCAGATGGCCGGTGCTTTTCATCTGTTGCGCAGTCAGGATCTGGTCTGGTCGCGGCTGGTGCGCAATTACCTCATGGGCGAGCGCGAACCGAGTTTTGACCTCATGGCCTGGAATGCCGATGCCACGCGGCTGCCCTATCGCATGCACAGCGAATACCTGCGTCATCTTTTCCTGCACAACGACCTTGTTGAGGGGCGCTACGATATTGGTGGCCGGCCGGTTTCGGTGGGCGATATCCAGGTGCCCATCTTCTCGATTGCCACCCGGTCGGATCACATCGCCCCCTGGGCGTCGGTCTACAAGATCATCCGTCTTGCCCGCACCGAGGTCACCTTCCTGCTCACCAGTGGCGGGCATAACGCCGGTATCGTCAGCGAGCCCGGCCACCCGCGGCGGTCTTATCAGATGCAGGATTTCGCGCCCTTGGGCCCGACCTATCCGGCCGAGCGCTTTGAGCGTGAGACCGAACATACCGAAGGCTCGTGGTGGCCGGCCTGGCAGCAATGGCT
>PR_CR_10_Liq_3_inCRDRAFT_1000286_pt1 | contig 14271 bp, 15 predicted proteins | sample PRCRCaboRojoPR_2_FD_10240 | JGI IMG/M metagenome (IMG submission 10240)
GCCGATCTGCGGGTGCCTGTGTCTTGGCGGCCGCCTTTCTCTTGGGTGCCGCATCTCGTTGCGGCTTGGGCCGATCCTCCAATGGCTTGGCCGAGCGCGCGACCTTGTCCCACAAGGCGCGCTCCTCGGGCGAAAGGTGACGCGGCCGTTTCATTCCACGATTTCGGGCACCAGGGCCAAAGCGTTCTGGATCGGCATGAGAACGATCATTCGGCCGCCATCACGAACCTTTCCAGCTGCACGTCCGGCCGCATCGCCCGTTCCAAAAAAAATGTCAGCTCGCTGTGCCCCCTTGATCGCCGATCCTGTATCCTGCGCAACCATCAGTCGATTGATCGGCTCGGCGCCGTCCTTTTCGATCCAGACCGGACTGCCCAGCAAGGTGATCGACGGATCCACTGCAATAGTGCGCCCGGCTGTAACCGACCGACCCATCGCACCAATTGGGCCCATATCGGCCGGAACATCGTCGAGCTCTCGGAAGAACACAAAACTGTCGTTGGTCCAGAGCAGACCCTGCCCATCGCGGGGATTTCGCCGCACCCAGGATCGGATCACGTCCGCCGAAACCTGGTGCGCCTTGTAGATGCCACGGCGCACAAGCTCGGACCCGATCGAGGAATACTCATGCCCGTTGGCGCCCGCATAGCCGACGCGAACGATCGACCCATCGTCGAGCTTCACCCGGCCTGATCCCTGCACCTGCAAAAAAAAGACATCGACCGGATCGTCGATCCAAGCGATTTCCAGCCCCCGCCCGTCCAGCACACCGGATTCCTCGATTTCCCGACGGGTCAACCAGGGCGGTTCAAGATCATTCGGCAAACGATACAGCGGGTATTGATAAGGCCCGCCCTGTCGCCGAGACCCCCGGATCTCCGGCTCGAAATAGCCGGTGAACAGCATGTCCTGCTCATCCTGGATCAGAACCGGCGTGAAAAAGGTCTCGAAAAAAGCACGTGCTTCCTGCCCCTGGCTGGCGAGATCACACAGCGCGGGCCATCCGTGCTGCTCGATATCACCACAGGTTGTCAGGAAGACATCGAGCGCCTTCTGATGTTCGTCCTCGGACCACCCGCGGAGGTCAGAGAAATCAAGAAGGCTGTAGGTCGGTTCAGCCATGGCCGCCCCGGAGCAGAGGGCAAGCGCAAGAACGGCCGATCCGACCCTCCGATTCATTCGCCTGTCGCAACAAGGGTCCAGTTGGGATCGGATGTTCCCATCTTACGGGCAAAGGTCCAGACATCACGCTGACGCTTGATATCGGTGGCGGACCCCTCGATGACATCTCCGGCGCGGTCGCGGACAACCGAGGTCATCTCGCCGATGAAGCGCACGGTCAGTTCGGCCTCGTTCGTCATGTCATCGAAATCCGCGTCGGCCAGTTTCAGTTCAGACACCCCGACAAAGGTGAAGTCGATATTCAGCCCCTGTTCATTGCGGGATTCGACCACTTCGGCAAAGGCTTCGTAAACATCATCGGACAGGAACGGCTTGATATCCGCCATCTCGCCATTCTCGAAAGCGGTCAGGATCATTTCGTAGGCGCCACGTGCACCTTGCAGAAAGTCCCGCACGGAAAAGTCGTTGTCGATCCGTTTCATCTTGGCCAGCGCCTTGGCGGCATCGCTGTCCTCGGGGACATGGTCGATGATGTCGTGATCCGGGCCACTCTCGATCACCTCAAGCTCCGGCGCCTGGCGGTCGTTATCCCTTTGTCGCGGGACGGGCGGCTTTTCGAACCCTTCGCGCGTTCCCAGAACACTCCGCAGCCGGAGGATCAGGAAGATGGCGATCCCGGCAAGGACCAGAAGCTGAAGAATGGGCGAATTCATGGTTATCTCTCTTGCGGATGTAGCAACAATGGCCTGTCGATCCTATGTAAGGTGGCGACCGGGCCAAGTCCACCTTGGCCCCGACCAAGTTCCGCCGGTTGGAGGGCGATCATGCCGCTTTTTCTTCTCTTCATTGCGATTCCGCTGATCGAGATCACCCTGTTCATCCAGTTGGGCGGCCTCATCGGCCTTGGCTGGACGCTGTTCATCGTGATCGCGACTGCAATCATCGGCGCCGCCATGGTCCGCAGCCAGGGCGCTTTGGCGATGGATCGGCTCCGGCGGTCGATGGAAGACCTGAACGATCCGTCCGAGCCCCTGGCCCATGGGGCAATGATCCTGTTTTCCGGGGCGCTGATGCTGACGCCCGGTTTCTTCACCGATGCGGTCGGCTTTGCCTTGCTCGTGCCCGGGGTGCGTCAGGCCGTCTTCAGATGGGCGCGGTCGCGGATCAAGATGCGTTCGTTCCAGATGGGAGCCGGTCCGGCGCAAACCGACCCGAACGCGCGCCGCAAGCCGGATGACAGGATCATTGATGCCGAGTTTGAGGATATTCCGTCCGAGCATCGCCCCAATCATAACGGATCCGGCTGGACCAAGCATTGAGGCTTGGGCAATCCGCTGCTACGAAGCCTTCGATTTATTCAACCAGGAGCGCCCCGATGGCCGAGAATGAAAACGGCGCGGCGGAAGAAACCGCCGCCACGACGCAACAGCAAGCCCCTCAGATCAAGCACCGCATCCTCGCGCAATACACCCGCGACATGTCTTTCGAAAACGTCATGGCCCAGACCGGTGTTGACGGCGAGGTGAAGCCCGAGATCAAGGTCGAGGTCAGCCTGGACGCGCGCAAGCGTGGCGCCGAGAACCAGTACGAGGTCATCACCAAGATGAAGGTGACATCGACCAACCAGGGATCGGAAAAGACCCTTTTCCTGCTGGAGCTGGAATATGCCGGCATCTTTCATGTCGAAGGCGTGCCCGACGAGCAGTTGCATCCGTTCCTTCTGATCGAGTGCCCGCGCCAGACCTTCCCGTTCGTGCGCCGGATCGTCAGCGACGTGACCCGCGACGGTGGTTTCCCGCCGCTCAATCTCGAACAGATCGACTTCCTGGCCCTGTATCGCCAGCAGTTGGCCCAGCGCGCCCAGCAGAAAACCGACGCCTGATCCTCAGGCGTCCAGCGTCTTCCAGAGGGCGTCCTCGCCAAGCGTTTCAACGAACGCCGCGTGGGCGTCCTTTTCCGATTGGGTCAGGCGTTCGGGAAGTGGCTTTGGCCGTGGCATCGGCCGCCAATCGCTGTCGGCTGCAACAGTCCGTGAATCGCGGGTGCCACTGGACAGGACAAGACCAGGCTGGCGCCCGCCGATCAGCTCCAGGTAAACCTCTGCCAGGATTTCACTATCGAGCAAAGCGCCGTGCAATGTGCGGGCAGTATTGTCGATGTTGAACCGGCGGCAAAGTGCGTCGAGTGATGCGGGTGAACCGGGGTATTTCCGGCGCGCCATGTCCAGCGTGTCAACGGCCTGCTCCCATGGGATCTGACCAAGACCCGCCCAACCAAGCTCGGCGTTGAGAAACTTCATGTCGAAGGCGGCGTTGTGGATCACCAGCTTGGCATCGCCGATGAAATCGAGGAAGGCCTGCCCGACCGCGGCAAAAAGCGGCTTGTCCTTCAGCGTGACCTCGCCTGCTACCGCAGCCCGCGGTGGATCAAGAATATCGGGGCCGATCCCGTGCACTTCGAAGGCCGATTGCGGCATGTCCCGCTGGGGATTGATATACTGATGGTAGGTTCGGCCGGTCGGCATATGGTTGAACAGCTCGATCGCACCGATCTCGACGAGACGGTCCCCCTGGCCCGGCTCGAATCCCGTGGTTTCGGTGTCGAGAACGATTTCACGCATGGGTCTCTCTCAGCTCTTCAAGTATTGATCTGACGGATGTCCGCGCGGCGTCAAGCGTCAGCGTCTCGATCACATAGTCCGCTCGGCTTCGCTTTTCGGAATCTGGCATCTGGCGCGCAAGGATGGATTGGAATTGCTCTTCGGTCATACCCGGCCGGGACAGGACCCTGGACTTTTGCACCGCGGGTGGCGCGGTAACGCAGATCGTGACGTCCAGCCAGGCCTCGGCCCCGGTTTCAAAAAGCAACGGAATATCAAACAGCACGAAGGGTGACGCGCGATGGGCCGCAAGGAAATCTTCCCGGTCGCGGGCCACGAGGGGATGAACGATGTCTTCAAGGACCGCGTAGAGGCTGGGATCCGCCTTCAGGATCGCCTTTAGCCGATTCCGGCAGACGGCACCGTCAACAATCGCGTCGGGCATGGCATCGGCAACGCCCGGAACCGCCCTGCCCCCCTTCGCGTAAAGCCGATGAACGGCATGATCCGCGTCCCAGACCGGGAGTCCCTCATCTGCGAACATCTGGGCCGTCGTGCTTTTACCCATACCGATTGACCCGGTCAGGCCGATAAGACAGGTCATTTGAGAACCGCGGCACGGGTATCTACATCGACCTCCGGACGTACACCGAACCAGCGTTCAAATCCGGGCACGGCCTGATGAAGTAGCATGCCAAGACCGTCAACGGTGACACAGCCAGCTTCCTCGGCCTCCCGCAAGAGGCGGGTGCGCAAGGGTGTGTAGACAAGATCGGTGACGACGGTTCCACGCTGCAATCCGTCCAGCGGCACGCGCAATTCCGGCTGGCCCTTCATGCCAAGGGACGTCGTGTTCACGACCGTCGCGCAATCTTCGAGCATGTTGCCGGCCTGAACCCAGTCGATCACGGTAATCCGGGACCCGAATTCCGATTTCAGCGCGTCGGCACGAGGCCGTGTGCGGTTGCTGAGAAAGATCTCCTTGACCCCGACCTCGATCAGCGATGACAGGACAGCCCGCGCCGCGCCACCCGCCCCCAGAACCGCGGCGGGTCCGCTATCGGGTTTCCAGCCGGGAGCGTTCTGCTGAAGGTTGGCGATGAACCCGTAGCCGTCTGTGTTATCGGCATGGATCTTGCCGTCGCGCCGGAAAATCAGCGTGTTCGCCGCCCCGATCAACGTGGCCCGGTCGGTTACGAGGTCCGCGATATCAAGCACGGCAACCTTGTGCGGGATGGTGACGTTCACACCCGCGAAACCCATTGCGGGCAGGGTTCGGATCACCTGTTCAAGGTTCTTTTCCTCGACTCGGATGGGCACGTAATACCCTTCCCGCCCGTATTTCCGCAGCCAGTGCCGGAACAGGCGGGGTGATTTCGAATGGGCGACCGGGTTTCCCAGGACGCCGGCCAGTGGAATGTGATGATCCGTCATGCCGGCAATGTTCCGCGAAGCGTCAGATATGACAAGAGTTCCAGGAGCGGCAGGCCCTGTATGGTGAAATGATCGCCGATGATGTTGCTGAAAAGCCTGACGCCTTCTTCCTCGATCTTGTAGCCTCCAACGGACCACCGGATGCTGTCCCAGTTCCGGGTGATATAGTCGTCCAGGTAGGCATCGCTGAACTGGCGCATGGTCAGACGCGCGACGCCGACATGACGCCAAAGCGGTTCACCATCCTGATAGAGCACGGCGGCGGACAGAAGTTGATGGGTCTGACCTCTTAGAGATGCCAGCTGCGTGCGGGCCTGCTCGGGATCTTCGGGCTTCGAGAGCAGTTTCTTGTCGAAAGACAAGACCTGGTCACAGCCAAGCACGAGCGAGCCGAAATTCTTCATGGACAGCTTGCGCGCTTTCATTTCGGCCAGCGCGTCAGCAATATCGCGCGGCGACGCACCTTCGGACAGGAGCGCAGCCTTTGTCGCATCCTCGTCTATCCGGGCGGGTATCGATTCGTGTGGCACGCCCGCTGCGCGCAGCATTTGTGACCGGATCGCGGAGGCAGAGGCTAGGATAAACGGATCTTTCATGTGGATATCCTGGTGTGCAATTTCGTGGGCAAACTGCGGAGCGATTGGTTGATCGAGAACCCGTATCGGGGCGTCCAAGGACAAGCACGCCCTTGTCCCAGTGTTCCCCCGGTTTGTCCACTCGGGACAAGGAGGAATCAGTGATGTGGATAAATTGAGCCGTTCCTGGGCCCAAACTGGAATGCAATATCGAAAATCACGCCTGCGAGAATACTAAATGTATTATTATCAGTCATTTAACCTATATCTTGCCGACTGACAGTGATTTGGGTTCAACGGCGGAAATGTGGGCAAACCAGAGGAAAAGTCGCAAGAGCGCGATTATCCCCGGCACCACTGCCACCACCATCTTTCTAGATTCTTTTTTGATTTGGTAAGAGGTTGGCATCACAAGGGAGATGCTCTGTCGCTTGACTCGAGAAGGCGATGTGCTTAGCTGCTTCCTGTTCCGTCCGGAACGATGAATTCCCTTAGAAGACTGACAAAGCCGATCTGCTCGGCAGGAGAAGACCATTGTCTGAACACCGACTGAATCTGGCCGACCTGAAGGCACAGAGTCCCAAAGACCTGTTGTCCATGGCCGAGGAACTGGAGATCGAAAACGCCTCGACCATGCGCAAGGGCGATATGATGTTCTCGATCCTGCGGGAGCGGGCTGACGATGGGTGGATCATCGGGGGTGACGGCGTTCTGGAGGTTCTTCAGGATGGCTTTGGCTTCCTTCGCTCGCCGGAAGCGAACTACCTGCCAGGACCGGACGACATTTATGTCAGCCCGGAAATGATCAAGAAATTCTCTCTACGGACCGGTGACACGGTTGAAGGGGTGATCAAGGAGCCGAATGACAGCGAACGTTACTTCGCGCTGATCACGGTCGAGTCGATCAACTTCTCGGAGCCGGAAAAAGCCAAGCACAAGGTTGCGTTCGATAACCTGACGCCGCTCTACCCGGATGAGCGGTTGAAGATGGAAATCGAGGACGATCCGACGATCAAGGATCGCTCGGCGCGGATCATCGACCTTGTAGCGCCGATCGGTAAGGGGCAGCGGTCGCTGATCGTGGCCCCGCCGCGCACGGGTAAGACGGTTCTGCTTCAGAACATTGCCCATTCGATCGAGCACAACCATCCCGAATGCTATCTGATCGTCCTTCTGATCGATGAACGGCCGGAGGAGGTCACGGACATGCAGCGCTCGGTTAAGGGCGAGGTCATCTCCTCGACATTCGACGAGCCGGCCTCGCGCCACGTGGCGGTATCCGAGATGGTGATCGAGAAGGCCAAGCGCCTGGTCGAACACAAGCGGGACGTGGTGATCCTGCTGGACTCGATTACCCGTTTGGGGCGCGCCTTCAACACGACCGTTCCGTCGTCCGGCAAGGTCCTGACCGGTGGTGTGGATGCCAATGCGCTGCAGCGGCCGAAGCGGTTCTTTGGTGCCGCAAGGAATATCGAGGAAGGCGGATCGCTGACCATCATCGCGACGGCGCTGATCGATACGGGCAGCCGCATGGACGAGGTGATTTTCGAAGAATTCAAGGGAACCGGTAACAGCGAGATCGTTCTGGACCGCAAGGTTGCCGACAAACGTGTCTTCCCGGCGATGGATATCCTGAAATCGGGCACGCGGAAGGAGGATCTCTTGGTGGACAAGGTCGATCTTCAGAAAACCTTTGTTCTACGGCGGATCCTCAACCCGATGGGCACGACGGATGCCATTGAGTTCCTGATCTCGAAACTGAAGCAGACCAAGACGAATTCCGATTTCTTCGAGTCCATGAATACCTAATAAATTCAAGGAGTTATGAATGGATACCATATTTGCCCAGGCAACGGCCCCGGGCAAGGCCGGGGTGTCCATCGTGCGGGTTTCCGGGCCAAATGCATTGGAGGCCGGGCGGCTCTTCAATGTGGACCTGGACACTGTTGATCGAAAGGTCGCACGCTTGCAGGACAGCGATGGCGGCCTGATCGACATTGCCTTTGTCCTGTCTTTCGAGAAGGGCCGGAGCTTTACCGGAGAGCCGGTCGTCGAGTTTCATGTCCATGGATCCAGAGCGATTGTTGCGCGGGTTCTGGACCGGCTTTCGGCGGCGGGGTATCGGCACGCTGAACCGGGGGAGTTCACAAGGCGCGCGCTTGAGAATGGCCAGCTCGATTTGGCCCAGGTCGAGGGGCTCGCCGATCTGATAGATGCGGAGACAGAGGAGCAAAGGCGCCAGGCGGTCCGGGTGCTTGATGGGGCCATCGGTAAACTCGTAGAGGGTTGGAGAAGCCGGTTGATCAGGGCAGCTGCGCTTCTCGAGGCAACGATAGATTTCGCTGAAGAGGATATACCTGAAAATGTCTTTCCGGAGGTGACGGAGCTTCTGTCTTCGGTTCATCAGGAATTGAAGCGCGAGGCTGAGGGTGCCGAAATCAGAGAGCGGGTGCGCGACGGGTTCGAGGTCGCGATCATCGGTCCACCGAATGTCGGGAAGTCGACACTTCTGAACAGGCTCGCAGGGCGCGATGCTGCGATCACGTCGGAACATGCGGGTACAACGCGTGACGTGATCGAAGTGAACATGGATCTTCGAGGGATTCCGGTGACCATGCTGGATACGGCTGGCCTGCGGGATGCCGAGGATGCCATCGAGAGGATCGGGATTGACCTTGCCCGAAGACGCGCAGCGGATGCGGATATTCGGATTCACCTTATTGCGTCGCCCGACGACCGTGTTGAACGTTACAGCGAGGATGACATCATCCTGCTTGGCAAGGCGGATTCGCGCCCTTTGGAGGGTATCGATGGCGTATCCGGTTTGACGGGATTGGGCGTTGATGACCTTGTAGATCGCGTCGCGGCGCTCCTGTCGGACCGGGTGATGTCGGCCGGGGCGGCCACGCGTGCACGGCATGCAGTCGCGTTACGGGAAGGGGTTGTTCTGATTGCTGCTGTCTTGGATAGGATTGCCGAGGGTGATATCGAAACAGTGGATCTATTGGCCGAGGATGTCAGGACCGCGACTCGGTCGCTGGATTCATTGGTCGGTCGCATTGATGTTGAATCGTTGTTGGACGAAATCTTCAGTAGCTTTTGCATCGGAAAGTGAGGCGTGTTTCACGTGAAACATTCGAGCTATGACGTGATAGTAGTCGGTGGAGGGCATGCGGGCGCCGAGGCGGCCCATGCTGCCGCACGCATGGGTGTATCGACGGCCTTGGTCACCTTGTCGGTGAACGGTATCGGCGTGATGTCCTGTAACCCGGCGATCGGCGGACTTGGGAAAGGTCACCTGGTCCGCGAGATCGACGCAATGGATGGCGTGATGGGGCGGGTTGCTGATTTCGCGGGGATCCAGTTTCGCCTTCTTAATCGACGGAAGGGACCCGCCGTTCAAGGTCCACGCACGCAGGCGGACCGGGCGCTTTACCGCAAGGCGATGCTTGACGAGACGATGCGTCAGCCGGGGCTCGACATCATCGAGGGAGAGGCTGTCGACCTTATCGTCAAAGACGGGCAAGCGCGAGGAGTGGTCCTGGGAGATGGAAGTGAGGTTCCGGCAAAGCGGGTCGTTTTGACCACCGGAACTTTTCTCCGAGGGATCATTCATATTGGGGATGAACAACGCCCCGCGGGACGAATGGGAGAGGATCCCTCTGTCCGACTTGCGGAAAGACTGGATCATCTTGGTCTGGAGCTTGGCCGCCTGAAGACTGGAACACCACCACGTTTGGACGGTCGGACGATCGATTGGAATGGCCTTGATCGCCAGGAGGCTGATCTTGACCCCGTCTTGTTCAGCTTCCTGCATGACAAACCTTTCGCGCAACAAGTCGCTTGCGGGATCACGCATACGAATGAAAAAACGCACGATATCATTCGGAGAAACCTGGATCGGTCGGCAATGTATGGCGGCATGATCGAGGGTGTTGGGCCGCGCTACTGCCCGTCGATAGAAGACAAGGTTGTGCGGTTCGAGGGTAAGGAGTCGCATCAGGTCTTCCTGGAGCCGGAGGGCCTCGACGATACCACCGTCTATCCGAATGGTATTTCGACGTCGCTGCCGGCTGAGGTGCAGGAGGAATACGTTCATTCGATGGCCGGATTGGAAAACGCTCGTATTCTGCAGCCTGGTTACGCGATCGAGTACGACTATGTTGATCCGCGCAGTCTTACCTCACATCTTGAGCTCCAGGCGTTGCCCGGGCTTTACCTTGCCGGACAGATCAATGGAACGACGGGGTATGAAGAGGCCGCCGCTCAGGGGCTTGTCGCTGGCCTTGCGGCCGCTGCGATGGTTCAGGAGAAGGAGCCGATCCAGTTTGATCGCGCGAACTCCTATATCGGGGTGATGGTGGATGATTTGGTGACCCGCGGTGTTACCGAACCCTATCGCATGTTCACCTCGCGCGCTGAATACCGCCTTGCTCTTCGCGCTGACAATGCCGATGCCCGACTCACAGAGATTGGACGGGTGGCAGGATGTGTTGGTGATAAAAGATGGTCTGTCTTTGAGGAGAAGTCCGAGGCGATTTCAAATTTGACCGATCTGTTGCGCGAAACCGTTGTCAGTTCGCGGGAATTGGCGGGCGCCGGGGTCAAGGTCAATCGTGATGGGCCCAAGCGATCTCTTTTCGACGCCTTGTCGATCAGCGGGACTGAGTTTCAAGACATCGTCGGCTTCCTCGATGATGAATTGCGACCGGCGAATGCGAAGATCATCAAGCAGGTCGCCACGAACGCACTTTATCATCACTATCTGGAGCGGCAGCAGAAAGACGTGGCGTTGCTCCGCAAGGACGAGGCGCTGAAATTGCCGACGGATCTCGACTACGAAGGGCTGCCGGGCCTCTCTGGCGAATTGGCGGCCAAGCTCCATCGCATTCGGCCGGAAACCATCGCGCAAGCGAGCCGGATCGAGGGCATGACTCCGGCGGCCCTGACGTTGCTGGTCGCTCTGATCCGAAAGCGCGAAGCCCGAACGATAGCCTCCTGATGGGACCGCTTGGCATTGCAGGACTCGATGTTTCACGTGAAACATCCGAAAAGCTTGAGGCCCTCGCTGCACTGACGCTGAAATGGACCAACAAGATCAACCTGATCTCGCGCTCAACGCGCGAGGACATTCAAGACAGGCATATCCGGGATTCCGCGCAGCTTTATCTCCTCGCGCCAACCTCGTGGATCAGCTGGACGGATCTTGGTAGCGGCGGTGGCTATCCCGGACTTGTGATCGCTACCCTNGCCTCTGGCCGGCAAAGGGTCACGCTTATCGAAAGTGATGCCCGCAAGTGCACCTTTCTTAGAACGGCCATTCGTGAGCTTGANCTGCCAGCCAGCGTCGTTAATGAAAGGATAGAGAACGCCAACCTTGTCTCGTCCGATGTTGTGTCGGCACGCGCCTTGGCGCCGCTGGAAAGCCTGCTCACCTATACGGAACACCTTCTGAAAAAGGATGGAGTTGCCCTTTTTCCCAAGGGACGCGGCTATCTCGATGAAATCGCGGCGGCGCATCGAAATTGGGCCTTTGAGCACGAAGCGCTTCCCAGTATCACTAGTCCTGACGCCCGCATCCTCCGACTCTCAGGGATAAACCGACGTGGATCTTAGCCGAACAACTGACCCAAAGATCATTGCCATCGCAAACCAGAAAGGCGGGGTCGGCAAGACGACGACGGCGATCAATCTCGGCGCGGCGCTTGCACGGTCTGGCAGGCGTGTCCTGCTGGTTGATCTTGATCCACAGGGCAACGCGTCGACTGGCCTTGGGATGGATGACCGGGATGTGACGACATATGACCTCATCCTGGGAGATGCGACGCCGGGTGAATCAGCCCAGTCCACAGGCGTCGAAAACCTTCTGCTGATCCCGGCAACAACTGATCTGAGCTCGGCAGATATCAATCTGATCTCCAACGAAAAACGAAGCTTCGTGCTGCATGATGCGCTGCGGCAGCCTTCGATGGATGATTTGCACCTGGATTACATCCTGATCGACTGCCCGCCGTCTTTGAACATCCTGACGGTCAATGCCATGGTTGCGGCGCATTCTGTTGTCGTTCCCTTGCAGAGCGAATTCTTCGCACTTGAGGGCCTGTCGCAGTTGATGTTGACCATCCGAGAAGTGCGCCAGGCCGCGAATCCGTCCTTGCGTATCGAAGGTGTGGTGTTGACGATGTATGATAAACGCAACAACTTGTGTCAGCAGGTTGAGTTGGATGCGCGCGAGAATCTGCAGGACCTGGTTTTCAAGACGGTCATCCCGCGAAATGTGAGGCTGAGCGAGGCGCCCTCCTATGCTCTACCGGTGATGGATTACGATCCCAGTTCCAAGGGCAGTCAGGCCTATTTGGGGCTGGCGCAAGAGATCATGGCACGTGAGGTGCCCGCGGCGGAAAGGCGGACAGGATGAGCGAGAACAAGACACGGGCAAGGGGCCTCGGGCGCGGTTTGTCATCGCTCATGTCCGATGTGGTGACACAGGAGCCGACCGCGACTGACGGCCCTGTTTCGAAAACCAATCCCGATCGTACCGTTCCCATTGAACGCATTCGGCCGAATCCCGAGCAGCCACGGCGCAGTTTCGACGAGGGCGCTCTTGCGGAGCTGGCAGACTCGATCCGGGCAAAGGGGGTCATTCAGCCCTTGATCGTCCGTGAGACTGACGACTCCATGTTCGAGATCGTAGCCGGCGAACGTCGCTGGCGTGCCGCTCAAAAGGCCGGTCTGCACGAGCTTCCGGTTCTCGTGCGTGATTTGTCCGACACCGAGGTGCTGGAATTCGCCATTATCGAGAATATTCAACGCGCTGACCTGAATGCCGTGGATGAGGCGACCGGTTATCGCCAGCTGATGGACCGCTTTGATCGCACCCAGGAAGATATCGCGTCCGCGCTGGGGAAGAGCCGCAGTCACATTGCCAATCTCCTCCGCCTGCTCACCCTGCCCCAGGACGTTCAGGCTTTCGTGGTTGACGGGCGACTATCTGCCGGGCACGCCCGTGCGCTGGTTGGCAAGGAAAACGCCTTGGATCTCGCGCGGAAGATCATCAAGGATGGTCTGTCCGTGCGGCAGGTCGAGAAGCTCGCATCAGCGAAACGCAAGAACAAAGCGCCACAGCCCCAAGCCGTGGAGAAAGACGCGGATACCAAACAGATCGAAAAAGAATTGGCGGCACATCTTGGAATGCCCGTCCAGATCGATCACGCATCCGGTGCAGAGAACGGCAAGCTCACGCTGAAATACCGCGATCTCGCTCAGCTTGATGATTTGCTTAGGCTGTTGTCGGGCGGCTGATCGGCAAACAGGCGGCTCAACACGGCATTCAGAAGCGGGCGGCCCGCCGGGGTCAGGCGTAGCCTGTCGTTCACCTTTTCAATCAGCCCAATTTCTTTTAAGTAATTGATATTAGTCGAAAAAATATCTGTTTCGCGAGGCGTGATTTCAATACCCTCAANCAGCCTCAACCCCATCAGGAAACGCTCTTGGCACATTTCNCTTTCAGATAGCGCGACGCGAGTCTCCNCGCTGNCCTGATCCACTGCCGATAGCCAAGCCTGAGGGCTTTTCTGTGCCTCGGTCGCCCACCGCTGTCCGTCCAGTGTCAACCGGCCATGCGCACCAGGACCGATACCAGCATAGTCCCCACCCATCCAATAGATCAGATTGTGGCGGCTCTCCTGTCCCGGTCGGGCATGGTTAGACACTTCATATGCCGGCAGGCCGGCCCTCTCGGTCATGTCTTGCGTTACATCCCAAAGATCGGCGCCCAGATCCTCATCCGGCAGGCCGCGAAGCCCGCCCCGCGCGAACCTGTCACCGAAAGCCGTTCCGGGCTCGATGGTCAATTGATAAAGCGAAAGATGCATCGGCTGGAAGTCCAGCGCGCGTGCGAGTTCGGCCGACCACATTTCGATGTCTTGGTCCTGACGGGCATAAATGAGGTCGAAATTGACCCGGTCGAAAACGGATCGTGCGATATTCAGCGCGTCGAGCCCTTCGCGTGCGGTGTGAAGCCGGCCGAGGCGCCGCAGATCCGTATCGTCGAGCGCCTGCAGACCGAGCGAAACCCGATTCACGCCCGCAGACCGATACGCGGAGAATCTGGACGCCTCGACTGACGTCGGATTGGCCTCCAACGTGATTTCCACATCGTTTTCGAACCGCCAGTTACGTTGAACCCTGTCCAGGATCCGGTCAACGGTTCGCCCATCCATCAGGCTTGGGGTCCCCCCACCGAAGAAAACCGATCGGAGAACCCGGTCCGACGTTTCCTGGGCGACCCGATCCAGTTCCTTCAGGTAGGCAGAGGTCCAGGAGTCCTGGTCGATCTTTGCCCAGACATGAGAATTGAAATCGCAATAGGGGCACTTTGCCTGACAGAATGGCCAATGAATATAAAGGCCGAACCCGAGGTCAGGCAAAGCAGCCCTCGATGAGTTTTTCAAAAGCCCGCGCACGGTGGCTGATCCGGTTCTTTTCCCAGCGGTCCATTTCTCCGAACGTCAGGTCATAGCCATCGGGCTGAAAGATCGG
>PR_CR_10_Liq_3_inCRDRAFT_1000287_pt1 | contig 14245 bp, 17 predicted proteins | sample PRCRCaboRojoPR_2_FD_10240 | JGI IMG/M metagenome (IMG submission 10240)
TTGAGCGGCACCATGCCGCGACTGCCAGCGATAATGAGCCCTTCAGTCTGGCGCATCAGGCACCGGATTGCGTGACGCGGCTCTCACGGCAGTTTGCATTTGGTTTTATGGACGCTGAGGGTGCTCTGCAGCCGGATGCACCATCCAGGGCCAGCTGGTTGCTGCAGGCAGAGTCATTAACATCGCGGGCTGCATCAGCGGGCATTTCCTGCGGGGCATTGACCTTCAGTCATACCGGCCGAAGAGGCGCGATCGGGAGTAAAGGCCAGGTCTTCAGCAGTGCCGAGGCAATCCGTCGCTGCTGGCACTAGTGCTTGTCTGAAAAGGGCGGCTCGTCTAATATTGCGCCCCATCGCCGGCGTAGCTCAGTTGGTAGAGCAACGCATTCGTAATGCGTAGGTCCGCGGTTCGAATCCGTGCGCCGGCACCATCTAACCCCCGAGTCCGAAGACCAGCAGGATCGCCAGCACGACCGCGGTCCACAGTGCCATTGAACCGATCGCCCAGCTGCGCACCGGCCAGCCGCTCAGACGCAGTTCACAGGCCGCTTTCTCCAGCCGGCCGAAGGCCCGCATGAATTCACGACGAATGTCCTGATTGGCCTCGCTGATCATGTCCCGGACAGCCAGCATCAGCCGTTTGCCGGCAACCCGGTAGAACCAGTCGAAATCCAGGCTGAGTTTGTCCTTGCCACCGAGAAAGCGCACCAGCAGGAAAAAGGCGAGCCCGGTGAAAAGCAGCAGCTGCATCTCCTTGAGCAGATGACTGGCTGTGTAGGCGTTGTAGTCAATGGCATAGGGCAGGATAGCGTAGAGCAGCCCAGGCATGATGCCGATGGCAAAACACAGCAGTGCAGCGATGCCCATGGCGACCCGCATGTTAAGGGGTGCCTCGGGCGGGCGCAGTCCGGAATCAGGGCCGAGGAAGGTGAAATAAGGCAATTTGAGTGTGGTACTGAGGAATGTGCCAACGCCGGCGAGCATCATGAGCAAAAAGATGATGCCGCGGCCGTCCACGGCCGCCGCCTCGACAATAATGGTCTTGCTGACAAAACCGCTGAACAACGGAAAAGCGGAGATGGACAGACCGCCGACCATATAGAGCAGGAAGGTCACCGGCATGGTGCGATAGAGCCCGCCCAGTTCGGTCAACTTGCTGCGGCCAGTCATCTGCAGGACCGCTCCGGCGCCCATGAGCAGCAGGGCTTTGTAGAGAATATGCGTGAACGCATGGGCCGCCGTCCCGCTAATGGCAAGCTGGGTGCCGATACCCACCCCGGCGACCATGTAACCGACCTGGCTGATGATGTGATAAGCCAGTAGTCGGCGGATATCGTTGACAAGAAATGCGTAGGTGACGCCATAGAGCGTCATTCCAACGCCGAGCCAGACCAGTAGCTCGGTGCCGGGAAACCCGCGGGCAAGGACGTAGACAGCCGTCTTGGTGGTGAATGCGCTCAAAAAGACCGTGCCGGTGACTGTGGCCTCCGGATAGGCGTCGGGCAGCCAGGCATGCAATGGCGGTGCGGCGGCGTTAATCAAAAAGGCAATCAGGATGAGATAGAAAGCCATGCCACCGTCCTGCAGCGGTTCGAAGGCAAGGCTGCCGGTGGTGAGATAGTAGGCGATGACGCCAGCGAAACAGCAGCATGCCGCCGAGTGCATGGACGATGAGATAACGAAAGCCCGCCTCGTAGGCGGTGCGGTTCTGCCGTCGCCAGATAAGCCAGACNGAGGCCACCACCATGATTTCCCAGAAGATATACAGGGTGACCAGNTCGCCGGCAAAAACAGCGCCCAGNGCGGCTGCGGCATAGAGGGCGGCGGCNACATGCTGCGCACCGTCATCGACCTTCAGGGCAAAGATATTGCCGATGAAAAGCACCAGGGCGAAGATGTAGGCGAAAACAAGGCTGAGCCCATCGGCACGCAGGGGCACCAGTTCCAGCCCGGCCATCTCCAGACTGACGCGGGTCCCGGATTCAATACCGATGACGCTGAGTAGCACCAGTGCCGGCAGTGCCAGCTGCCAGACCTGTCTGGCCCGGCCCTGAAGCACCGCCAGGGGCAGGGCGCCAAGCCCGAGCAATAATGCCGGATGTAGCCACGCTGCCATCATTGCTTATCCTGCTCCGTTGCTTTGGCGCTGTCCTGATAATAGTCGGCGCGGCGGTAGACCAGCCCGTAGCCCACGGCTTTGTAGAGCCCGATCAGCACCAGTGCACCGATGAAGGCATAGATGGCGGTGAAAGCCGGAATCCCGTCCCAGAAAAAACGGCTGTATGCCTTGGGTTTGATGAAGTCGATGGCAACGGCGGCCACCATGAGCGCGATCATCAGCCCGCGCAGCAGCCGTGCCCGTTCGATCATCGCGGTGATGAGTTTGGCAAGAGGGCTTGTGGCTTGGCTTTGCACTTATGGCACTCCCAGAGACAGCAGCTTGAAAGCCGAATCCGCCAGCACGAACAACACCAGCGTTCCGGCCGCGGTAATCATCAGCGGTACCAGGCAGAGCGCGGGCGCTTCAGCGACCCGATGATGCTCCGGACTGTCATCTGCCGGCGGACGCAGGAAAGCGCGCATGACCGGTGGTAGCAGATAAGCGATGTTGAGCAGCGTGCTCAGCATGAACGCCGCGACCACGCGTAATGCCCGGCCGAGTAGGCGCCGCTGACCAGATACCATTTGCTCCAGAAACCACCGGTGGGTGGCAGGCCGATGACGCAGAGTGCGCCGATGAAAAATGCCAGCATGGTCAAAGGCATGCGTTTGGCAAGCCCGTCCATGCCGCTGACGGTGTTGATGCCGTGGGTGACATAAATGGCGCCGGCACAGAAAAACAGCGTGATCTTGCCGAACCCGTGCATGAGCATATGCATGCCGCCACCAATCGCCGAGAGCTCGGTGGCAAGCAGCGCACCGGTCACGATATAGGCAAGCTGAGAGACTGTGGAGTAGGCAAGCCGTGCCTTGAGGTTGTCCTGGTGCATGGCCACCAGCGAGGCCGCCAACATGGTAAACACGGCCACATAGAGCATGAGGGGCTGGGTGGCCAGCGTGAGCAGATAATCCAGCCCGAAGATATAGAGCACTACCGTGAGCACGCTGAAGACACCGGCCTTGACCACCGCCACGGCATGCAACAGTGCCGATACCGGGGTCGGGGCAACCATGGCGGCAGGCAGCCAACGATGGAAAGGCATCAACGCTGCCTTGCCGATACCGTAGAGCAGTATGACCAGGGCGAATGCTCCGCCCACAGGGCCGACCCGATCGGCCATGATGCCGCCGGCGGTAAAGCTGAGCGTGCCGGTGGCCTGCCAGATCCAGATCATCGCCGGGAGCATCAGTCCGACGCTGGTGACCAACAGGAGCGCCAGATAGGTCCTCGCTCCGCTGCGGGCCTTATCCGTACCGGTATGCGCGACCAGTGGATAGGTCGAGACCGAGAGGATTTCATAGAAGAGATACAGCGTGAGCAGGTTCTCGGAGAAAGCGATGCCCATCGCCGCACCCAGGGCAATGGCATAACAGGCCATGAAACGCGCCAGGTTGCCGTAACCGCCGGTTTTCATGTAGCCAAGCGCATACGGCGTGGCGACGATGTAGAGCGTGGAGGCAAGCAGGGCAAAAGTCAGGCCCAGCGGCTGAATGGCGAGCGTGATGTCCAGCCCCGGCATGATCTCGATGAGGGTCTGCGTCATCGCATCGCCGGAACTCAGTCGCTTGGCGGCCAGCCAGATGACCACCAGGAACAGTGGCAGCGGTGTGATAAAGGCAATCGTGTCGCGCAGCCGGTCGTTCCGGGCGGCAAGCCCCAGTGCCACGGCGCCGATGAATGGAATCAGTACGGCAATAAAGGGCGTCATGGCAGCAGGCCCTCCAGCGCACCGCCCGTGAGGGCCTGAGCAGCAGCACTGGCCGCCCCGACCGTCAGCCGGGTATCCAGGCCAAAGTAGAAGTTCGCCGCTACCAGTATCCAGACAGGCAGCAACAGCAGCCAGGAGGCTTCGTGGACGGCCGGCGCATCATCCGGCCGCGGCTGCAGCCAGGCCACCTCGACGATGCGCGCGATGTAGATGAGCGCCATGAGTGAGGTGATCAGAATCAACGCCACGAGCCATAGCTGATCGGCCTCAACGGCGGCACCGATCAGATACCACTTGCTGATAAAGCCGGCGGTTGGTGGCACACCGATCAGGCTGACCCCGGCAAGGGCAAAAGCGGTCAGTGTCCAGGGCATCTGCCGGCCGATTCCGCGCAGATCATCAATGCGCAGGCTGCCGGCCTGATAGGCAATCAAGCCGACGCTTGCAAACAGGGCCGCTTTCATCAGGCCGTGGTTGAACAGATGCAGGAAAGCCGCGGTCAGGCCGGCAAGCGACAGCAGACTGACACCGAGGACCATATAGCCCACCTGGGCAACCGAGGAGTAGGCCAGCATGCGCTTGATATTGCGCTGGAAGATGGCCATCCACGAGCCGGCGAACATCCCGGCGATGGCGAGCGCCATGAAAACAGCGGCAAGCGGCAGCGCCGTGAAGCTGTACTGCGGCCCGAAGACATCGAAGATGAACCGCAGCATCACATAGAGCGCCACCTTGGTCGCCGTGGCCGCCAGGAAGGTGGTGATCAGCGTTGGTGCATAGGTGTAGGCATTCGGCAGCCAGTGATGCAGCGGAAACAGCGCGAGCTTGATGGCAAGGCCGACCACGATGAACCCAAGACCGACCTGCAGCGCCCGGGAATCCCCGAGTGCCGGCAGGCGCTCGGCCAGATCCACCATATTGAGCGAACCGGTCAGAATGTAGATGAACGCGATGCCGATCAGCAGGAAGGTCGCGCCAACCGTCCCCATGATCAGATAGCGAAAGGCGGCGAGCAGTGCCCGCCGGTCCTTGCCATGGGCAATCAAGCCATAAGTGGCCAGTGAGGAGATCTCAAGGAAGACAAAGACGTTGAAGACATCACCGGTGAGCGTGATCCCGAGCAGCCCGGCAAGGGCAATCAGGAACAGGGCGTAGAAACTGCCCTGGCGCTCCGGGATCTCCTCATCGACCAGCGGTTTGGCCCAGGGCAGAAGAATGGCAGCAACGCCAGTGATCAAAAGCGCGACAAAGGCATTGGCGGCATCCACGCGATACTCAATACCGATGGGGGGCGGCCAGTCGCCAAAGGCATAACGCAGCGTCTCACCCTCGAATACGCTGCCAAGTGTCAGTGCAGCGAGGATAAAGGCCGCACTGGCGCTGATTGTCGCCAGCAGCCAAGGCAGTCCGCGCCCGGGCAGCAAGACACAGACCGGGCCTGCCAGCAGCGGAATGAGGACGATAAAGGGCATGATTTCGGTGATGTTCATCGGCCCTCATCATCCTGTTGCGCGGCATCAATGACATCATCGTCGATACTGCCAAAGGCCTCGCGTATGCGAACGGTCAGCGCCAGGGCCAGGGCGGTGGTGGCAATGCCAACCACAATGGCGGTGAGGATCAGCACATGCGGCAGCGGGTTGGAGTAGACACTCACTCCGTCACGCAATACCGGCGTTGAACCGCCAATGACCTTGCCTGCGGAGATGAAAAGAATGAACACCGAGGTCTGGAAGATGCCAAGGCCTATGATCTTTTTGATCATGTTCCCGCGCACGATCACGCAGTAGTAGCCGATCATCATCAGCACGATGACGGCCCAGTAATTAAAGAAGCTCAGCACGGTCATTGCCCGATATCCTCATCGGCGTCCGGGTCAAGCCCGGCTTCCAGCGACTCCGCCCGGCGTCGGGCGAACATCATGAAAAACACCATCACCACGCTCGCCACGGTCACGCCGACGCCGAATTCCACCAGAATGATGCCGGCCTGCTGTGCGGCCTGCGGGCTCGCCAGCAGCGGATCAAAATCGAGGTAGCGGCCGCCAAGCAGCACACCCAGAAGCCCGATAAAGCCATAGAGCAGCACCCCCAGGGCGGCGAGTGCATAGATGACACGCTCCGGGATGATGCGCAGCCCTGTCTCCAATCCATAGATGAAGACAAAAAGAATCCAGGCCGCGGCAAACAGCACACCGGCCTGAAAACCCCCGCCCGGGGAGTATTCGCCGTGGAACTGAACATACAGCCCGAAGAGCATCATCAACGGGATCAGAAACCGGGCGACCACGACCAGAATGGCATTGTCTTTCATTGCTCCGGCTCCCTGCGTTGCCGGCGGCGCGGTCTCACGGAGAGCAGGGCATAGACGCCGATGCCTGCGGTCAGGATCACCACGGCTTCGCCGAAGGTATCAATGGAGCGATAGCTCGCCAGCACCGCCGCCACCATATTGGGGATGCCCATATCGGCATAGGTCTCACCGATGTAGTAGGGGCCGACATGCTGGTGGACCGGGTTGCCGGCTTCGCCGAAGACCGGCAGGTCGAACGAGGCATAGACGAGTGCGGCACCGGTGATGATGACGATGGCGAGCGCCGGCAGATTATGGCCCTTGGCGGTTTTTTCATGCCGCGGGACGAGGGCAAGGACAGCCAGTATCAGTACGGTACTGATGCCAGCGCCGACGGCNGCTTCGGTCAGTGCCACATCGCCGGCGTCCAACAGTGCGAAAAGGGCAGCGATGGTCAGCGAATAGATGGCAAAGAGCATCGTGGCCTTGAGCAGGTCGCGGGTGAAAACCACGGCGAGCCCGACCACAATCAAAAAAAGCAGCAGGACGATGTCAATCAGGTGTTCGATGACGACGCTCCTTTATCCCCGGTTTTCTCCCCACCGACCGGCTTTATGCCGGCAATCATGGCGGCCCGCGCGGTCGCATGCGATGCCGTGGGTGTGGTGAAGAGCAGGAACAGCAGGATCAGCAGTAACTTGAAAGTCAGCAGGCTAAAGCCCGATTGCAATACCAGGCCCGAGACGATGAGAAGCGGGGCCAGGGTGTCGGTAATGCTGCCGGCATGCAGTCGGGTGTAGACATCGGGAAATCGCAGCAGGCCAATGCCGCCGATCACCGCAAAAAGGCCTCCGCCGAGCAGCAGGAGCATGGAGATGATATCGACCAGCGACTCAGCCATCGCCCTTTTCTCCCCCGGCGGCAAGATCGCGCTGCCGAACCAGTTTCAATACCGCAACGACAGCCAGAAAGTTGATCAGGGCATAGACCAGGGCCACATCGATGAGATCGGCATGCCCGGTGAAATAGGTAATGAGCGCGATCAGCAGGACGGTCTTGGTGCCAAAGGCATTCACTCCGACGATGGTGTCGTAGAAGGACGGGCCCTGAATAGCGCGCCAGAGGGCAAGGCCCATGGTCGTGAAGATTGCAAGAATGGTGACAAGCAGCACGAACGTCATCGCTGCCTGCCCTCAAGCCAGTCCACTTTCCTTGCCATGGCACCGGAGTGCAGATCGTCAGCCGCCTCGGGCAGCAGCGCATGCACTTCGATCTCATCATCGCCATTGCGCAGGCAAGTGGTCACGGTGCCCGGCGTCAGGGTGATGGAGTTGCCATAGGTGACACGCCCGACGAGCGTGTGCTGCCTGGCCGGTACCCGAAAGAGGCTTGGAGTGACCGGTTTACGGCTCAGTACGGCCCTTGCCACCATCAGATTGGCGAGGACCACCTGCCAGAGCAGCCAGGCCCAGTAGACAGGGAGCCGCCAGGACCAGAGCCCCGGGTCATGTTCGGCACCCAGGACTTCCATGCGCTCGGTCAGCCAGACCACCAGGGCGATCGACAGCCCGCCGAGGATAAACAGCAATGGCTTGTAGACCCCGGAGAGTCCGAGCCAGAGGATGGCCAGCGTCAATGACAACGATATGAAGTAACGCATGGAGGCGGAATGTACCAAGCTCTCGGGGCGGCTGCCAGCAATTCAGGTTGTCACAGTTCCGCAATCTCCTTGTCTTTATACTGCAAAATGAACATGAAAATTGAAGGGGGCAGACCGCGTGGCGACCGTTCTTTTGGTGGAGGATGAAGCAGGCATCCGTGAGATGGTGGCGATGGCGCTGGAGCGAGCAGGCCATCGGGTCAGACATGCCGAATCCGCGGAAGATGCCGATGCCGCCATTCGCTTGAGTCTGCCGGATCTGATCCTGCTCGATTGGATGCTGCCGGGTGAGAGCGGTATTGATTTCGCCCGACGTCTGAAACGCGACAACAACCGCCGCGATATCCCGATTATTCTGCTCACGGCTCGGGGTGAAGAGGCCGATCGGATTCGGGGTCTGGATGCGGGCGCCGATGATTATGTCCCCAAGCCTTTTTCACCGCGTGAGCTGGTGGCAAGGGTGAAAGCGGTGCTCAGACGGGTACAGCCCACCTCCGGCGATGTGCCGATTGAAATTCGCGGGCTGATGCTCGACCCGGCCAGTCACCGTGTCACCGGCAATGACGAAAAAGTGGTGATGGGGCCGACTGAATTCCGCCTGCTGCATTTTTTCATGACCCATCCGGATCGTGTATTCAATCGCGCGCAGCTTCTCGATAATGTATGGGGAGCCAATGTTTACGTTGAGGAGCGCACCGTTGATGTCCATGTCCGCCGTTTGCGAAAAGCGCTCGCGCCCACGGGGCATGATGACCTGGTCCAGACTGTCCGGGGTGCCGGCTACCGCTTCTCGGCCGATTAGATGGCGGCAACCATGCTGATCAGCAACCCCTGGCCGGTGGTCCTGACCCGCTCGGCGCTGGGCCTCGCCGCGACACTGCTGATTGGGTTGATCGTGGGTGCGCCGCTTCTGGTGTTCGCCATCGGCGCGGCCGGTCTGCTGCTCTACAACCTCATCCAGCTCTATCGACTGGAATCCTGGCTGCGGCGATCGAGGAAACGCCGCCCGCCGCGGGCCGGTGGCATCTGGGGCAATATCTTCGATGGGCTTGACCGTCAGTATCAGCGACAGCGTGAGCGCCGCTATCGACTGGTCCGGCTGCTGCGGCGATTCCGCGAAAGTGTCAATGCCATGCCGGATGGCACCATCCTGCTCACCGGCAGTGGCGAGATGGACTGGTGGAATCAGCTGGCGACCCGCTATCTGGGCCTGCATTGGCCGAAGGACCGCGGTCAGCGGATTGCCAATCTGATCCGGCATCCGGATTTTGCCGAATATCTTGAGCAGGGCGATTGGGAGACAGCGGTCAAAATCCCCTCGCCGCAGGATTCACGCCGCACCCTCGAGATCCGTATTGTCCCCTATGGCCAGGACCAGCAGCTGTTGCTGGCGCGGGATGTCTCCGAGCTGCATCGGCTGGAGACCATGCGCCGGGACTTCGTTGGCAACATCAGTCACGAGCTTCGCACCCCGCTGACCGTTCTGCGCGGGATGTCTGAGCAGCTCGCGGAGATGGATGATCTGGCCCCGGCCGATCTGGAGCGACCGCTTGCCTTGATGGAGCAACAGGTTGACCGCATGACGCGTCTGGTGGATGACCTGCTGCTGCTCTCACGGCTTGAGACCGAAAGGCCGCAGGCCCGTCGGGGTGCGGTCAATATCAATGAGCTGCTCGAGGATGTGGTGGACGAGGCGCGCGCCATGAGTCAGGGCAACCATGTGATCAATCTGACGGTTGATGAGGGGCTGGGCATTGCCGGTGAGGATGAGGAGTTGCGCAGCGCGTTCTCCAACCTTCTGAGTAATGCGGTGAAATACACCGAGCCGGGCGGCAGCATTGATGTGCGTGGTTTGAGGCCGCAGGTGCGGCCTGTCTGTCGGTCGCGGATACCGGCCGCGGAATACCGCTGCATCATCTACCTCGACTTACAGAGCGTTTCTATCGCGTCGACAGTGGCCGTGCCTCCCGGGATGGCGGGACGGGGCTGGGCCTTGCGATCGTCAAACATGTGTTATCCCGGCATTCCGCCCGGCTCGAGGTCACCAGTGAGGTGGGCGAAGGCAGCACGTTTACTGCGGTTTTCCCGCTTTACACGCGGCTCGGCAAAGCCCCTTCGGTGCGTGAAGCCTCCGAGCGCTGATTGTTTGTGACAGATTTCACAGTTCTGTCACATTTCTCCTCTAGCCTCTCCCGTGCACTTACCTGAAAGCACTAACGAGGAGTTACCTCATGCAGACTTGGAAGACGACTGCCCTTGCCGTTGCTGCGGCTGTTGGCATGACCGCCGTCACCGCCGCCGAGGCCCGTGACCAGATCCGTATCGTTGGCTCCAGCACGGTTTACCCGTTTGCGAGCTATGTGGTTGAAGAGTTCGGTGCCACCACCAACTTCCCGACCCCTGTGATTGAGTCCACCGGCTCGGGCGGTGGTATGCGTCTTTTCTGTGAGGGCGTCGGCGCCAACACCCCGGACATCACCAACGCCTCGCGTCGCATGAAGGTCAGTGAGTTCGATCGTTGCATGGAAAACGGCGTCACCGACATCACTGAGGCCACCATCGGCTACGACGGCATTGTTCTTGCCCAGAGCAACGACAACGAGCCGCTGGCACTGACCCGCGAGCAGATCATGATGGCTGTTGCCGCTCAGATCCCGCAGAACGGTGAGATGGTTGATAACCCTTACACCAACTGGAGCCAGATTGATTCCAGCCTGCCGGATCGTGAGATTGAGATTCTCGGCCCGCCGACCACTTCCGGTACGCGTGACGCGTTTGAAGAGATGGTCATGGAAGAGACCGCTGAGGATCTGGGCTTCCCTGAGGAGTACACCGAGATCCGCGCAGACGGCGTGTATGTCGACTCCGGTGAGAACGACAACCTGATCGTGCAGCGGATTAACGAAAATGCTGATGCCATTGGCGTCTTCGGTTACGGCTTCCTCGTCGAGAACACCGACATCATTCAGGCGGCCACCATCGACGGTGTCGAGCCGAGCCCTGAGACGATCGGTAGCGGTGAGTACCCGGTTGCCCGCAGCCTGTGGTTCTACATCAAAGAGGCCCACGAGGGCGTGATTCCGGGCATCGACGAGTACGTCAGCATGTTCATGGATCCGATCCTCATTGGCCAGGACGGCCTGCTCAAGGACGAGGGCCTGATCCCGCTGCCTGCCGATGCGCTGGCTGAGTGGCGTGATCGTGTCGAGAACCGGGTCAACCTGCAGCGCAGCGACCTGGGCGGCTAAAGCGTTGCAATCCTCATCCACTCGGGTGAGGATTCGCGCTTAAATGATCGCCGTCGCCAGTCTGGTGGCGGCGATCTTTTGGATTTTAAGAGCCAGAGATTGAGGGTGTCCCCTTGGGTATTGGAACTACAACACTGTTGTTAATCGCGGTACTGACTCCGCTTGGATTTCTGGCTTATCGGCTGGGCCGTGGCAAGGCGCTCACGGCGATGGCGGCCGGCATCAGCATGCACTCACGTCCCCAGCAGTACGGTTGGTATTCCGTGGTCTGGATGGGGCTGCCGGCACTGGGTGTGGCCATCGCAGCTGCACTGTTGAGCGTCTTTGGTGTTATCGCACCGGCACGTGAGCTCGTTCTGATTGTCTCTATTGCAGTGGCAGCGCTTGGGCTTGCCCACGGGCTACGGGCCATCCGCCCGGAGGTGCGTGCGCGCAACGCGCTGGATCGGGTCATTCGCCTGCTGCTCTTGAGCGCGGCATTGATCTCAATCATCACCACCATTTCCATTGTTCTGTCCATCTTGTTCGAGGCCATGCGCTTCTTCCGCGAGGTGAGCGTCTGGGAATTTGTGACCGGCACCGTGTGGTCGCCTGGTGACACGTTCCTTGAGGCCGCCGGCCGTGGCGATGAGGTGGGCGAGGGCACATCTTTCTTTGGTTCAGTCCCGCTTTTTGCCGGTACGTTCATGGTGACGGCCATTGCCATGGCGACGGCCCTGCCAATCGGGCTGCTGTCAGCCATCTTCATGTCCGAGTACGCCACGCATCGCCAACGCGGCTTTGCCAAGCCGATCCTGGAGATCCTGGCCGGCATCCCGACAGTGGTNTATGGCTTTTTTGCAGCGATCACCGTCACCCCGATTATTGTGGATATCGCGGCATTCTTCGGACTGGATGCCTCCTACAGCAACATTCTTTCACCCGGCATCGTGATGGGGATCATGATCATTCCGTTCATCTCCTCGCTGTCTGACGATGTGATCAACAGCATTCCGCAGACCCTGCGTGAGGGTGCCTATGCGCTCGGGACCACGAAATCGGAGACCATTCGCCAGGTCATCCTGCCAGCAGCACTGCCCGGCGTGATATCGGCATTCCTGCTCGGCGTCTCGCGTGCGCTCGGAGAGACCATGATCGTGGTCATGGCGGCAGGTGTTCGGCCCAACCTGACCTGGAATCCACTCGAGGACATGACCACCGTGACCGTGAGTATCGTCTACTCGCTCACCGGTGACCTTGCCTTCGACAGCCCGCAGACCCTGTCCGCCTTCGCGCTTGGTCTGGTGCTCTTTACCGTTACCCTGCTGCTGAATCTGGTGTCCACTTATCTGGTACGCCGCTTCAAGCAGCGATATGACTGATCGGGAATAAGTACTCATGCAGCGACGTCTGACAGGATCTGCCGAAGACCCACGCATCAAGGCGCGGTATCGCAGTGAAAAGCGCTTTAAGTCCTATACCGTGACCGCGCTTTTTGTGGCATTTGCCATCATCATTGCGTTTTTTACCGACATTATCAGCCAGGGCTATACAGCGTTCTGGAAGACCGAGATCAAAGTGACGCTCGATTACAACGAGCGGGCGGCGCGTATCGGTCAATTTGCGCTTGCTGAGGATTTACGCGATATCGTCTCGCGCGGTGCGACGCGTTCAATCCCGCTGGAAATCCGAAACAACCCCGAACTTGCGGGCACGACACGTGAGGCCTGGGTGCCGACCTACAGTCGTGTTGATCAGTACTTCAAGGGCAATGAAGAGCTGCCGCCGGAGATGGCCGCCCAAGTGGAGTCGCTGAAAGAAGCCGGTGTTATCCGCACGACTTTCAATTGGGCGTTTTTCACCTCGGGAGATTCCAAGCTGCCGGAGCTTGCCGGTATTTTCTCTGCGATGGTGGGTTCCATTCTGGTGTTGTTTGTCACGCTGATTGTGGCTTTCCCCATTGGCGTAATGTCGGCGATTTATCTCGAAGAGTTTGCGCCGGATAACAAGCTCACGCAGATTATCGAAGTCAACATCAACAATCTGGCCGCTGTTCCTTCGATTATCTTTGGCCTACTTGGCCTTGCGGTTTTCATCAACACCTTCGGTGTGCCGAGGTCCTCGGCGCTGGTGGGCGGCCTGACACTGGCATTGATGACGTTGCCGATCATCATCATCAGTACCCGGGCAGCGCTGCGCGCGGTGCCGGATCCGATTCGTCTGGGCGCTTTCGCCATGGGCTGTTCACGCTGGCAGGTGGTCCGCGATCATGTTCTGCCATTGTCTCTGCCCGGCATTCTCACCGGCACCATTATTGGGCTGGCGCAGGCGATGGGCGAGACCGCACCGCTGATCATCGTGGGCATGATCGCCTATATTCCGGAGGCACCGGGCAGCATCTTCGAGTCAGCCACCGTGCTGCCGGCACAGATCTTTACCTGGGCCAGCGAGCCCCGCAAGGCATTCGTCGAGAAAACCGCTGCGGGCATCATCGTGTTGCTCGCTGTGCTGCTTACCCTTAACGCATTGGCCGTGTTTATGCGGCGTAAATTTGAGCGTCGCTGGTAGCGGCGGGCGAGGGATTCATGGAAACTGAAGTGAAAACAGAAACGACAGCAGGGGCGCAGACCATGTCCCAGGATGTGAACAATACGCCGGCGGTGGATGAATCAACGCGGCCGGATGTGAAGATGAGCGCCAGTCAGCTCAATCTCTGGTACGGCGACACCCAGGCGCTCTACGACATCAATCTCGATATGTACTCGCGCGAGGTCACCGCGCTGATCGGGCCGTCGGGCTGCGGTAAATCGACGTTTCTGCGTTGCCTCAACCGAATGAATGATTTGATCCCGCAGGTAAAGCTGCAGGGCAACGTCACCCTCGACGGTGAGGACATCTACGATCACAGCGTTGATGTGGTCCAGCTGCGTACCTTCGTGGGGATGGTCTTCCAGAAGCCCAANCCNTTCCCCAAGAGCATTTATGAAAACATTGCCTACGCACCGCGTCTGCATGGCACCGGGACTTCGCGCTCCGAGCTTGACGACCTGGTGGAATCCTCGCTGAAGCGCGCCGGGCTCTGGAATGAGGTGGCCGATCGTCTCGACACGCCGGGCACGGAGCTCTCCGGCGGCCAGCAGCAGCGTCTTTGCATTGCCCGCGCCATTGCGGTCAATCCGGAAGTGATTCTGATGGACG
>PR_CR_10_Liq_3_inCRDRAFT_1000289_pt1 | contig 14208 bp, 10 predicted proteins | sample PRCRCaboRojoPR_2_FD_10240 | JGI IMG/M metagenome (IMG submission 10240)
CGCTGGAAGTCTAATGGCACTCTCATAAGGGCCAGTAATTGACTCTTCAGGTTCACCACCTGCCACATCTAAGGTGATGGTATAGTCGCTCACTCTCCACACCGCCGTGAGTGTTATGTTTTCAGAAATGGTAATTTGACTGGCCGAAATTTGATTCACATCCACCCAGTCCACAAAGGTATATCCGGTTCTTGATGGCGTTGGGAGATTGACAAGGTTCGCATTATATCCCATCTGGAGGGTCGATGATGTGATAGCACCGCCGCTGGGATTGAGATTCAGAGTATAGTTTTCAACCACATAGCGGGTGGTGATGGTCACGGGCGAAGAAGACTGATAGACATTCTCATTGAACTCACACAATGATTTGAGGGTGGTATTGGTAGCTTGATCGTCCCAACCGTCCTCAGAAACATAATCTGCTGCAGGTTGTGCATACCAAGCGACCAATCCATCTTGATCGCCACCTGAGTTATTGGGTTCAATGGAAGCCCACAAATTAAAATTATTGCTCCCTCTAAAATTGATTAAACCTTCGTTATTTTCCCAAACCCAGGCTCCTTCAGTCACTATGTCATTGCCACCAATCCAGATGTTGGTATTGGAATTGATGACATTCGATGTGAGAAATTGATGTTCAGCTAAGCTTGTTACGGTGGCTAAATAGCCGCCCAAAGAAACACAAAAATCTCGAGCTTGGGTATAGGTTAAGGTTGTGTTATTTAAATAATAGTAGTGACCTGTTGTGATGTTTTTAACGTAAGAGCTCGCAAGAGGAATATCTAGATTTACAAACGTCGTGATGCTTGGATCTGTGACGGTATATTGGATTGATCCATTTGAAACATATCGAGAAAGTATTTCATATCCTTCATCGGCCTCTGGAAGCGCAATGGCTGTTGAAGAGACCCCCTCATCATCCACGAATGTTGTATTGATTTCATAGATTTTATCCCATATCGCATACATTTCTTGGGTTGAATCCGTAACCGGCACTAACTCTGAATTGGATTGGGAAAAGTGTTTAAACGTAAAGTTTTTGAAGTTAAATAGATCAGACGAAGAAATAGCACCTGCACTGGACACATAAAAGTCTTCATAGCCGAGTTCATCTAAGGTACTCGATCGATGATAAATCCGAACGGGGATTAGGGATGCGTCAGTAATGACACGGCTATTATTGAGGTCATCGACCCCTTTAAAGGTTAAGCCACTGAGCGTGGTGACCGTGAATGGTTGAGCGTAAGAGGTGTAATTAATTCCACTGTCTGTAGAATACGAAAGGTTGACCGTGCGATTTGGATTTGGGTAAAGAAGTGCGAGTTCTATTTCGTAATTAGTCTCTATTTCAGTGATCGTAGGTTGAATCAGGGGATCTTGATTTTGCAGCGCATCAGGGGTCGCAAATGCCCAGCGTGCATAGACTGCCACATCGGTGGCGAGACTCAGGTCAATGGCGGTGACGGTGGTGCCACCTCGCAGCGCATCAAACCATCCCAAAAACTCAAAGTTTTCTTTGGTAGGGTTGAGTAAAGTGATACTGGCGTTGGTTGCATTGAAAAAGCCAGGATTCGAAGGGTGATTGATTCCCCCGTCTACGTTGTAGTGGACGGTAAACTCAGGGACTTTGATGGAGACATTAGTGGTCAAAAAAGCCCCTTCAAAATCGGTACTTCTAACGCCAATGGTCCGAACGGCCCCAGGCGTTAAGTTAGAAGTGTCGGCAAAGATGATTTGATTGCCGTTGATCCCGAACTGACCACTGTCATTATCGGTGAGAATCAAATCATGAAAATCTAAAGGTAAATTGGCATCGATGGTTTCAAGGNTACCAACGACCANATTTCTTTCAATCGATGGCACCGCATAATTGGGCGTAAACAAAATATTTGATGGAGACACATTGGCCTCATCCCGAATCAAGAGGGTGACGGTTGCCTCTTCGGATTCAAGCTCAGAATTCAATTCTCTCAACTTGTACTTAAATTGATGTTCTCCAATCCCGGCGGATGTATAGACAAAAGCCCCAGAAGACGTCACTACACTGAGTTCACCAATTGCGGGTTGACTTGTAACAACAATCTCAAAGGCGTCTAACTGAGGGTCGTAATCATTAAATAACAATCCTTCATTGGCCCCAACGTTAAGCGTAATACCATTACTGGTAACGAGCCCATATGTGTCGTTTGCTGCCTGAGGTAGATCATTACCAGGGGTAACATTGACTACACGAATATTTCCGTATTCTACATCTTGTTGAGAGTTACCATAAAATCCAAATTTACCAGATTCGAATGGATTTTCTTCGGTGGTAGTTTTGCTAACAAATTCAACGCCATCAATAAAAACTCTTATTATTGTAGGGGTATATAGAATTTCAAATGAGTAAGTTTTATTTTGCTGCCAACCAGTATTTAGTCTAGAGTATTCTTCAAAAGTTCCATTAGAGTGGTATCTTGTGTAAGCCTGATGGGTACTACTAATGGCAAAACCACTCACTACGTTGACGAAGTTTCCAAGAATCATCGCTCCATCTTGTTCTGCGGTTCTGTCAGATTTACCCCACTCAATAATATTGAAATCGAAAAAGGAATTATCTTCCTGNAATCCTAATACAAATCCTGCAAAGTCATCATCAGAATCCTCGAATAGAATTGTCCCTCTGACGATAACGTTCATGTAATCAATATCACTTACGTAAAAAGTAGGTTGACTCGTATTTGCAGTTTGCTTAACAGTACGTCCTCCTGGAACAATTTCCCAAGTAGCAGCACCTCCAACTGGCGACCAGTTGTTTAAATCAATATAATTAAAATCCTGTTCTGCACGTACTTGACTGATGTTAATAACAAATAAAAATGAGACGATAAAAAGGACCAACCATCTCATTCGAATGTTTGATTTTATGTTTTGATTAGTGTGTTTAGTGTCATGGTATGGTTTCATATTCAAACCATTTACACGACTTCCCGATCTTCAAAGAAAACGACATATTTATGATATAAAAAAGAGTGGGAAGATTAACGTAAGAAATAAATGTTTCACATTTCGTGTAATTCTTTCTATGAAAAATTCAATTCATTATACTTAAAAAAAATTGATTTTACAAGAGAATATGGGGATTTATGGACAGTTTACTGGTGGCATTTTTAGTGCTCATGGGCATCGTTTTACTCATTGCAATCTATGGGTATTTTAGAGGCGGTGTGGACGGCATGTTAGAAAAAGAGATCAATCATAACACCATCGAGGCTGATCAAAGACTTGAAACCACACGGTACATCGACTTTTTTAAACAAGTGAAACGCGTGGATTCCATTTATATCAATCGGTCTAAAAAGACATTTCAAATCAAAAAGAATAACCGCTTATCCGAGCCGTTTTTCCTGGATGATTTGAATCAATTCAACGTGGAATTCAATGGCGAAGTCTTACAAAAAAACAATCAATCTCCATGGTTTCATTGGGACCAAGACGTTGAACCCGAAGTCGTGGACCAAGGCGATTGGGCAATCAGTTTTAGCGTTAAGACCGGTGAACACCTGATCTTGTTTGAGTCCTATGAAACCTTCAAAAAGGTCGTAGAAAGTCTCCAAGCCATTGAAGAAAGTTGGTAATGTAAACGGTTTACACCTTGAAATATTAAATAAGAGGCGTATGATATAGGCGTAAGCTCTCAAGAAAGAAGATGAATCATTCATGCTCATTCTCGCTGAAACCTTGGCGTACGACCTCATTTTATACATTGGACTTACGCTTTTGGTGGGTCTTTTTTTTGGTCGCCTGTTTGAACATTTTAATATTCCCAATTTGACCGGCTACATTGTCTTAGGCTTAGCCATTGGGGCCCTTGTGCTCGTGTTTGAACAAGAAGCGCTGGTTGAAACCTTTCAAATCGTTACGGCCATTGCGATTGGGTTTATCGCCTTTAGCATTGGCATGGAATTGGATTTCACTAAGATCAAGAATCGCCGTAAAGAAGTGGTCATCATTACCCTCACCCAAGCTTTTTTCGCCTTCATCATTACGGCGCTTGGGATGTGGCTTTTTGGCTTACCCCTGCATATCGGCTTAGTCCTCGGGGCCATAGCCATTGCCACCGAGCCAGGGCCCATCCTACTCATTACGAAAAAATTTAAAACACACGGCCCCCTCACCGACACCCTCGTTCCCTTGCACGGAGTGGAAGATATGATTGCCATCCTCTTTTTCGGACTTGCCGTGGCCTATGCCGTATCGGTGGAGAGTGCTACAGGCATTTCGGCCGAGATGGTATCGAGTCCTTTCTTAGAATTGATATTCTCCTTTGCCATTGGCATTATCATTGGCCTCATTTTCCGGCAAATCATTAAAGTGACGTCCTACGATGACCCTGACAAAGACACCATCGTCATGGTCAGCGCCCTGGTGGCCATTTTAATTTCTGTGGCCATTGCCAATCGTGGATTTGAAATCAATCAATTCCACATTCATTTATCGCCGATCTTACTGCCCATGGTCGTGGGGATTACGTTTGCCAATACCTCGACGTACAAAGCGAAGCATGAAATCGAACACACCGTAGATCTCATCGAGTCCCCCTTGATGATCGCCTTCTTTGCGGTCATTGGTGCGGAAATTGTCATTTTAGTCGCGGAACAATTATTGGTGATGGAATGGCTGAATTTAGTCATTTTCACACTCGTGTATGTGGGCTTTCGAATCTTTGGGAAACTCTTTGGATCGTGGCTCGGCGCGAAGATGGCCCATTCCGATCCGGTCATTCAAAAATACTTAGGGCTATGTTTACTGCCCCAAGCGCAAGCCGCCATTGGGCTCGCCTTCATCGCCCAAGGCTTACTCAGTTTCACCGTGTATGGCAACCTCATATTGGTCATCACCCTGGTGGCCACCGTGATTTATGAACTCTTTGCCCCACTTGGACTCCGATTTGCCCTGGTTCGCTGCAACGAAGCCGATGACGCGGTATGTAGCCTCCTGGACCAACAACATAAAAAGCCGTTTTTCCGGTTTACCAAAGCGCATTAAAAAAGCGATTCCCTTTACGGGTGAATCGCTTTTTCTTTGGATGAATTTTGATGATACAAAGCGCCTCCAATCATCACGCCCAGTAAGCTGGCGGTGAGCACCAGACTGACAAGAAACCCTTGGCCGGGACTGCCATTCACGATGAAATGGCCCACTTGATAGACCCACATCGCAAAGAAAAAGCCCGTTAAAAGTTGCAATCCCACGGCAAAGACCAGCCAACGGGTCGATTTGAGTTCGGTTTTCATCGCCCCAATGGTCGCAAAACACGGCGGGGAAAAAAGATTGAATACCGTGTAAGAAATGGCGGTCAGGGCGGTTAAAGACGCCCCAGTCACGAGCGCATCTCTGGCATTGATGATGTTGATGGCATCAAACGCATCGGACACTGAAAAGACATAAATGACCGCCAACGCCCCCACGATCTCTTCTTTGGCAATAAAGCCCAAAATGGCGGCCACGGCTAAGCCCCATGAGGCGATGCCGATGGGTGTTAACGCCCATTCAAAGGGAATGGCGAGCGTTCTTAGCATGCTGGCTTCGGGCCCAACGGGGGCCAAGGAAAAATCAAAGCTGATGAAAAACCACACCAACCCATTTAAAACGACGATGATGGTGCCCGCATTTTTAATGAATGATTTGGCTTCGGCCAGCATCATTCGCCACCCCAGTTCTAAACTGGGCCGTTTATAATCGGGCAAATCGTAAACCGTTTTTTCGGGAGATGTTTTCAACCCAAAAAAGAGTTTGAGCGCAAACCCGATCACAAATACGACCAAGATGGCGGCGATGTACATCAGGGCCGTCACCCACGCTTGGCCGGTGAAAAAGACCCCAAGCAGTAAGACAATGACAGGCAGTTTGGCCCCACACGGCACGAATGGGGTTAACATCACGGTCATTTTACGCTGAGTTTCATCTTCAATGGTCCGTGCCGCCATGACCCCCGGGACGCTGCATGCCAGTCCCACAAACATCGGGATGGCGGATTTTCCCCCGAGGCCAATCTTGGCAAAGTAGCGATCAATCACCATGGAAACGCGCGTCATATACCCAGAGTCTTCCAAGAGTTGTAAAAAGAAAAAGAGCACCATGATTAAGGGTAAAAAGCTTAAGACGGCGGTGAATCCGCCCCACACGCCATCGAGTATAAAGCCTTTCAGTAAAGGCCCAGCCCCCAGTTCATCGAGGCCGATTTCAATGGCGCCTCCGATCATGCCCATGCCGGTCTCTAAAAGCCCCGCCAACCACGGACCTAAAGTGATCTGTGAGAGGTAAAAGATCGCCCACATGACGCCAAAGAAAATCAAAAGACCAAGCACAGGATGCGCCACCACACGATCGGCTTTATCGGTGGTGGACAGGGGTTTGGCTTGGTCGTATGATTTTTGCACTTTTTGCATGATGTCTTGAATGATTTTATCGTTTTTGGCCACGGTAGATACATCCTTCGTTTAATGCGCATTGCAACAATTCTTGAATGCCGCGTTTGTGCGTTGCCACGGTGCAATACACTTGGCATTCAAGCATTTGCTCTAAGGTTTCTACATCGATTTCAATCTGATTTTTTTGGATGATGTCCATCTTATTGAGCGCAATCAACACCGGGATTCCCAGTTCTTTAAGCGCCTGGGTGAGATGTAAACTCTGTTCAAGTTGGCTGGCATCCACGATGTTTAAGATGACATCAATGGCTTCGTTTTTTAAATAGTCAATGGCCCGTTTTTCATCCCCAGTAGAGGGATCCAGTGAAAACGTCCCGGGCAAATCCACAATGGTGATGGATTCATGATTGTCCGCATATTTTTTTCGCAAGTGGGCTTCAAAGTGGTCAACGGTGACGCCGCCATAATTCCCCACTTTTTTAAACTGACCGGTGAGGTAGTTAAAGACCGTGGTTTTCCCACTGTTGGGATTACCGACGAGGGCGATTTTCATGGGGAAGGGCCTCCACGTGTAACGTTTGGGCGAGGGCCTGATGAATCGCAATGCGCATGCCCCCAAATTTTAATATGTGGTGTCCGCCGACTTTTCCTGCGTACGTAAAAATACTTTCATAGCTCAAACCACGCCGGCGAAAAGGCGCGGGAAGCTCAGTTTGAGCATCCCCTGGTTTTAGTTTGTACGCATGCGCTTTTTCCGCGTCTAAAAGTTTCATCTTACACCAACCTATAATACAAGTTTAACACGGGGCCCACGCTTTGAACATGGGCGAAAAATAAAAAAAGTGCGTGAACGCACTTTAAGCCATTCGGCCACGAAATTATGATATTTTAAAACAAGGAGTGACTATGGACATCATAAAACCGACATCGAACGCACAAAAAACCCAATGGATATACTATTTTACTGGCTTATTCATCATGCCTCTGGGCGTCATTTTGATGATTAATTCCCGGCTGGGCCCGCCGCCCCTGGCGAGTCTTTCTGACCACGTTGCCCAGTTGCTACCAATCACGTTAGGCACGGCATCCTTTTTCTTGCAAGCGCTGATTGTGGGATTGGTGATGGTGTATTTTAGGGAAGTCAAATCCATCTTGATTTTCGTGGCCGCCACCTTATTAGGCTTTGGCCTTGATTTTTGGGATCTCATTGTTTTAAGAGATTTTTATCCCGTGGGACTTCCCAATCAATTTTTATCGTTTTTTGGCGGACTGTTTATCATTTCTTTCGGTCAAAATCTCGTCCGCTTTTCCCAGTTTAAAGCGACGCCACTTTTAGAATATATGAAGTTTTTCCAAGCGGTCTACAGAACCGAGAAAATCTTCATCTCCAGGCTTTCAGTGGAAGGCAGCATCTTAGTCTTTTCCATCGCTCTGGCCTACTTTGGTGGCCTTGGCATGGGCAATATTGCGCTGGGGACATTCATATTGCTGATTGGAATGCCCAGTTTCTTGGCGCTTCAAAACCTGTGGATGGCGCCGATTTTTGCCATAAAAAAAGCTTCTTAAACAAGAAGCTAATATCGGGACGACAGGATTTGAACCTGCGACCCCTTGCACCCCATGCAAGTGCGCTACCAAACTGCGCCACGTCCCGCAAGAATATAGTATACAACCTTCCGCTCAATTTTCAAGAGAAACTGAACAATTATGCTATAATGTTTGCATGAAAATGCCGTTATTAGACCACCGACCGATTCTTTTATTTGATTTAGAAACCACCGGATTTTCTCCGCAAAAAGATGCCATCATTGAAGTCGGCATCTTATTATTAGACGCCACCCTATCACCCAATAAAAAGCATAGTTTCTTTGTTAAAACGAATAGACACATCCCCCCAAAAATCACCGAACTGACCGGCATCACTCAGCGCATGAGTGATTCGGGAGAACCCGCTAAAGCTGCGTTTGAACTCTTCCGCATGTATAATACGGACCAAGCCCTTTGGGGCGCATATAACATTCAATTTGACATCGGATTTGTGCAAGCCCTCTTTGACCGCTTTGAACCGGGTTTAAAGGTCCACGCCAACCTCATCGATGTCATGGCTATATACAAAGACCGTTTCAAAGCCCCACATGCACTCAAGCATGCGATTGATACCTTAGGCGTTTTACTGCCCAACACGCACCGGGCCATCGATGACGTCTTAGCGACGGCCGAAGTCCTCAAACGGTTGCATGCCAAACAATCGGTGGATCCATTTGTGAACGCCATCGGATATCATCCAAAGTACGGGCTCAAAGGACCCACGTACTCTCACATCACGTATTTACCGAACGACGACCAAATCGGTCGCTTTGAATCCCACATCCAACATCTTGAAGGAGGCTCTCATGCCAAGGAGTAATTTGTTAAAAAAATACGCGGACCTCGCTGTTTACGTTGGGGCCAATGTGCAACCGAATCAAAGGGTGGTCGTGCGCAGTTCCACCGAATCCACCGAACTCGCTCGCGCGATTGCCAAAAGCGCCTATGAAGCCGGGGCGAAACGGGTCCGCATTGATTATGCCGATCCTTATGCCTCCCGCATTGGGTATGATGGCATGAGCGTCGAGACCTTGCAAGAAGTGCCGGAATGGCTCGTGCAAAAATATCAAGAAGACGTGGACCAAGGCGCGTGCCTGATTTCCATTACGTCTCCGATTCCTGAAATCAATAAAGGCGTGCCCGCTGAAAAGATGCAAAAAGCATCGATGGCGGCCATGAAAAAAATGAGTTTCTTTAGGGAACACACCATGGGCAACCGCACGCAGTGGACGATTGTCGCTGCGGCCAATCCCGAATGGGCCAAGAAAATATTCCCAGACGCTTCAGAAGCCGATGCCACTGAAAAACTGTGGGACGCCATTTTCAACGCCACGCGCGTCTACGAAGATCAAGATCCAAAAACGTTGTGGGACGCTCATAACGAGACCCTCGGCAGTCACAATAAAGTCCTCAATGATTATCAATTCAAGCATTTGCATTTCAAAAACAGCCTCGGCACCGATCTCATTGTCGAACTCGTGAAAAACCACGTGTGGGCCGGCGGACAAGAACATTCAACTCAAGGGGTCGCGTTTAATCCCAACATTCCCACCGAAGAATCCTTCACCATGCCTTATAAACTGGGCACGCGCGGAAAAGTCTATGCGACCAAGCCCCTCGATTATCAAGGCAACCTCATCGATGGATTCTGGTTAGAATTTAAAGATGGCAAAGTCGTCGATTACGATGCCAAAGCCGCGAAGGATGCCCTAACGAATATCTTAGAATTTGATGAAGGGGCGCGCTACATCGGTGAAATTGCCCTCATTCAACACGACTCTCCCATTCAAAACACTGGGTTGCTGTTTTACAACACCCTGTTTGATGAAAATGCCTCGTGCCACATGGCCTTAGGCCGGGCGTATCCCATGAACGTCCAGGGAGGCACATCGATGAGTCAAACCGAGCTCGATCAAGCCGGCGCCAACAATTCCATGACTCATGTGGATTTCATGTTTGGGTCGGAAGATTTAGACGTGACCGGCGTCACCCATGACGGTGAAGAAGTTCCGGTCATGCGAAACGGAAATTTTGTCATCTAGGCTTGCTACCCCGCAAGCCTCTTTACTATAAGGAGTGATTCGATGCACCGATTGAAAATGTTTGCCGCCTTGGCGCTTGTCAGCTTAACGCTGATGGGATGTGAAGCCGTCGCGGAACCCCCCATCTCAGATGAAACTGTGACCCTCACCTTTACGGGTGAATTTAATGAAACCGTCGATCCTTTAGACGTCCCATTGGGCCGTCCCGCCGATCTCCCCGAAGTCACGGGAGAAGGGGCCTTTTTAGGGTGGTTCGATGCGGACAATCCGCGGTATGAACTGACGCCCTTTGATCCGGTGTTTGAAGATATGACGCTGGTGGCACAGTTTGAAACCTCGTCGGTTCAAGTCTTATTTGAACGCGGCGATGGGGGATATCTTGCCCCGCTGGATGCGTCTGAGCCGATTGAAACCTTGCCGGAACCCACCCGTGTGAATTTTGAATTCGCGGGCTGGTATTTCGATCAAGCCTTGACGCAGCCCGTGGAACTTCCCCTGACGGTTGAGGCCGATACCACCCTCTATGCGCGGTGGTCGTTTGACGGCTCGACGTCCCTCAATATTTTAGAATACGAACAATCCATCATTGACATGGTGGAAGATGTGCGAACCTCGGTGCTCGGGATTTCCAACATCATTGACACCGATCTCGGTACGGGTTCCAACGGCAGTGGAGTCATTTATCGCCGTGAAGGGAACAAATATTGGGTGGTGACGAATCACCATGTGTTGGAGGATTTCACCGAACTTGAGATCATTTACGAACGTAACGATCTCATTTTTACCATTGAAAACGACGCCATTGAATTCATTGGCTCCGACCCGACCACCGACATTGGGGTGATTACGTTCACCTCTGAAATCGATTTTGCGGTGGCAGAATTTAAAGATTACTACGAGCTCGAACTGGGTCAATACGTCTATGCGATTGGCTCCCCCTTAGGATTTCAGTATTTTAATTCTGTGAATCAAGGAATCATCTCGGGGCTTTCGCGGTTTTTTGAAAACTCCGATGGCCTGGGAGACTTTGCGGGCTTTGTCATTCAACATGATGCGGCGATTAACCCCGGCAACAGTGGGGGCGCCCTCTTTACCAGTGGCGGAGAATTCATCGGCATCAACACGTTTAAAATCGATTCGTCTCCCACGGGCCGAAACCTCGAAGGACTGGGCTTTGCCGTGCCTTCTAATACCATCACTCGCGTGACGCGTGACTTAGAAGAATATGGGGAAGTCAGACGACCATTCTTTGGCATTTCATCGGCGGTCTTAGTGTCATCGTGTGACCAAGACTTCGGCGTCTGCGTCCAAGCGGTGGTCGCCGATTCCAGTGCGGAATCACTCGGCATTCAAGAAGGGGATGTCATCATTGGATTCCAAAACGATGCGATGGACGAAATGCTTAGAACCAATAATTTTGAACAACTCAGAGAAGCCATCTTGAACTCCCGTGTGGGGCAAGATGCGAGGGTTGAAGTGATTCGTGATGGGGAAACCCTCATCACCGATTACGCCCCCCTAGTGCTCCACCCTGATGATCGTGACTAAACGACTTTCGATTCTTTTCGTCCTCGTTTTTATGCTGGTAGGGTGTCAGTCCAATCCGGTCGTTGATCTCCAGATTTCCGACCAAAGCTTTTCCTATGACACTTTTACACCCGGCGCCATTGAGGCGTCATTCATCTACGAAGATGGCACGCAAGAACGCGTGCCTTTTGCCTTAGAATGGGTGCAAACCCGGGATGTGGAAAAACTCTCACGCCCGGGGCATCACACAATCCAAGTCTCGGAAGCCGGGATTCAGACCACCTTTGATTTGGTGTTAGAATCCAGTGCTTTAGAGATGCAGCTTTCCAACATCTACACCCTCGGCTCGGAAAGTGCGCAAATTGGCACCGATTATGACACGTGGAAAGAAAGCATCGCCGGCGAAGATGGCCTCGGGGTTAATGAGCTTTTCATCAATGCTTTTGGTGAACTCATCGTCACTTACAGCGATGAAACCACCGTCAACCTCGGCAAAATCACGGGGGAAGATGCGCCCCTCATTGAGCTTTCGGTGGATGGCGATTTATTGACTTGGAATTATGTCGATGATGCCGACCGGGAAGTCTTGTTTGATTTATCCACCTTAAAAGGCGACACCGGAACATCGATTGAAGACTTATCCTTCAACACCGACGATGAACTCATCGTCACATTTGACGATGGCAGTGCCAACAATTTAGGGTCCTTTTCAGCCTTTTTAGACACGCTGGCCATCGATACCATTTACACCAACTCGCGCAGCGAACTGATCATTGTCCTCACCGATGGCCGCAGCTTTAACGTCGGCAGCGTCATTGGCCCCGTTGGGCCAAGGGGCTCGACGGGGCCGCGCGGCATTCAAGGGCCCAGAGGGCTCACCGGCCCTCAAGGCTCACCCGGGGAATCCCCGGAATTTCGGATTGACGGGGTGATGATGCAATACAAATACCCGTCCGAAGATAACACCCAGTGGCGGGATCTCTTTAATTTCCAAACCTTAGAAAGCGAAACCTTTACGTTTGTGACGAATCCCGGCGTGGTGTTAAGGACCACCGCGGACACGCTGCAATGGAAACTCGACGAAGAGCCTGATACCTCGTTTCAAACCTTATTCACCGCCGACGAACTGAGAGGCCCAGCAGGGCCTCAAGGTCCCAGTGGTGCGGATGGCGCCGATGGCGCCGATGGGGCAGACGGGGCCGAACTGGAAATTAGATACAACGCAGAAACCGAACAGATCGAAACCAAATACACCGATGAAACCACCTGGACCTCGATTGCCTCGAAAAGTACGTTCCAAGGTCCTAGAGGCTATGACTTAAGCTTGTCCACGTCGGGCAATGCCATTGTCTGGGGGATCAGCGATGGGGCCATCGCCTATCAAGAGTTGGTCAGTTTTGAAGCCATCCAGGCGCCCCCGGCTGAAATCATTGTCAGTGGTGAAGCCATTTATTCGCGCGGGCTCTCCAGTGACCCCTACACCCAGGTGATCAGTCTTTCGGCTTTAAAGGGGCCCATCGGAGTCACGGGCCGGGGCATCTCGGGTGTATCCATCAATGGCTCCAACGAATTTATCATCAGCTACACGGATGGCGGTACCGATAATCTTGGCACGCTGGCCGATTTAGTGACCGTCAGCTTCAAACATCCGAATGGGTTTATTTTTGACACGCAAGTCATTCCCAGTGGATCGGATGTGACCACGCCAAGCGGCATCCCCGAGGTGAATTACGCCACCGTCTCGGGATTTTCAGCCGCTTTGACCAACATCACGCAATCGAAAATCATTGAAACAATCCTGAGCTATGACACGTTAACCGTGAATTTCAGCAGTGGGTCATCGAGTGTGACGTTGACTGCCCTGGATGCGTTGCAACTCCCAGTGCCTGTGGCCCCTGAAGGCACAACGTTTGCCGGATTTTACCGGCTCATCAATGGGCAAAAAGTGGCCGCCTATGACGGCATGCCGCTGGAAGCACTCTTTTTAACCGACCGAACGATTACCTTAAGACCTTCCTTCACCACCATCGAACGCTTTGATGTGCGTAATGAAGAAGAACGCATTCAAATGATTAATGACGTGTTAAATGGGGTCATTACAGTAGAAAACAATTTATCAGTTGGACGCGCGCTTGGAAGTGGTGCGGTGGTCTCACGCGTGGCCATTTCAGGCGGATATCGCTACACCGCGGTGACGAACTATCATGTGGTTGAAAGCAATCAAACGTTAGACATTCGTTTTTACCGTGGCGGCAACATGTATGAAGAGACTGACGTGACTTTGTTGGGAACGTCCGCGGTGAATGATGTGGCGATTCTTGAATTTGACAGTCCTCATGTATTAACGCCTGTCATGTATTAACGCCTGTTGCCTTTGGCAACTCTTTTGACATCGACACCGGCCAAACGGTGTATGCTTTGGGTAGTCCTCTGGATTTTAAATACTTTCATACAACCACTGAAGGCTTACTCGTCTCAGATAAGCGCTTATTTGATAACATCGATAACATTGACTCTTACTTTATCCAGCATTCGGCGCTCATCAATCCTGGCAACAGTGGAGGCCCGATTGTGGATTCAAATGGTGATTTATTAGGCCTTAACACCATCCGGTCTGAGTCTACAGGCGGTCCTTCACC
>PR_CR_10_Liq_3_inCRDRAFT_1000290_pt1 | contig 14151 bp, 9 predicted proteins | sample PRCRCaboRojoPR_2_FD_10240 | JGI IMG/M metagenome (IMG submission 10240)
ACACAAGATGCCGTATGGGACGATTCTCTGTTCAGTATTTATGGGTTAAACAAACAGGATTACCCCGACCGCATTGTCCCTTTTGAAAAATACTTTGTAACTATTTAGGTCAATTTGCAAAATAGCGAGAAAATAGCGAACTAGCACAGGTGAACAAGGACGAGATCATAGCGCAACAAGCTGAGCAAATAGCGAAGCTGGAATCACTGCTGGAAGCAGCGCTGGCTCGTATTGCAGAGCTGGAAGCTCAGCTGAAAGCCAACAGCCGGACTTCGTCGCGGCCTCCGAGCAGCGATGGGCTGAAGAAGGCCCCTGCTTTCCCGCGCAAGAAAGGCGGCAAGAAGGGAGGCCAGTCTGGGCATAAGGGGAAGACGCTTGAGATGGTCGCCCCGTCTGCAGCAGACCGCCATATTGTCCACCCGGTAGCTGAGCAAACATGCAGCTGCGGGCAGAGCCTGGAAAGCACTGTGCCAAGCATAAGCTTAGAGCGCCGCCAGGTTTTTGACCTCCCCCCGAAGCTTTTGCAAATAGAAGAGCACCGCCTGGAGGTCAAACATTGCCCTTGCTGTGGCGAGCAGCATACAGGCAGCTTCCCATCCGGTGTACCAGCCCCCGTCCAATACGGCGACAGGTTACATGCCTTGGTCAACTTGCTGAATGTGGAGCAAAGCATGCCCGTAGGGCGCATAGGGGAGCTCTTTGCCAGCCTGACAGGGTATGAGCTTAATGAGAATACAGTATCCACTTCCGTACAGCGCATGTACGGGAAGTTGGCCGATGATGAGGCGGTTATCAAAGAGCAGGCATTGTCCAGCCCCGTAGCGCATGCTGACGAAAGCGGTGCCCGAGTGGCAGGCAAACTGCACTGGGCACATAATTTTGTCTGTGGCCTGTTTACTTATCTGTTTGTGCATGAGAAAAGAGGCGCACAGGCGCTGCACAGCGACGAAAGCATAGCTCAAAACTATACAGGCACACTGGTGCACGACTGCTGGGCAAGCTATTTTGGCTTGGAAAACGCCCGCCATGCGCTTTGTGGGGCGCACTTGCTGCGCGAGCTTAGAGGCCTGGCTGAAAACCATGAGCGCCAGTGGGCTGACAAGATGCACAGTTTGTTAATGTACGCTTACGAATTTAGCAGTGGAGGGAGCTCAGTGCTGCCGGCTAAAAAATATAAAACGGTCCTGTCCCGCTACCGGCAAATCTTAAAAGAAGCCAGCCGTGAAGAGCCGCCGCCTGAGCCCCGCCCAAAAGGCCGGGCGAAGAAAACAAAAGGGAGGAACCTGCTCGAAAGGCTGGAACGATACGAAGAAGAAGTACTGAGGTTCACGCGGGAGCACGAAGTGCCCTTCACTAATAACCTGGCCGAACGTGATATCCGCCCGTTAAAAACGAAGCTAAAAGTCAGTGGCTGCTTCCGTACCCTACAGGGTGCGCGGCACTATGCAAGGATCAAAAGCTTTTGCAGTACGGCAAAAAAGCACGGCTTGTCTGCCTATGAAGAGTTGCTCAACGCTTGGCGGGGCGAGTCGTTCCTTCGCAGCTACGCTGCCGCAGGAACCCACACCTAAATAGTTACGACCGGACTTAATAACCCGGATTACGAATGGCCCGATTTTGAGCAGGTTTTATCAGGCCGGGAAAAGCCAGTGACAGCGTGGATTATGATTGATGGGCTAATGTCGAATATTGCTCATTTTCTTTCCGGGCTTTACGACCGGCTCGGTGACCGGGTGAATTTTATTGGTGGCGGTGCCGGCTCCATTTCCTTACAACAGCAGCCCTGCCTGATCACTGCTAACGGATTGTTACAGGACGCAGCTGTCATTGCCTTACTCGATTATGATACGCACCTGGGCGTTAAGCATGGCTGGAAAAGGCTGGCAGGACCTGTGGTCGCTACCCGGACTTCCCGGAATACTATCTGCGAACTCAACTGGGAAGAAGCGTTCAAGGTCTACAAAAACTACGTTGAGCGCGATAGTGGACATGCCCTTACAAAAGACAACTTCTTCGAAATTGCCAAATGCTATCCTTTCGGGATTTCAAAGTCGGATGCCGAGGAAGTAATCAGGGACCCGATAGCTGTAAACGGTGAGGGAGACCTGGTCTGCGTCGGAGAAGTACCGGAGAATACAGTGCTCAATATTATGAAGGGCGTACCCGAAAACCTGATCAAGGTAGCAGCCGAAGCAGTGGAAGAAACGCTAATACAGTCTGGCGGGGAGGTGACTGTGCGGCATACTATGGTCGTTGACTGCGTTTCAAGAGCTTTATTTTTGGAAGACCGGCACGAAGAAGAATTAGAAGAAATCAATAAACGCATCAAAGCGTTGCGTTCCGAAGTTAGCCCGCAGGGCATGCTTAGCTTAGGCGAAATCTCCTCTTACGGAGAGGGCTATTTGGAATTTTTCAACAAAACGATCGTTATAGGGTCGCTTTACTGAGCCTTTTAGCTTTTTTGAGAACACCTTAATACCCAACAGACAAACACAAACACTAAAATAGCACACTGAACACAAGCCAATGCGTTGGCCTGTGGGCAGGTGCCTTGAACAACAACACTTACTGACATGGATAAGATCGTTCGCGAAATATCCGACCTGTACGAATTGTCGCTGTCCATTGGGGCGGGCCTTGATGCCTATTTCAATTGTGAGCAATTCCTCTCGGTCTTACTTGCCCGCCGCAACCTCGCTTACGGTGCGGTATGGGTGGCGGAGCAGGGGCTCCAAAAACAGCCTGATGGTTACCAGCTGCTGTGCGCCCGCCCGGCTTGCAAAGCCGCCATGGTTAAGCTATCCGCTTCGGATCCGATCATAGCAGCTTTAGATCAGGATGCTGTACAGGTCTGGCCTGCTGAAAAGGCTCCTTTCCCAGATTTTTTGGAAGTCAATCAGATTAGAAAAGGTTACGTGGCTCTGGTGTTACTCGGCCCCGGTGCTTTTATGCTCCTTCAGGGCGCTTCCGAGGCGGCGCTGTCAGGCCAGTCACTCCGGCAGCTGAGGCCGGTGCTCAGGAAATTCGCTGTGGCCATCGAAGGCTGTATGGCGCATGAGCGGCTGCGAGAGGAAACGCGTCAGCGCAAAGTTGCTCAGGAAGAGGCAGAAGTTGCCCGGCGTGCCCAGCAACAGTTCCTGGCCAATGTCAGCCACGAGATACGCACGCCTATGAATGCGATGCTGGGCATGGTCCACTTATTGCGTGACACCAACCTGGACAGCCATCAGCAGGAGTACCTCAACGTTATGCGGTTTGCTTCTGACAACCTCATGGACCTCATCAACAACATCCTCGATGCTTCCAAAATCGAAGCGGGAGAAGTGGTGCTGGACCCCAAACCTTTCGATCTGCACGGCTTGTTTAGTGGGTTGCATCAGTCTTGGCAACTACGCATTAAAGATAAACCGGTACAGGTCCTGTATGAGCAAAATTTACCGGAAGGCACTTCCTTTATCGGCGATTCCATGCGTTTGCAGCAGGTCATGAACAACCTGCTCAACAATGCCAGCAAATTCACTGAATCGGGCACCATCAATTTATCCGTACGCCTGCTCAGTCAGCGGGGGGACAAAGCGGACCTGCAAATAAAAGTAGGCGATACCGGGCAGGGCATTGAAGCGGAGCATCTGCCACATATTTTCGATCAGTTTAAGCAAGGCCGCAAAGCGGTTGGACAGGGGCATGCCGGCACAGGGCTGGGCTTATCCATCGTCCGCAAATTGCTGGCCCTTATGGATGGGGTTATTTCTGTTGAAAGTAAGCCGGGTGCAGGATCAGTATTCACCATTGAGCTGACTCTGCCGGTTCAAAAGCAGGTCGCCACAGCACCGGTTTCTTCAACGCCAGCCGGACAAAACAAGCTGTCAGGCATCAACGTACTGGTAGCTGAAGACAACCGGATGAACCAGAAACTGGTGGAGCGCATTCTTGAAAAGTTTGACTGCGAAGCCGAAATCGTCCCTGATGGGCTGGAAGCCATACGCCGCTGTTCGCACAAAAAGTACGACATCATTCTGATGGATATCCACATGCCGAAAATGGATGGCCTGGAGGCGGTAAAACGCATCCGGGTGGTCGGCAAAAACAAAAAGACACCCATCGTGGCCCTCACCGCAGCCGCCCTCCTGGAAGAGCGCAACCACGGGCTGGCTTCCGGCATGAATGATTTTGTTCCGAAGCCCTTCGCTCCGGACCTTCTGAAACGGGTAATGCTCAAATGGCTCGAAGATTCGGCTCCGCAGGGCGAAGAAGATCATGCCCCACAGGCAGAAGAGTCTCCGGCAGAACAAATTGCCCTTTCGTATCTGCACGCGATGAGCGGTGGCGATGAGGCGTTTATCCAGGATATGATTCAGACCTTCCTAAAAGAAATCCCTGAGATGATCCAACAGGTGGAAGGAAACCTGCATGGCCGGCAGGCAGAAGCGCTCTACAGCGTCGTCCACAAATTCAAGCCCAGCTTGTCCATGCTCGGGCTAAAACAACAGGAAAAAGCCTGCGCCAGGATAGAACGGATGACCAAAGAAAGCCCTCCTGACTGGACTGCTCTGCAATCAGCCTGCCACAAGCTTTTAAGCGTAGTCGGTAAAGCCCAGCACGACTTGCAGCACCATCACTCAAAAATACCGGAGGAAAGATAACGGTCGCCCCGGTCGCAAATGATGCAGACGATAAGGCCCTCATCGAGGGTTTCCGCGAGCCGGGCAGCCGCAGTGACTGCTCCTCCGCTGCTCATGCCGGAAAAGATGGCTTCTTCCTGTGCCAGCCTGCGCATCATAGCCTGCGCATCGTCCTGGGAGACATCAATGATCTGGTCTACCCGCTCCGGGTCGTAAATTTTGGGCAAAAACTCGGGTGACCATCGACGGATACCCGGTATGCTGGAGCCATCGGTTGGCTGTACGCCTACGATCTGTACATCCGGATTCCGTTCTTTCAAAAAGCGGGAAGTGCCCATAATGGTGCCGGTCGTGCCCATGCTGGAAACGAAGTGGGTGACCTGCTCTTTGGTATCTCTCCATATTTCCGGGCCGGTGGTATGGTAGTGGGCGCCCCAGTTGTCAGGGTTCGCAAACTGGTTGAGCATGAAATAACCACCTTCAGCCACCATGTCTTCTGCCACTTGCCTGGAGTATTCAATCCCACCTTGCTCACCCGGGGTAAGTATCACCTCTGCCCCGTAGGCCCGCATAGCCTGTGCCCGTTCTGCAGTAGCGGTATCCGGCATAAGGAGGGTGATTTCAATGCCAAAGCTCCGGGCGATCATCGCCAACGCAATGCCTGTATTCCCACTCGTGGCTTCCACCAGTTTCATACCCGGCTTCAGGTCTCCCCGGTCTACGGCTCCCTTAATCATGCCGTAAGCCGCCCGGTCTTTCACACTGCCGCCCGGATTTTGCCCTTCGAGCTTCCCAAAGACGCGCACGCCCGGTTTGTTAATGATATTCTTGATTTCTACCAGAGGGGTATTGCCTACAAGTTGAAGTATGGAGGACATGGCTTGAGTTTTATCTTGAGGTTACTTATGGTTTTAGATAACGATCTTTTCGATATTTGGGTTGGACTTGCACCCGCTAAAGTTTTACGATCAAAATAGTCAAAAATGAATCCCACGCTCAAAAAAGCCTTAACTTCATAGCTCAAAGCTCGAATATGTCTGCTTCAACCACCTGCACCATCTGCCAAACCAAACTACAGGGCGATTACTGCTCCTCCTGCGGGCAGCGCTACCTTTGCCGGCGCGTCAATACGTGGGATGTGATTGGTGGCTGGCTATCAGGCCTGCTGCTGCCGGAGCGCTCCCTGCTGGGCACTTTCCGGCAATTACTGGCCAATCCCCGCTACATCGTCAACAACTACTGGTCTGGGTTCCGGGGGTACTATTTGTCGCCCAGCCAGCTGGTGGTGTACATGCTCTTCGTTTTCGGTCTTCACCTGGCTTTGGTCAACCAGGAAATCCTGGGCATCACGGTGAACGTGAATGGGGTTTCTGATTCCCTAAAGTCGTTCCTTTCGCCTCAGCTATTCCTGTTCCTGCTGATGATCCCGATGCTGGGCCTCTCCACAGCTGCTGTCTACTATCGGCAAAAGCATAGTTTCCCGGAGCATTTCACTGCCGCTATCTATCTTTTTGCACTTTGGGCTATCCTGTTCACGCTGCTTTACGATATGCTCTACCTGCTCTTTGGCATAGAGCTGGGGTCTTTGCCTTTCTGGTTCTTTGGTGCAGTATTTCTTTGGAGTGCACGAGTGTTTAGCCCCGAAGACAGCGCCTGGTACCGGGTATTGTTAAATGCAGTCCTTTCTATTCTTATGCTTGCCTTTATTTTTGCTATCCTGCTCGGCATTGCCTATTTACTGGACCCGGAAGGGGCGATAGAGCAGGGGTAGTTGCCTTTTACCCCCACTTTTCCAGTAATCCACCTTTTTTGAAAAAACGGTCGGCCTTCGCTTCCGCTTCCTTGTCCGTAATCAAAGGCGGAGCATGGTGCGGCTTGATCCGCGCATCAATAATCACCGGGCCCCGGCAGCCCCAGTGCTTGTGCTCCACAAAGGCATCCACGCCGTGAATGTCGTGAGAGGGATTGGCCCGGGTAAAGGCGGCCCAAAGGAAGTTGTTGACCGGTCCGCTGAGGAAGCCGCTGTCATCGCAGAGGACAATCATCGGGATGCCCGACCAGTCAAAGGGGCGAAGGTGATGAGCCAGGGTTTCCGCTTCTTCATAGGAAGCCTCACCGGTAAATGCAGGCCCCTGTACTGCCAAAATACCCGGTTGCACAAATTTCGGATTGCTAAATCCGCTGGGCAGGCTGAGGTCAACGGGCAGCTCGGCGCTCAACTCGCGGCGCTTATCCCCGCAGCAGGCTACAATGACCTTGGACCCGGCATTCCATCCTGTTCCCGAGTAATCAAGCGTATCAATGGTTGTTTTGGTCTGAAAGTGCAAGTCCCGGGTCAGGTCAATGCGCTCCAGCACATGCCGGAAAAAACCGGGGATATCATGCGTGCTAAGGTTTGGCGCGTCTCCATCGGCAGCGATAAATAAGAACTTGGCCAGGGAAGTCTGCCCGGAGCCAATGATGCGGTTCGCCTGCGTGAGGATTTCCTCCGGCTTGCGCTCCCGGAACGGCATATACCGTTCATTGCCAATTGCCAGTAACAGGGGGTGCACGCCCGCCGCATCCACCGCATTAATCTCTTTAATCCCCGGAAATTCCTGGGGCGTCAACAGCTTGACCAGCTGATGGATGAGGTAGCCAAAGCTCGAGTCTTCCTGCGGCGGCCGGCCCACCACGGTAAAGTGCCAGACGGCATCCTTGCGGTGGTACACTTTCTCTACCTCCATCACCGGGAAGTCATGCTCCAGGCTGTAGTAGCCCAGGTGATCCCCGAATGGCCCTTCCGGCTTTTTCTCCCCTTTGCGGATGATGCCCGTAATCACAAAATCAGCATCAGCCGAGAGGATATGCCCGTTCTGCCGCACGTAACGGAAGCGCCGCCCGCCCAGCATCCCGGCGAAGGTCAGCTCCGAAAGCCCTTCCGGCAACGGCATGATAGCTGAGAAAGCGTGTGAAGGTGGCCCACCTACAAAAATAGATGCCCGGAAGGGTTCTTCGCTATTGTTGTATTGGGTATGGTGCACCCCGATGCCCCGGTGAATCTGATAGTGCATGCCCACTTCCTTGTCCGGCACATAATCGTTGCCCGACAGCTGAATGCGGTACATGCCCAGGTTGGACTGCATGATACTGCTTTCCCCGGGAGGCAGGGTGAACACCTGAGGGAGGGTCACAAAAGCCCCGCCATCCATCGGCCACGATTTAATCTGCGGCAGTTGGCTAACCGTAGTCGTGCCGTGCAGGATAGGCGCGCCCATCCGTTTTTGCATCGGCAGAGCAGAAACCGCCGTAAAGGGCGCCGAAAGGTAACGCATGGGGTTTTTGAGCAGATTAGCCGGGTCTGCCTTGAGCTCAATGACCTTTTGGACCTTGTCTATGGTGTGCCGAAACAGAAACTCCGTCCGCTCAAAAGTCCCGTAAATATTGGACAGGGCAGGGAAGGGGCTGCCTTTTACGTTCTCAAAAAAAAGCGCAGGCCCCTCCGCATCATAAATACGGCGGTGGATACTTGCGATTTCCAGATTGGGGTCTACTTCCTCCTTGATGCGGACAAGTTTGCCGTGGCGTTCCAGGTCGCGCACCGCTTCCATCATACTGCGGTAAGCCATAATTTCTATAAGATCGTTTTTCCGGAAAAGTCAACACCGGAAGCATTGGAAAGTTGGGGATTGCACTACTTCAAAAAGGCAAACTGTGCATTCTGATATTTCTCTGACTTAAGCATTTCCCGCATGCCCTTCACTGTATTCACCGGACCATTGTCCACCACCATATTAACGAGCCAGGTGGGAATGGCACCTCCGGGGTCAGAATGCAGGCGGTAGCTCATCTTGGTTTTTCTAGCCGATACCGGCGTAAGCTCATAGTGGATATCGAGGCTGCGGATGCGGACGACATCCTCTACCTCTTCCTTTTGTTCCGGCTTGCCCTTCACATCAATAAAGACCGTCCGGCTTTCCGGGTCCTGCCGCAGCCGGCTTTGCGCAATAAAGTCCCGGTCGCTCATGGGCCATGGGAAGTCCACCTTGCAATAATAAAGGCTGGCTTTGTCCTCGGCAGGCTTCAACCGGTAAGCCTCCTGGCACTTGTAAATCCAGTCTTCGTACACCGGGACATCCTTAAGCACGGCGACTACTGCATGTAGGGAAGCATCAAGCGTGGTTTCAATTTTAATCTCCTTTACATCAGAGTTGGCAGCGTCTCTGACGTAAACGGTCAGCCCGTCAGACTGACGTTTGAGTTGCCACTCTCCGGTGTCCTGTGCGGCGGAATGGCCATAGAAAAGACATAAAAAGCTGAAAGCAAGAAGTTTAAGCGCGGAAGTGCGGTTTTTCATCGAAAAGTTATTTTTATTTTTAACGCTTGAGTGCTGTGCTGGTTGTCGGACATTTTTATTTTTGTCCAACATTTTTACCACCCGGCACTTATGTAGTTGGGCAAAAAGAATAGGCACAACTTCCGGAAAGTTTTGTTCAAACATCTTTCAAAACCCGCCCTTCGGTTGGTTTCGTAAGATGCTTGAACAAAACCAGTTGTGAATTTTCTTTTTCGAGAAGCCCACAGTCCCATCGAGCCGAAGTCATAAAATTGGCACAAACAAAAAGCATTCAGCATGCAGGCGTACCACAAGCTATTGCAGCATATCCTGGATAATGGCGTTCGCAAAGAAGACCGTACCGGCGTAGGTACGATCAGTGTCTTTGGGTACCAAATGCATATTGACCTGGCTGAAGGCTTCCCGCTGCTTACCACCAAGAAAGTCCATTATAAATCCATACTCCACGAATTGCTGTGGTTCCTGCAGGGGGACACCAATATCCGTTACCTTGTTCAAAACGGTGTCCGGATCTGGAACGAGTGGCCCTTTCAGTATTACCTCAAAGCGAATGACCTGGAAGGCCGCTACCCCAAATACAGCCCGGAGTGGAAAAATGAATTGAAGGCGTTCGAAGAAAAAATTAAGGAAGATGTAGCTTTCGCTGAAAAGTGGGGAGAGCTTGGGCCGGTTTACGGGCAGCAGTGGCGCAATTTCGGCGGTGTGGACCAAATTGCCGGTGTTGTAGCGCAGATCAAGCGCAACCCGGACTCCCGCCGCCATATCGTTACCGCCTGGAACCCTCAGGATATCCCGGCTATGGCTCAGTCAGGCCTGCCGCCCTGCCATGTGCTGTTCCAGTTTTACGTAGCTGAAGGCAAGCTGTCCTGTCAGCTCTACCAGCGGTCAGCCGATGTATTCCTGGGCGTGCCTTTTAATATCGCCTCCTATGCACTTTTAACGATGATGGTGGCACAGGTTTGCGAACTGAAACCCGGGACGTTTGTCCATACCTTTGGAGATGTACATTTGTACAGTAACCACATAGACCAAGCCCGGCTTCAACTTACAAGAATACCGCGTAAGTTGCCAATGATGAATATCAACCCTGAGGTTAAAGACCTCTTCGGGTTCACCTTTTCAGACTTTGAACTGATGGGGTACGACCCTCATCCTGCCATACGTGCGCAAGTGGCAGTTTGAGGCAATAAAGCCAAACCGGAGTGGTATATATTAATTTAATTTTGTTCATGCATCAGGCGAGCAAACAAAATTGCGCAAAATGAGGGGTTTGAAGCCTTCCTCAAGTCAAGTTTTCCGGGCGGTTAACGCCTTGTTTAGATAAAATCTAAATAGCGGAAGGTTTCGGACTTTTATTGTTAAATGAGTGCAGTGCATTCTATATTTGCGCTGACAATAGAATGACAGAACAAGCAATTGTCGATTTACCATAAAACTATAAGCATCATAAAGATGACATATAAGCAGTTGATTAGCCGAGTCCTTTTCCTCTTGGCGATGGCAGTTTTTGCACTGCCGGCAATGGCTCAGGAAGGAGGTGATGGTGGAGGTGCCGTAAATATTGACGAGGGCAAAACGCTCTTCCGCAACTATTGCGCGACCTGCCACAACAAGAACATGAAGGATGACCTGACCGGTCCTGCACTGGGCGGCGTTGAAGAACGCTGGGCGGATTATCCACAGGAAGACCTCTACAAGTGGATCCGTCAGTCTCAGGCCATGATTAACGAGGGGCATCCCCGTGCCGTTGAGCTTTGGGAAGAGTGGAAGCCAACCGTGATGAACAACTTCCTGAACCTTAGCGATTCGGAAATTGATAACATCCTTGCCTATATCGATGCGGTATATACCGGTGCGGACAAAAAGAAAGATGTAGCGGGTGGTGAAGCGGTAGCCGTTGTGGAAGAAAAACCCAACAACACACCATTATTCATCGCACTCGCTGTCATACTTGGTATCCTGGCGATCGTATTGGCACGTATCGTTTCCAATCTGAACTACATGTTGCAGGTGCGCGAAGGCAACTCCGACGCCCGCCGTACTTCACTGGTTGAGATCCTGACGAGCAAAGGGCTGATCGCATTTGTCATTTTTGCGCTTGTTGTGCTGGGTGGTTATACTACGGTCAACAACGCTATCATGCTCGGTCGTCAGCAAGGCTACGCTCCGGAGCAGCCGATCAAGTTTTCTCACCAAACGCATGCCGGTATTCAGAAGATCGATTGCCAGTACTGCCACGATGGTGCGCGGCGTTCCAAGCACTCCGTTATTCCTGCAGCGAACACCTGTATGAACTGCCACCGTGCCATCAAGGTAGGGTCCAAGTATGGTACTGCGGAGCTGACTAAAATATATGCTTCTATCGGTTACGATCCTTCTTCTGATACTTACCTCGACAACTACGAGGAAATGAATCAGGATGACATCGAGAAAGTCTATAAGAAATGGATAGCCGATACTTACGTCAAAGAGAATGGCTCTATTGACAGCAAAGGTGAAGAGCTCATCGAAGAGCAGTGGGAAGGTATCGTCTCCTCACTGACCAATCCAACTAAAAAGAAGATTCAGGGACCTATTGAGTGGGTGCGCATCCACAACCTGCCGGATCACGTGTACTTCAACCACGCACAGCACGTGACGGTCGGTCAGCTGGAATGTCAGACCTGCCACGGGCCAATGGAAGAATGGGAAGTTGCCAAGCAGCATTCTCCACTTTCTATGGGCTGGTGCATCAACTGCCACCGTCAAACGGAGGTACAGTTTGATGACAACGAGTATTACAAGTCTTACACCCGCTACCACGAGGAAATCGCCAACGGCGAGCGTGATAAGGTGACGGTTGAAGACATTGGCGGTCTTGAGTGCCAGAAGTGCCACTATTAAACCTCATTAGCTGAATTGAATCTGAAAAAAGTAGCAATGAAGAATAAAAACAATGGTGTTTGGATCGGTGTAGACCAACTGCAAAACGATCCCAGCTACCTGGAAACAAACAAAAACGAATTCACAGAACTGCCTGTCGTTGACACCCTGTCGAAGCAGGGCGCGATGGATACGGAAGCTTCCCGCCGGGACTTCCTGAAGTACCTCGGGTTTGGCCTTGGTGCTGCCACGTTGGCTGCCAGTTGCGAAATCCCTGTGAAGCGCGCGGTACCTTATGTGGTCAAGCCGGATGAAATTGTACCGGGCGTCGCTACTTATTATGCTTCTTCCTTTGTGCAGGGCGGCGACTACTGCCCCGTGCTGGTGAAGACCCGCGAGGGACGTCCCATCAAAATTGAGGGCAACACCCTTTCCAATATTACAAAAGGCGGCACGAGCGCCCGGGCGCAGGCCAGCGTGCTCAGCCTTTACGATACCAACCGTCTCGATGGCCCTTACCGGGTAAAAGAGGGCAAGATTCAGCGTTCTGCTGACCGCAACGAGCGGGGCCCGTCCTGGGAAGAAATCGACGGTGAAATTATGGGCAAACTGACTGCTGGTTCCAGCATTCGGATTGTGGCGAATACCATCATGAGCCCAACGACCAAGAAAGCCCTTGAGGATTTCAAAGTGGCTTACCCCAATACAGAAGTGGTCATGTACGACCCGGTTTCAAGCTCTGCCATTCTGGAAGCCAATCAGGATTCCTTTGGTCAGGCGGTGATCCCGGCTTACCACTTCGATAAAGCCGATGTGATTGTCAGCTTTGATGCTGATTTCCTCGGCACCTGGATTTCTCCAATTGAGTTTGCCAATCAATACGCGACCAACCGCCGTATCAAGAAGGTGAAGGGCGCGAAGATGTCCCGCCACATTCAGGTGGAAAGCCACATGAGCCTCACCGGTTCCAATGCGGACAACCGCATCATGGTGAAGCCTTCTGAGCAGGGCGCAGCCATCGTTGCATTGTACAACGCCGTTGCTGCCAAGACCGGCGGAGCCCGTGTAAGCGGACCGAACCTGGAAGGTGCCACGGCTGGCAAAATTGAAAAAGTAGCAGACGAGCTGGTCAGCAACCGCGGCAAGTCCCTGGTGGTTTCCGGCTCTAACAATAAAGGCGAGCAGATCCTGATCAATGCGATCAACAATATGCTCGGTAACTATGGCAACACCCTGGACTTCAACGCGGCTTCCTTGCAGCGTCAGGGTATGGACAAGCCGGTACAGGACCTGGTGAAGGCGATGAGCGCCGGCCGGGTAGACGCGCTGTTCGTAATGGATGGTGCCAACCCTGCATTCGACCTGCCTAACGCAGCGCAGTTCCGCGAGGCAGCCTCAAAGGTAGGACTGAAGGTTTCCTTCTCCATGGTGCCTAACGAGACCGTGGCCCTTTGCGACTACGTCACACCTACCCACCACTATCTGGAAAGCTGGGGCGACGTAGAGCCCAAGCGCGGCCATTACAGCCTGATTCAGCCAACGATTGCTCCGATCTTCAATACGGTTGGCCGCCCCGGCAGCCGTCAGACCGAAGAGAGCCTGTTGCGCTGGGCAGATTTTGACATGATGAGTGTCATGGGCGGTGCCGACAGCACGGCGGTTGCCACTAAGTCCAATCCTTACTACGAAAAGTCCAAAGAAGACGTTGGTGCTTTCATCTTCAACTATATGAAGCAGCACTGGCAGGAAAACTTGTTCTTGCAGCAAACAGGCTTCGCAACGCCTAAGATGTTCTGGGACAGTGTGCTGCACGATGGCGTTTTCGTGGCCGATTATACAGGCGAAGCGCCCGCTTTTGCCGGCGATGTAAACGCCGCAGCGCGCATGGTACGCAAGCCTTCGAATGCCGAACTCGAAATCTCCCTTTACGAAACCGTCAACATGGGCGGTGGCGTATACAGCAACAACCCCTGGCTCCTTGAGATGCCAGACCCGGTTAACCGCTGTACCTGGGGCAACTACCTGGCCATTCCAGTTGGCTGGGACGGTGGCAACGAGTTCACTTCCTTCATGGGGCTGAACCCGGACGAAAGCAAGGGTAAAGCCGATATTGTAGATGTTACAGTTAAAGGAACGGCGCAACGCTGTACGGTTGTGCGCCAGTTCGGTCAAATGCAGGGCACACTTGCTATTGCACTGGGCTACGGCCGTACCGAAACCGGTATGCTGGGCCGTGCCATCGGCAATAATGTCGGTGTTGACGTATACCCGTGGACTTCCTACGATGAAAACGGCAACGTACAATACTACGCTACCGTAGACAGCGTATCT
>PR_CR_10_Liq_3_inCRDRAFT_1000293_pt1 | contig 14051 bp, 11 predicted proteins | sample PRCRCaboRojoPR_2_FD_10240 | JGI IMG/M metagenome (IMG submission 10240)
GTGGGGTTGGGGTAGAGGCTGAAGCCGGACCCGGCCTGTGGAGGCACCGTAGGCGTACTCACCACCGTTTCGCAGGGCGGAGGCGGTGCCTCGCCGGGGATTAGGGGGCCGAGGCGGTAGTTGGGGAAGTGGGGGAGTGTCCTGAGGTGCCTATATGGCAAGTCTATTGCATGCTGTTCAACATTACAATTAGATCCTCTGGTATCGGGATTGTGGATTACATGTAGAACATCTACAGCGGCGAACGTATTTATATAAATTTTGCAATCAGGAGCGAGTTGCGCGTTATAAAAAGTAGTATTAAAGATGGATTGATATCCATCATAGACTGCAACAACTACAGCGGATTCGCTAAAATTATCAGCTTCAAGATCGAATTGAAAAATAGTATCATGTGCACTTACATAGAGTAGCTTAGAGTTTGGTGAAAATGCTAAGCCATTCGATAAGTCTTCATTTGGTATCTCGACAGAAACTGGAGAGCTCAATTCTCCAGACAGCCTATCAAAGTCAAGAACAACGAGTCCGTTTTTTGAATTATATCGTGCGTATTTGGAGCCATCTGGAGAAAAACATGCCTGACCACCATCCTTCAGAACAGGTCCTATTGATTGGCTCACTATATTTATCCCCTCCCCATGGCAGTGCATTGTAAAATATGTATTGCTTTGAAAGGATGGAGAAATCAACCACCAGTCTTTACCATTAGCGTGTTTAACTGCAGTTAGTTCTCCATAGGTTAAAGCAGTATCAAGCACCAATTTTTTTTTCTCTATGATTAGTCCATCTTCTTCAGCACCATTGGGGAATGAAATTGTTGTTCGCAATAGCTTCTCTGTCGAAATGGATATATCAGGATTGTCTGAATAAGATATATTCTTATAGAATAGCCAAACGAGTTCAGATGTATCAGGATGTGGAAGGGCAATTACACTTTGGTGCCCAGCGGTATAGCCAAGGCCCTCGCCCCCACAATGCAAATCAAAAACTTCGCCATAGTTTAAGCTATCTCCAGAACTCAAAATTTCATGGTTACTTCCATAAACATCACAGCCATCTGTATAAAATAGTAATTTGCCTGTTGAGTCAGCGAAAGTGCAGTTTGAGGAGTTTAAACTACAGCCAATTTTCAAATTAGAAACAGCTACATCTAAAGCATTAAAATCGAGTAATACTCCTTCCACACCATCTATACCTAGTTGACTATCGTAACCAAATAACCATTTGTAGTCATGTTTTTGCGTTTTTCCCGTTGCAGCGCTCAGTAAGAAAACTACAATATGTAGGTATGTCTTCATGGCACATTTCTTCTATTGTAGGGCTATCCGAGAAGTTACTGGATAGCCCTTGGTTATGATCTTATAACTTCACCAACCTCTTCACGCCCATCACTCCATTAGCTCCCATCACCCTGCAGAAATAAGTCCCACCGGGTAAAGCCGCTGTTTCTAGGATGATTTGCTGCGCGCCTTCTCCTGCCGTTTGTTGCAGTACCGGCTGCCCCTGAAGGCTGTATAGGGTGACATTTGCCCTGCCGGAAAGCGGGGTGCTGAATTCCACCGTTGTAAGCCCGGAGCTAGGGTTGGGGTAGAGGCTAAAGCCCGGCCCGACCTGTAGCGGCGCAGCAGGCGCACTCACCACCGTCTCGCAGGGCGGAGGCGGTGCCTCGCCGGGGATTAGGGGGCCGAGGCGATAGTTGGGGAAATTGGGCAGAGCAGTATCGTGCCAAAAAGGTAAATCTAAGGCATGTTGTTCAACAAAACAAGCTGTGCCTCTCTCATTAGGCTGGTGGATGATATGGAGGGTTTTCACATTGGCAAAAGTGTTGATATAAATTTTACAGTCTGGCGCTAACAGTGCATTTCCAAATGTAGTAGCAAATAACTCTTGATTGCCATCGTAAACTGCGACAACGGTGCCGGAAGCTTCAATATCCGGTGCCATGAGATCATACTGCATAATGGTATCAAAGGCGCTGACGTAGCACAGCTCAGAATTGGGGGAAAAGGCAACCCCGCCTAGCGCATTCACGTCCGGTATGGGGATATGCTGAAACGCACTCAGCGCCCCGGCCTGCCGGTCAAGTTCCATGAGGAAGAGCCCGTCGGCACTGTAGCGGGCGTAGTAGCGGCCATTGGGGGAGAAGTTGGCCTGCCCGCCTGAAGAGCCACTGCTACTGCTTATATTACCTATAACCTGGGTATGCGAAAAAGAGGGCCCACTACTATCGAACAGGAAAAAAACATACTCATCTGATTGGTCCAAGGCATTGACAATCCACCAGTCTTCGCCATTGGCGTGCTTTACTGCGGTTAATTGCCCGTAGACGGTAGGTTCCTCAAAAAGGGCAACATTTTTCTCCACCACCCGGCCCAGCCCCTGATTGGCGCTCATATCCACCACAGAATAAAGGATACGGTCGGTGATGACATCAAAGACCGGCTCTTCCTGATAAATGATCCGCTTGTGGAAGAGGTAGTAGAGGCTGTCGCTGCCCGGCATGGGCAGGATTAAGCTGCTTTGACGGCCGGCGGTGTAGCCATATCCTATTTCTTCGCATTGGAGTTGGTGAACCGCTCCAGGGTTTATACTGTCTCCATTTTCCATGACATAATGAGCAGTGTTGTAGATGTCGCATCCATCGGTATAAAATTGCAAAACGCCTTCTTGGTCTGCGATGGATGTACTGCTGACGAAAAAACCACCACCAGTTCTTATACTGTCCACCTTTACCGGAGAAAAATTAAAATCAAGTATGCTCGCTTCGATTCCTGGTTCACCAGCATCACTATCATATCCCTGCAACCAGATGTAATCGTGCTTTTGTGCTGCTCCCGCTACTACGCATAGCAGAAAACCAATTGCATATAAATACTTTTTCATGGTATACGCTTTAGTCAGCAAGGGCTATTCGCTAAAGCTACGGATAGCCCTCACACTTTATAACTTCACCAACTTCTTCACAACGGTCACTCCATCGGTCCCTGTCACCCTGCAAAAGTAAGTCCCGCTGGGTAAAGCCGCTGTTTCCAGCAGGATATGCTGTGCGCCTTCTCCTGCTGTTTGTTGTAGCACCGGCTGACCCTGAAGGCTGTAGAGGGTGACATTTGCCCTGCCGGAAAGCGGGGTGCTAAACTCCACCGTCGTAAGCCCGGAGGTGGGGTTGGGGTAGAGGCTGAAGCCGGACCCGGCCTGTGGAGGCACCGTAGGCGTACTCACCACCGTTTCGCAGGGCGGAGGCGGTGCCTCGCCGGGGATCAGGGGGCCGAGGCGGTAGTTTGGGAAGTGGGGGAGTGTACTAGCGAGCCGGTGAGGCAGTTGTAGCCCCCTTTGCTCTACCTGACAGGCAGTGCCTCTTTCATTGGGCTGGTGTATGACATGAAGATAAGGCACGGTAGCAAATACATTACTATAAATTTTACAGTCTGGCCCAAGTTGAAGGTTTCCAAAGGTAATAGCATAATTATCCAGAAAGCCATCATATACCGCAACGACAACACCGGAAGCTTCAATATCCGGTGCCATGAGGTCAAACTGCATAATGGTATCAAAGGCGCTGACGTAACATAGCTCTGAGCTGGGGGAGAAGGCTACTCCGCCCCGTGCATGCACGTCTGGTATGGGGATATGCTGAAACGCACTCAGCGCCCCGGCCTGCCGGTCGAATTCCATGAGGAAGAGCCCATCGGCACTGTAGCGGGCGTAGTAGCGGCCATCGGGGGAGAAGTTGGCCTGGCCGCCTCTTGATCCACTATAGGAAGCTGGCAGACCCATTGAATCTATATGAGAAAAGGCAGCACCTGTATTATCGAATAGGAAAAAAGCATATTCTGGGGATTGATCCAAAGCGTTCACAATCCACCAATCTTCCCCGTTGGCGTGCTTTACTGCCGTTAATTGCCCCCCTACCGTAGGTTCCTCAAAAAGGGCAACATTTTTCTCCACCACCCGGCCCAGCCCCTGATTGGCGCTCATATCTACTACAGAATAAAGGATACGGTCGGTGATGACATCAAAGACCGGCTCTTCCTGATAAATGATCCGCTTGTGGAAGAGGTAGTAGAGGCTGTCGCTGCCGGGCATGGGCAGAATTAAACTGCTTTGGCGGCCGGCGGTGTAGCCAATTAGGCCACATTGAATCTGGTGGACAGCCCCTGGATTGATACTGTCGCCGTTTTCCATGATGTTTTCTGCCATATTGTAAATATGACAGCCATCGGTATAAAAAGCAGGGCTGCCATTTTTGTCCGAAATGGATGCACTGCTGATATAGAGATTTGCAGTTATAGGGAAGGGGGCTACTTCGGGGGGCATTTCATTGAAGTTAAGAACCATGCCTTCATAGCCTATTGGGTTTTCACTATTGTAGCCCATAAGCCACGCAAAATCATGCTTTTGAGCATTTGCAGTGATCAGAGCAAGCAAAAATAAAGGTAGAAGTATTTGTTGAAGCCAGTGTTTCATGTTTTACGCTTTATTCAACAAGGGCTATCCAAGACATTACTGGATAGCCCTTGGTTATGATCTTATAACTTCACCAACTTCTTCACGCCCGTTATTCCGTCAACTCCTGTCACCCTGCAAAAGTAAGTCCCGCCGGGCAAAGCTGCTGTTTCCAGCAGGATATGCTGTGCGCCTTCTCCTGCTGTTTGTTGTAGTATCGGCTGCCCCTGAAGGCTGTAGAGGGTGACACTGGCCCGACCGGTGATCGGGGTGTTAAATTGTAGCACCGTGAGCCCGGAGGTAGGGTTGGGAAAGAGGATAAAGTCAAGCGGTTCGGTTGCTTTTGGCGCCCGCAAGGCAGCACTGGGCTGGCAGAGTGCAGCATTATCAAAACGGTAGGTAGGGTCTGCAAGACGGTAGAGGCTGCGGGCCCGGAAGACGGCATCGCCCCCGGAGAGGGGGCGCGCCCAATTCCTATTATGGTGGTTTTGTAGTCTCATTTCGCTCAAGCTTTGTTTGTTAATCTTTAAATATAAGGAAAACATTATGGCTTGACAATCCTGCAATGAAATAAAAGGTGCTTATTCAGGACTATAACCCACCGAACTGTCCATCCCCTCATCCGACAATTCCTTCATATAATATTGGCAGCCTGCTCCAGAGCCCGTATCTTTGCGCTGCAAAGCCTCAAAAGGCCGTAAAGAAATCAAAATCAAGAAATCATGTTGAAGAAACTATTATTTGCCGGCACCTTTGCTGCCCTCCTGTTTTCCTGTAATTCCGAAAGCGCTCCGGCGGAAGAAGCGGCTACTGAAACCACAGAGGCAGAAGCACCTGCCGAACCGCAAACTTTTGGCGAAGCTATCACTGCCGATGGCGCCATTTCTTATCAGGACCTGAGCAGCAAGATGGAAACTGAAGCTGCAGACTCTGTAGCCGTTAAGTTTACCGGTACGGTACAGGAAGTTTGTCAGGCCAAAGGCTGCTGGATGACCATCGCTTCTGACGATCCGGACGCAGAGCCCATCATGGTGCGCTTTAAGGACTACGGCTTTTTCATGCCTAAGGACATCGCTGGCCGCAAGGTCATCATGGACGGCTACGCCTTCGTGGAAGAAACACCGGTAGACGAGCTGCGCCACTACGCTGAGGACGCAGGTAAGTCACAGGAAGAAATTGAGGCTATCACCGAACCGAAGAAAGAAACGAAGTTCCTGGCGAGCGGTGTACTGCTGCTGGAGGAATAGAAATTCATATTTCAGACAGAACGGAATCGCGATCGGGGCAACCACTGCTGCGGTCGCGATTTTTTTATTGTCCGCAAACCCAAAAAAAATCCCACCCTGCATAAGAATTGCCACTTCCGTTTCGTTAAAAGACCCCTTAAAAGGAACTTCCCGGGCTTTGTGCGCAAGCACTCCCCCTTGCGTAATCCGTGCGAAGTGGTTATTTTAGGAGCCGATCATCAAACGAACAGCAGGAAACCAACCGGTACCGGCATTAAAGCTAAACCATGAATTTTCACGCAGCGAAAGCTTTTATCCTCGACAAACTGGAATCCGAACTTAGCAATCAGCTCTACTACCATGGCATTCATCACACCCTTGATGTACTGTACACCGTGGAGGAGCTCTGCTATTACGAAAAGGTGACCCCCTATGAGGAAATGCTGCTGAAAACAGCCGCCCTGTTCCACGATTCCGGCTTTACCATCTCTGCACAGGAGCATGAGCGCCTCGGCTGCGGTATCGCCCGCGACCACCTGCCCCGCTACGGCTACAAACCACAGGAAATCGAGCGCATCTGCGGTATGATTATGGCGACCAAAATCCCGCAGACCCCCAAAAACAGGCTGGAGCAAATCATGTGCGATGCCGACCTCGACTACCTCGGGCGTGACGATTTCTACGATATCGGGCGTACCCTTTTTGAGGAGCTCAAAGCCTCCAATGTGCTCACTTCCGAGGAGGCCTGGAACCGCATTCAGGTCAGCTTCCTGGAACAACACAGCTTTTTTACCCGCACCAACCGCAAGCGGCGCGCCCCCAAAAAGCAGCGTTATCTATCTGAATTAAAGGAACTTGTAGCCGAATACGAAAAAAATTAGTGCGCAAAGCAGCGCATCGGGCTGCCCGGCCGTTTACGTTATAGTTTGATGATATAGGCGTAAATTTTGTAAGCAGCCCCTAACTACACTCACTAGTTTTAATTGTAGGGGCTGCCTACTTTTCTCTCTTTTTTTCCTGTTCAAATGTATTCTTATCGGTTTGCTCAAAAGGTGGCACAAAAGAACCCTATTGCTCTGGCTATGCCCCGGAGTATACCTCTCACGGCTGCATAGCTGGTCCGGAAAGACTGCGCTACTTCTGCTGGTGAGTAGTAGTGGGCAACAACTCCGCCTCCGGACAGTGGCCCAACCGGTTCTGCAACTCCATCGCCAACAACTAGCGCCGGGCTTGTACTATTTGGTATTGCAGGGGCAAAACGGGGCATCCACTCAGCCCATTGTTTTCGAATAAGCAACCAGGATCGAACAAAGCCGGGCAAAAGTCGAGTTGTATCTGTAGTACCCTATTTTGGATAACCTCTAAAAAGCCTGTCTATGTTTGACCAACTTTTAGCAACCTCTTATGCCTGGCTACTCCCCTTGATACAGCTTGTACTGGCAGGGCTTGCGGGCTTCCTGCTCTTCTGGGGCATTTTTAAAGGGATCCACTGGTACGGAGAGCGCCGGGACAGCCTGCCTTTTCAATCCTTTAACCGGAATCTCCGCCGCCCTGCCCGCTTTCTGGGCGTGGTGGTCGGGCTGAATATAGCCATAGCCTTTATTGAAGTAAGTGAACGGGTAGCAGGCAATCTCAGCATCTTGTTTGAAAGCCTCATTTATGTATTTGGTGGCTGGGCACTGATCGAACTGACCGATGTGGTCAGCGATCTGGTCCGTGACCGCTACCGCCTCACCAAGGAGAATAACCTGACGGAGCGCAAAATCATCACGCAGTTTCAGTACATCAAAAAGGTGGTTTCTGTGGTGGTATTCATCGTAGCGGTAGCCTTCATTTTGTTGCAATTTGATAAGGTGCGGGAGTTAGGTACCGGCCTGCTAACTTCAGCCGGCGTAGCGGGCATCATCATCGGTTTGGCGGCCCAAAAGTCGATTGCGAACCTGCTGGCGGGCTTTCAGTTGGCCTTCACGCAGCCTATCCGGATTGATGACGTTGTGATTGTAGAGAATGAGTGGGGTCGGGTGGAGGAGATCACGCTTACCTACGTGGTCGTCCGCATTTGGGATGAGCGCCGTCTGGTGGTCCCGCTGAACTACTTCAATGAAAAGCCCTTCCAAAACTGGACGCGGAGTTCTTCCCAGCTGCTGGCGTACGTTTTTCTTTACACGGACTACCGGGTGCCGGTGGATGCCTTGCGGCAAAAGTTCACAGCCCTACTAAAGGATAATCCGCTCTGGGACCAACGCGTCAACGTGGTGCAGGTCACGAATGCCGACCGGCACACCATGGAAATCCGTGCGCTCGCCAGTGCCCGTAATGCATCGGAAGCCTGGGACTTGCGCTGCCAGGTCCGCGAAGGGCTGATTACCTTCATACAAAAAGAGTACCCCGAAAGTCTGCCCCGGACACGGGTGGAATGGGCACCGCTCAAAGAAGGTGTTAATGCACAGAACGGTGCGCCGGAGTTCACTTCCCAGGGCGAGCCTTCCGGGGGGGAAGGTGGTACGCCAGATTAATTCTTAAGCGATTTTGCTCTCGCCCTGGCCTGTTCCACAATCTGCTTTTGCTTGTTGACGGCTTCGGCTTTCATCTGGGTTTCCTTTTGAGCACTGCCCAGTGTTTTCTTTAACTCCGCAAGCTCGGCTTCCATTTCCTTGATGTCCTCAGCGATATCCTCCTCGGCTTTGCGGGTATCCTTGAGCGCCTTTTCCATGTCCTTGAGCTTGTCTTCCTCTGCTTCGAGCGCCTCCTCGGCGTATTCCTTCATCACGAAATTGCGGAAGCCTTCCAGCCAGTTGCGGGCACCCTCCATGCGGTCAGGGTGGGTAGCGGAGGACAGGTAAGCGCCGCCCAGGTCAAACCAGATGGTCACGATAGCGCCCGGTGCCGGCTTCTTCGATTTTACCGTAGAGTAAATATCAATCGTATTGGCGCTGATGGCTTCGATCTCGGCATTATCGCCAAAGTATTCGCCGGCATCATTCTTCTTAGGCTTGCGGGCATCGAAGTCCTTTTGGTAGTCTACCCAAAGGTCAGCGATGTCATCGGCTTCACCAATTTGAAAGTCCACCAGGAAACTGTTGTGTACACCCTTGCTCATGGAGCGTTCGCCTTCTGCAAAAGGCTGCCCAAAGGCCATGCCAAAGCTGAACGTCAGTAATGCGAGTACGAGCATGTTCTGTTTCAAGCGTAACATAGTTTTTGTTTTTTTGACGGCTGAGACTGCAATCGTCACAATCCGTTGCTTTTGCTACTGCTTTAACGAACGGTCTGAGCAGGTGTTCAAAAATGAAAAGCCCGGGCATTAAGCGCCGGGCTTTTCATCTGTCCGGGAAACGACGGCATACATCGAAAAAGTCCTAATGTTTTATTAAAGGTTTTGAACTTGGCAATACATGCACCCGTTGTGCAGTTTTGAAAAACATATTGACTGACATCCAAAACCGAGCTATTCCTTATGGTAATACCCCCTACACTTGACAACTACTCTTTGGGCTTTACATCTATACGCTTAAAAAAGTGGTTTGCGACATCGGTCCGTGACAAAGCGTAGCTTGTCAGGACAGGAGCAGGTCACTTTCCAGCGTTTATGCCGACATCAAGTCGGTTTGCTGTGGCAAACCACTTTATCGTCGGTATAACCCTAAAGCCCGCTTGAACACCAGCTTTGACGACCGCTAGTTCCGCATCGTAATTTTTTACGTTTGGAAGTGGTAGCGTCAGGGCACCAAAACAACACAACCATGAGGAGGGCTGCACTATTTGCATTTTTATGTACTGTATTGACCATTTCGCTAACTGCCCAGATTGACTGCAAGTCTGGCGATTGCATCAACGGGGAAGGCGTCTGCATCTACCCTAGCGGTGCCCGCTACGAGGGGCGCTTCCGGGACGGCAAGCCACAGGGCAATGGCACCTTGATCTTCTCCGATGGCCGGGAGTATACCGGCGACTGGAAAAATGGCTTCAAGGAAGGCCGGGGCATTCTCACCTACCCCAACGGCGACAAGTACACCGGCGATTTCCGGGACAACAAGTTTCACGGCCGCGGCATTATGGCGTACGCCAATGACAACCGCTACGAAGGCTTTTGGGTGAACGGTCAGCAATCCGGCAAAGGGACTTTCCATTTCGCTAATGGGGACCGCTATGAGGGCGGCTTCATGGCCGGGCAGTTCAATGGCATGGGCCGGATGTACTACTCGGATGGCTCTGTCTACGATGGCCAATGGAAAGACAATGACCGCCACGGTCGGGGCAACCTGTCCTTTCCGGACGGGGAAGAGATTGTTGGTGAATGGTCGGATGGGCAGTACCTGGCCGACTGGAGCAAATTTGGTTACGAAGGCGACACCACGAATCTCCGCAATTGCAACAACATCTACTGCCAAAACGGCAAAGGCAAGTTTACCTATGAGGATGGCTCTAAGTATGTGGGCGACTTCCGGGAGGGGCAGCCCGAAGGGCACGGCACCGTATACTACGTAAGCGGCAGCAAATACATGGGCAGCTGGAAAGACCATACCCCGCACGGGCGGGGCGTGATGTACTACGCAAGCGGCCGGGTGGTTGGTGCGATCTGGGACTTCGGCAAGCCTGCCAAAAAGTTATTCATAGAAGGCGGTACCGATCAGCAAATGCCGGTAGCGGTGGAAAGAGACCCCGAAGTAAAAATCTGGGCCGTCATTATCGGTGCGGCGACCTACTCCTATATGCCTACCCTGCGCTATACGGATGATGATGCCTATCAGCTTTATGCTTTTCTGAAGAGCCCGGAGGGCGGTGCTATCCCCGACAATCAAATGCGGTTGCTCATCGATGAAGACGCGACCTACCGCAACATTAAGGAAGCCATGCGCACTACCTTTATGCGGGCCGACGAGAATGATGTGATCCTGTTCTACTTCTCCGGCCATGGGCTGCAGGGTTTCTTCATGCCGGTGGACTACGATGGCTACCACAACAAGCTCATGCACGAAGACATCAAATTCATGCTTGAGAACAGCCGGGCCAAGCACAAAGTCGTACTGGCGGATGCCTGCCATTCCGGTAGTCTGCTGGCGCGCCGCAGTGGTTCAGCCGGTGATCTCAGCCGGTTGTACAAAGCCTTTGAAGATACCAAGGGCGGACTGGCCCTCATGATGTCCTCCAAAGGGGAAGAGTACTCTCTGGAGGACGGCGGGCTGCGGTCCGGTATTTTCAGCCACTTCATGGTTCGCGGGCTGAAGGGCGAAGCCGATAGCAACCACGACGGCATCGTGAATATTCAGGAGCTGTTTGATTTCGTGCATCAGCAAGTGCGCCGCTATACCGGAAATGTGCAGACGCCAACGCTCACCGGGGAGTTTGACCATCGCATGCCGATTGCGGTGGTGCGGGAGGATTAGTGAACAGAGTTTTTTATCTTCCCGGTAAAAAAGATGCGAAACCTTCTTTTTGCCCTGGCTTTCCTACTGCCCGCCGCAGGCTGCAACTCCGGCGGGCAGGCGGAGGCACCACAGCCACCGACCGAGCTTTCCAACCTGATTGACCAACTCAAGGCAGCCCATGCTCCCGATAAGCGGGTGGCCCTCTTTGATATCCGCGCTGAACAGCAGGACGGTCAGTGGCTGCTCACCGGCGAAACCAATCTGCCTAATGCTAAAAAAGCCCTGGAATCAGAAGCAGAAGCATTGGGGTACGCTACCGCAGTGCAGCAACTGCCGGATGAAGCCCTGGAAGGCCTGCATTACGGCATCGTGAATCTCTCCGCCTGCAATATCCGCTCCAAGCCGGGGCATTCTTCCGAACTGTCCACACAGTCCACCCTGGGCACCCTCCTCAACGTACTCAAAAAAGAAGACGGCTGGTACCTCGTGCAAACCCCAGATGGCTACCTGGGCTGGCTGGATTCCGGAGGCTTTGAGCTGACCGATAAGGCCGGTGCAGAGGCCTGGCTCAATAACGAGCGGGTGATTTACCTGCCAGATTTTGGTTTTTCCTACAGCAGCCCGGGCGGAGAAGGCATCGTTTCTGATCTGGTGGCCGGCAATATCCTGCGCAAGCTGGGACAGGAGGGCGGCTTTACGAAAGTACAGTACCCCGATGGCCGGGAAGCCTACATTATGGCCGATGAAGCCATGGATTATCAGACCTGGCTCGACAGCCGCTCGCCTACAGCGGAGAACATCCTCCGTACCGCAAGCCGCTTCATGGGACGCCCCTACCTTTGGGGCGGCACCTCTGGCAAAGGCGTGGACTGCTCCGGGTTTACCAAAACGGTTTTTTACCTGAACGGGCTGATGTTGCCCCGGGACGCTTCCCAGCAGGTGCATACCGGCGTGGAAGTGGAAACCGATACCACCTTCTCCAACCTCCTCCCCGGTGACCTCCTTTTCTTTGGCCGCAAAGCTACCGCCGACAAGCCGGAGAAGATTACCCATGTAGCCATTTATCAGGGCGACGGCGCTATCATTCACGCCTCCGGGCAGGTACGGGAAGAAAGCCTGCGCCGGGGCGATTCCACCTTTACAGAATACCGGCTGACGTCTTTTGTACGGGCGAAGCGTATGCTCGTGGATCAGCCCACGGAGTACGGGATATTGCCTTTGGCGGAAGTGCCGGGCTACTAATTTTTAGGGCAAACGCACTAAAATATGAATGTGACTGGAGCACGGTTGGAACATGTCACGGAACACGTTAGAGAGGGTGGCGGCTGCCGAAATTGCATGTTCGACGGAGGAGTTTGCGAATTTCTAGCGTTTTTGTTCACTTTTTTGGCGATGCAAAAAGTGAAAGCCCGCCGGCTTGAGGCAAAGGACAGACTAAATCGCCATGCCCGAGAGCCTTAATCGCCCTTTTTCATGAAAACTTAGTTTGGTGCGTTTGCCCTAATTAATTTTAGAAATCCCTAAATTTAAAAGTAACCACCCTATGCGAAGCTTACTGTCTGCACTAATCTTGCTGATGACCATTTCTCTGGCCGCTCAGACCGGCTTTCCTGACATTGATCAGGCAATAGCCGAAGGGGAATACCGGACCGCTCAGGACCTCATAGCCAGCCGTATTGCTGAAGGAGGGCTGGAAGAAACCACTGCCTATCAGCTACAACTACAGTCCGCCCTGCTCGACCGTATCAAGCTTGACTTTTCGCGGGATGAAGCCTACATCCGGGAGACGCTAGGCGCTTATTTTCCCAAACTGACCGATGCACAGCTACAGGCCTGGGAGGAGAGCGGCGAGCTGGAAATGCGCGTTATTGAGGGCGAGAAGCGCTACTTCCGCAATGCCGTGTGGAACCTTTTCCGGGTAAATGCAGAGGCCAAAGCCCGGAAGGAGGAAGTGGATGGCCCCGGCAGCCAAACGCTGGACAGTTTTCTGCAGGCCTACCTGCCTCGCGCGGTGGAGGCGGTAAAAGGGGAAGAGGCGTCCGTTGCCCGTCCCCGCACCCTTAAGCTTACTTACACCCTGCGCGTGAAGCCCGATGCCGTACCCCACGGCGAGATGGTCCGCGCCTGGCTACCCTATCCCCGCCCAAGCCGTGACCGCCTGGCTGCTCCGCAATTGCTCAATGCCAGTGAGCCGCACTACATTATTTCGCCCCTGAGCTATCCGCATACGTCCATTTACATGGAAAAGCCGGCGGTGGCGGGGGAGTGGACGGAATTTCAGTACGAAGTATCCTACACGGCTTACGATCACTGGCAGGATTTGCAGAATGCGAAAGTGGAGCCTTATGACACCTCCTCCATGCTTTACGAATACTACACGCAGGAGCGGGCACAGCACATCCGCTTTACGCCGGAGGTACAACAATTGGCTCAGGAAATCGTAGGTAATGAGCAGGATCCGATACAAAAGGCCTGGCTCATCTATCAGTGGATTGGCGAAAATATTCCCTGGGCGAGTGCACTGGAGTATTCCACCATGCCCAATATCCCAGCCTACTGTATTGAAAATCAGCGTGGGGACTGTGGGATGAAAGCCTTGCTGTTTATCACCCTCTGCCGCTATGTGGGCATTCCGGCGAAGTGGCAAAGCGGGTGGTTTCTGTATCCGGTCAGCAAAAACCTGCACGACTGGTCGGAGCTGTACTTCGAAGGGCTGGGCTGGGTGCCCGTTGACCCGGATTTCAACCTGCAGGCCATCGAAGACCACCCGGAAGCCCGCCGTTTTTTCTTCGGTGGGGCCGATGCTTACCGCCTGATTGTCAATGATGATTTTTCCGGTGATTTCTTCCCGGCCAAGGTGCACCCCCGCAGTGAAACGGTGGACTTTCAGCGGGGTGAGGTGGAATGGCGCGGGGGTAATCTATACTTCAATCAGTGGTGGTATGCTCTAAGATTATAGCAAACTATAAATCAAAGTTATCTTTTTCAAAGAATTTTATCTTATATTTGAGAT
>PR_CR_10_Liq_3_inCRDRAFT_1000294_pt1 | contig 14035 bp, 12 predicted proteins | sample PRCRCaboRojoPR_2_FD_10240 | JGI IMG/M metagenome (IMG submission 10240)
AGCGAGTAAAAGACGATGTGTCCTATGTGCCTATGTGTTAAAAAAACCAGGCCAAAAAAGCTATGTGTCCTATGTGTTTGAAAAACCCAAGCCAAACAAACTATGTGCCCTATGTGCCTATGTGTTCAAAAAACCAGAGCAAAACACCTGTGTGAGTATGTGTTTGAAAGGAAACAAGACTACAAAATTTTTAAAATCAACCCAATGGGTATGAATAAAAAGCTCGCCATTTTCATCCGCAAGGAGTTTTACCATATCCTGCGGGACCGGCGTACCCTGCTTATTTTGCTGGGCATGCCGGCGGTGCTTGTGCTGCTCTTTGGCTTTGCCATCAGTAACGAGATTAAGAATGCGGACATTGGCCTGCTCGACTATGCGCAAAATGACCAAAGCCAGCGCCTCACGCAGCGCCTGAGTGCGTCTGAGTACTTCACCCTGGCTTTACCCCTGCGCAGCACACAGGAAATAGAGGAGGCCTTCCGGACGGGCAGCATCAAAATGGCAGTGGTCCTGCCGCCGGAGTTTGGGGAGGAAACCGCCCGGGGCCTTCCGGGCAGTCTGCAGCTCATTGCCGATGGCACAGACCCTAATACCGCTACGACTTTATCCAACTACGCCTCGGCTATCATCGGCGATTTTTTGCGGGAGCAAGCACCGCTGCAACAGCCGCCTATGGCTATACAGGCCGAGGTGCGTATGCTGTACAATGCCGGGCTCAAGAGCGTATTTATGTTCGTGCCCGGTGTGATGACGGTCATCCTCATGCTGGTCTCGGCTATGATGACCTCTATCGCCATTACCCGCGAAAAAGAGGTGGGGACGATGGAAGTCCTGCTCGCCTCGCCCCTGCCGCCCGCTCTGATCGTAATCGGTAAAGTGATTCCTTATATCCTGCTGGCATTAGTCAATACGGCAGTCATTCTGCTCTTAGGCACGGAAGTATTTGGTGTACCCATTCGCGGTAACTATGCCCTGCTGTGGGCGGAGTGCCTGTTGTTTGTGCTCACGGCCCTGTCGCTCGGCATCCTCATTTCCACCCGCACCGACAGTCAGCAAGTGGCCATGCTCTTCAGCCTGATGGTACTGATGCTGCCTACTATCATGCTTTCCGGCTTCATCTTCCCGATTGAGTCGATGCCGTTCCCGCTTCAGATGGTCAGCAATATCATCCCCGCCAAGTGGTTCATCATCATTCTTAAGGATGTGATGCTCAAAGGCGGAGGGATGGAGCTCGTATGGCAGGAGACGCTTATCCTGCTGGGCATGACTGTTTTTTTCATTGCGCTGAGCGTGCGCAGCTTTAATATCCGACTCGCATGAAAACCGTACCCTACATCGTACAAAAGGAGTTCCGGCAGATTTTTCGCCATCGGGTGATGCTGCCGCTTATTTTTCTCATGCCAGTCATACAGCTGCTGGTGCTGGCTTTCGCTGCCGACTACGAGGTAGACAACGTCAAGCTGCACATCGTGGACCTGGACCACTCGCAGGCGGCCCGGCAGTTGGTGGGGCAGTTCGAAGCTTCCGAGCACTTCATTCTGACCGGTACTTCGGCCTCCGGAAAGGTCGCCATGAATCAGGTTCAACAGGGGGACGCTGACCTCTATCTGGAACTCCCCCCTGATTTTCAGCGACAGCTGCTGCGCGAAGGCAATAGTCAGCTGCAGATGGCGGTAGATGCCATCAATGGGGTGAAAGCCGGGCTGTCTTCGGCTTACGCCAATGCGATTATCAGGGATTTCAATGCGGCCTTTCGGCAAAATTACGGTGGCGGCATCGCACAGCCCGTAGCCCTGCAAATCGAGACCGCCAACTGGTTCAACCCGGAGCAGAACTATCAGACCTTCATGGTGCCCGGCATTCTGGTGATCCTGGTGACGCTCGTGGGCATGTTCCTGGCAGGCATGAACATCGTGAAGGAAAAGGAGATCGGTACTATTGAGCAGATCAACGTGAGCCCTATCCGCAAACATGAGTTCATCATTGGCAAGTTGCTGCCATTTTGGATCATTGCGCTGGTGGAGCTGGCGATCGGGCTGGTGGTGGGTAAGCTGGTTTTTCACATCCCCTTCGTGGGCAGCCTGTGGCTGATCTTTGGCTTTGCCGGCTTGTACCTGCTCGTCGTCCTCGGCTTCGGGCTGCTCATCAGTACGGTAACGGAGACGCAGCAACAAGCTATGTTTATCGCCTGGTTTTTCCTTATCATTTTCATCCTGATGAGCGGCCTGTTTACGCCCATCGAGAGCATGCCGCCCTGGGCGCAGGACATTACCCGCGTCAACCCGGTGGCCTACTTCGTGGATGTGATGCGGCTGGTGCTGCTGAAGGGCAGTGATGTCTGGGACATCCGTCAGCACATCGTAGTGATGGGCGGCTACGCGCTGGCGGTGAATGGGTTGGCGGTGTTGAATTATCGGAAGGTGGGATAAACTGAATTTTAATATGGAAGTAGACAAACCCTAAGCTGATAAAACAAATAAGTTCAATTATTTTGCTTTTGCAAAGACATTCTGTATTTTGCATGCATGATACGGCGCGATGCCCTCTGGAAAGGCATTATTGAAGATTTAGCAGAAGACTTTTTGCATTTCTTTTTCTCCAAATACATTGACCGGATAGACTTCGGCCGGGGGCTGGAGTTTTTGGATAAGGATTTGGAGCGGATTATGCCGGAAGCGGATACCAAACGGCGGCATGCGGATAAACTGTTCAAAGCTTGGCTAAAGGATGGGCAGGAACAATGGTTTTTGGTGCATGTAGAAGTACAAGGGTATCCGGATGATCAGTTTGCTTATCGGATGTTTCAATATTATTATCGGATCCTTGACCGGTACAACAAGCCGGTCACGGCAGTGGCGATTTATACCGATACACGGCGCGCCTACCACGCGGATACCTACCGAGTCGATTTTTTCAACACGGAACTAACTTACCGTTTCCAGTCGTTTGTCTTATTAGACCATACCCCGCAAGAGCTACGGAACTCCAATAACCCATTCGGGTTTGCGCTGGAAGTTGCCCGGCGTGCATTAGATGAGCGAAAAAGTGACGATGATCGTCTAATGGTGAGTAAATTAGACATGCTGCGCCACTTGCTGACAAGAGGGTTAGATAAGGCTAGCATTAGGCGGCTGTATAACTTTACTTCTTATTATACGGCCTTTCAAAACTTAGGGAATAAGCTTAAATTTGAAGACGAAGTTCAGAAAATCACGAAATCAAGGAACTCTATGGGACTAGAAGAAGCTATTTTGCAAGAAGTAAAGGAGCAGGGCATCGAACAGGGCATCGAACAAGAAAAGCGCCTGGTTGTCATCCGCACTTATGAAAAGGGGTTGCCACTAACCGATATTGCCCAAATCGCAGAGCTGTCCGTCGAACAGGTTGAGCAGATCATACAAACTTACGAAGCAGAGAAGTGAGTATCAGAGAAAGCTATGGGAATCGAAGAAGCTATCCTAAAGGAAGTGCGTGAGCAGAGCCTTGAGCAAGGCATCGAAAAAGGCATCGATCAAGAAAAGCAGCTGTCTGTTATTAGAGGGTACGAAAACGGAGTTGCTGTAGAGTTAATTGCAAAGATAGTAGACTTGTCATTAGATGAAGTAAAGCGCATTATTGTATCCCACACGGGAGAAGATGCAACAAACTGATCTCAAAAGTAGGACTGGAAAAAGTTATTTTAAGTATCAACCCCTGCTTGGCAGCAAAAGTCATATCGCCTTACAGCCGTAACCGCGACTTCGGCGAAAAGCTTCAGGGCTACAAGTCCATAGCTGGGCTTGACCATATCCTGTACATTGAGCAGGCGCAGCCTTTTGTTACCTTGTTCGAGCGCATTCCTGGCACTCACCGCTGGAAGAGCACGGACTACGATGACAAGGAGCAGTTGCTGGAGATGGGGGAAGTGCGATTTCGGATGGGGGATTTGTATGTGCAGATGTGATCAGCTCACCAGTGCCTTAAGTCATAGATCTCTGAAACCTGGGGTGTCAAGGATTTATGGCTTGAGGCACCAGGTAGGTCTTTTTGTTCGTGAGTCGTTTTGACTGTCTTTCCCGGCTGCATTCCTCCTATCAGCATTTTCGGTAAAAACAAGCCTACCAACCCTCCTTCTCCGCCTGCAAGACCACTTTCGTATCACCACCCAAATGAACAAAAGCGATAATCGAGCAATCGTCCGCTTTGTATTTTTCCTTAAGGGTAGTGGCAAAAGACTGCTGCACAAAACTGCCGGCAGTGACCTCCTCCTGAATAAGATTGCCCGCCGCGCTGGTGAGCACATCCCTGAAAACATGCTTGTGCACGTAATTGGGGTCAGGCTCTGAGCTTTCCGGAGTAAGCTGAAGGTCGACTACATTATTTTCTATGAGCATTACGGTCAGGAAAACTGACTCCTCAACGCTAAGGTCGTCTATCATCTGCAGGGTGACGCAGGTTTCCAGTTCGCGGGTAGCTTCGTCGTAGTTGTTTTTGATGTCGATCAGGACGCGCGGGGCTTCCTGCAACTCCTGCTCGATAGCGCCCGGCCAGCCATTACGGGGCAGTTGCAGGTTGAAACCACCGGGAAATTTCTTGCGGTTGACTACCGCGGTGGGATAACCCAGGGGCTCTCCCACAAAGCTCAGGATTTCTTCTCCTTTTTCCGTACGTAAAGTATCGAAACTCTCCGGGTAAGGCGGCGCAAAAGAACCGGCATGAATGGAGACCGCAACCAATTGGTCGCCGTGCTGCCCGATGAGTTCCTCCAAAGCGGCACTACCAGCCGGGCAGTTCACACAGCGGACGCCGGTGAATTCCTCAACCAATACCTGACGCTGCTGATCAATGATCGGTGCAGGTTCATCACAAATGCTTTCGACCTGCATGACCGGAGTGATGACCGGAGGGATTTCTTCACAGCCAAATGAAAGAACGACAATTGCGAGTAGGATGCTTAATCTTTTCATGTCTTCAATTTTTAAAAACTGGAGTTAACCGTAAAACGTACGCCACTAAAGGCAGGTTCAAGGCGGCAAATACCACCGGTACAGACCACACCTTCCACCTGCTTGATGTAGCTCAGGGAGAAACGGTTGGACCCGTGCGTATAAAATACATCAAAACGGGGATAATGCAAAGCTGCTTTCTCCCCACTGTCGTCAATTGGCGAAGCTTTGCCCGGGTCAATATTGTACATATCAGAAACCGTGAAGGTCCAGCTGGGCGCAATACTGAATTCCACCAGTCCGAAGAGCCAGCTACCGTAGTCATGCCCCTCCCCCTTGTCGTCCTTCCCGGCAATCATGTATTGCCCTTCAAAACGGATAGACTTACGGCGGGAAAACTTGTAAAGCACATCGAAGTAGGGCGTGACCGTTTCCACGATCGGTGCATCCGGCTTAAACTCGAAGACCTCCTGATTGTACCGCTGTATTTGCAGCCCGGCCAGGAACTGCCAGGTACGCTTGTATTTGTAAGTAAGCTCTGTGTACAGCTCCCGGTACAAGAGATTGTTGTCGAGGTCGGTAATATTGGAGGCGTTGACGTTGACGCCAAACTTACGCTTATAATTGTAGCGTATATCCGCCTGCACTGCCATCTCGCCCAAAAATTGGGTGGCTGCGTTATAACGGGCTGTCATCCGGTAGGTATTGACCCGGGCCATTGGAGGCAGGAAGTTAATCAACCCGCGGTTGAGCTGTTCCTGCGGGCGTACCCGGAAGTCGAAGTTTTCAGTCCGCTTTCCCTCTACAGAAATGCCCAGCCCGCTTTTGGCGTAGCTCAGGCTGCTGTAGAACACCGTACCTGCGGCCTGGTATAATTTGTCCCCAACGACGACGCTGGAGTCCGGAAGCACAAATTCTCCGAAGGGGTCGCTCAGGTTATCTTCCGTTTTATAAGCCGCTTCTACGTACCAGGTCCACGGGCCAGCGGAAAGGGTGTTGTAAGCTGAAAAAGCATAGGTGTTATACTTTGGTACAAATGCATCTTCTGTAGTGTAAGTATTGACGGTCGCTACGATAGAGTTCATGGAGGCATCGTCAAGGGTACGGTTGACTACGCCTACCCCCGGGGCTAAAGCCCAGAACTTTCCTTCTTCTCCAAAACTCAGATATCCGTCGATAGCACCACCTTTTATCACCGGCTCGTAGATTTCAAACTGCTGCTTCTGCCGCCCGGTAAAGCCTTTGATCTGCCAGTTTTCACCGAGGTCATAGGCCAGGCGGGCTCCGTAAAGGGCATTATCGATCAACAGGGGGCGCTGCTCAAATGCCCGGAAGATGATGCCGCTACCAATCTGATCGTACAGGTAACCTACCGAAATATCGAACTTGTCAATCTTCTTATGCACATACCACCGGCCAATACCCTCACCGGTAAATGAGCCTGTGGGGTTCAGCAGGTTGGAATTATTGAAAAGGTCGAACCGGAGGCCGAAGTCGAAGCCCCAGTTGTTGTAGGAGAGGTTTAGCCAGGCATCGGCCCCGTACAGCTGCCGGTCGTACTGTGGGGTGTTAGCCGCTCCGATAAGGCTGTCGCGGATGAAGAAGTTGCCGTTGGCTTCGAGATTGCCGGAAAGCGTGCCTCCATTATTAGTTTGGCTAAAGCTAGTGACGGTCACGAAGACAAGTAGTGCGGCAGCCGTAAGTGTTTTTCGAAAAATTTGTAATAGGTCCATTCGTTTCGTTGTGTACTGAGGGGTCTTTATTCCTAAAGTTGCGTTAAGGTTGGCCTTTGGGTATACCAGATGGTGGCCATTTGGTAGTTTTACGTCTGGATGATACCAACCGTTTCCTAAAATTGGCAGCAAAAATCCTGCGAATTGCCGGTATAATGAAATTTTATGCAAAAAAAGTCATTCGACTAACAAATTGGAAGCTTCTGAGGGGCTACGCTCCTCAATCCGGAAGTTTTATCTTTGTCCACCAATATCGAAAAATATCAACTCCATGAAAAAAGCCTTATTACTGACCATCGCCGCTTTATTTGCTTTCAGTCTGGCTACCTTCGCCCAGGAAGGGAAAAGTATCCCCTCCGTTGAAGTGAAAACCCTCGACGGGCAAACGCTGGATATCAGGCAGTATGCTGAAGACGGCAAGATTACCATCCTGAGCTTTTGGGCGACCTGGTGCTCTCCCTGCAAAAAGGAACTCGATGCCATTGCTGATCTCTACGGCTTTTGGCAGGAAGAATACGATGCGGAACTTGTCGCTATTACTATCGACACGCAGCGTGCCCTGGCAAAAGTAAAACCTATGGTGGAAGCCAAAGGCTGGACTTACACCATACTTTCAGACCCCAATCAGCAACTGCGCAATGCGCTAAACTTCCAGACGATCCCGCAGACCTTTGTGCTCGACAAGGAAGGCAACATCGTCTACAATCATAACGGCTACGTGCCCGGTGATGAGTACGAACTGGAAGATAAACTGAAAGAACTGACAGGTAAATAATTATTGCTCCAACCGGAAGCGGATGTACTTGATGGTCTTCTGAGCCGCCAGGTGCATCCGCTCATAGTAGGTTTTGATTTCCAGCTCCGGCATAGGCAGTTCTTCGAGGCTGTAGATGTCGTCGCTGTGGTAAAGGACCTGCGCGCCCTCGTATTCCTGCAGGGTTTCCAGCGTAAACTCGTACAGATTTGGCTCATCGGTTTTGAGGTGGATCAGCCCGTCTTTGCGCAACAGTTTTTTATAAACATCCAGAAAGCGAGGTGCGGTTAGCCGCCGGTTGGCTTTACTCTTCTGTAGGAAAGGGTCAGGGAAAGTGATCCAGATTTCGCTGATTTCACCGGGTTCAAAAAACAAGTGCAGCTGCTCAATCCGGGTGCGCAGGAAAGCGACATTCTCCAGCTCTTCCTCCAGAGCGATGCCCGCCCCTTTCCAAATTCTGGCCCCTTTGATATCCACCCCGATGAAATTGCGGTTGGGGCTAATGCGGCCCATGCCCAGGGTGTACTCCCCACGCCCGCAGGCCAGTTCCACCACGATGGGGTTGTCGTTGTGGAAATGCTTGGTACACCACTCCCCCTTCAGGCTGACCGGTGCCCCGTTCAGGCCATGCAGTTGTGGCTCCTTCGGGTTGAAGTTTTCGTATACATTCGGGAAGGTCAGCAGCTCCGCGAATTTCTGGAGCTTATTTCTTTTGCTCATGCTTGAGGTGGTGTTATACGCAATACGATGTGGCAAACCACTTAATCGTCAGTATATCGCTTGTTGCGGCAAAGATACGAAATCCGTCAAGGCAATAGCAAACGGTCCAGGTCTAAATGATAGGCTTGGAATTCTGCCAAATTGTGGTGCCCGGCACCTTGTACCACGAAGAAATGGGAAGGAGATAAAAGCAGGGGCTGCAAACGTTTGGCCAGATAGAGAGGAATGAGGCGGTCCCGGTTTCCTGCCAGTATGTAGGTCGGGCAGCTAACTTTGGAGAGATAGTGGTCATTGGGAAATTGGTGGCGAAAAATGCCTTCCGGCAATGGCAGCATCACCTGATGTTGAATCACATTTGGCAGCGCATCGTAGGGCGTTTCCAAAATAAGTGATTTCGGGTTATGCCGGGAAGCCAGATAAGCTGCCACCCCACTGCCCAGAGACCGTCCATAGAAAATCACTTGCTCCAGCCTGTGGTGTTGCTGTAGCCATTGCAGCGCCGCTTCTCCATCCTGATAAAGCCCGGCTTCTGATGGCTTTCCGGTACTCTTGCCGTACCCCCGGTAGTCAATCATCAGGACATCATAGCCCCGGCTGGTAAAGGGGCGGTGCAGGTGCCCCCACCGGCTTAAGTTGCCCCGGTTGCCGTGGAAATAGAGTACCGCCCCTCTCTTGTCTCCATTGGCGCGGAACAACAGGCCGTTAACCGTCTCTCCATCGGTGGTGGGTATGCGGAGTTCCTCATAGCTGGCGTCAAAGGCATAGCGGTAATCCAAAGGCAGAGTGCGGGTCTGATAGATGAACCGTTCCTGCCCAACCCACACCACGAGTACAACAATCAGGTAAAGCGCAAGGCCCGCGGCAAAAATCATTGCCCCCGCCTTAATCCACTCTGCCATGCCTGCTGTATTTTGGGAAGAATCCCGTTTTACGAAACATATTGCTAAATTTCAGTATTTTCATGGGTAGGGCTTACCGTAACCCTTCTAAGTAGTGGGGCAATCCCGATAATTATCGGGACCAATTGCTCTGGTAGCTTTTGCTTTGATAAGTCCCAAAACCGCCCGATGGTTGGTTTTGTGCCTCATCAAAGCAAAACCCAATTAGAAAACTTATTTTTCGAGAAGCCCTAACCAGAGACCAAACAAGATTAAAGCTATGAAAAAAATAATCAGCCTGCTGCTCTTCCTGACCACCGGAGCGGTCCTTTATGCACAAACGGTCACGCTGTCGGAGCCTATTGTGCTGCGCAATGATATTGCCTACCATCTTTTAGGCGAAATGGGCAGCCATACCCTGCTTTTTCGTGACCGCAGTACCACCTTTGAGGTGGTTGGCCTCAACAAAGCCATGAAGGAGTCCTGGACCAAAGAGCTGGAGCTGGACCGCCGCCTTCCCAAAGTAATTGATATCTTACCCGAAGACGGGCGCTTCACCCTGTTCTATCAGTTTAAAGACCGGACACATACCAAACTGAAGGCCCACCGGTATGGCCCGGGCGCCAACCTTTTAGATTCCATTACAATCGTAGACCTGGGCTACCTTTTTTACACGCCAAAATTTATACCGGTTTATTCGGAGGATAAGAGCAAGACCCTCTTCTTTTTTACCGAAAAACAGGATATGATGCGTGCCGTTTGCTTTGATAACAACCGGTTGGAGTTGCTCTGGCAAACGGTGATTACGCCCCAGGATTTTAACTTCTACCAGAATTTCCTGGAGGTTCTGGTCGATAACGATGGCGACATGACCATTGTGGCCGAGCGCGATAATTACCGCACCAAAAGGGAAGACCATCATTTTGAGTTTTATCATTACGATGGCAGGACCGACCGCCTGACCCGATTTGACCTGACCATGCCGGAGAAGCTGACCTTCGATGTTATTTTCTCCATTGATCCGCTCAACAAAAGAATCGTGGGGGCAGGGCTTTACTCTGAGAAAAACCTCGGGCGCTCCGACGGGTTTTTCTATCTGAACATCAACCCTGACCGGCCTGATGATTTCGTGAAGGCCAGCCATCCCTTTACGGAGGAGTTTATCGTGAGCCTCCTCGGCAAAGAGGCCGACAAAACCAAAGGAGTTCCGGAGGGTCTGCTGCGTGATGTTGTACTGCGTAAAGACGGGGGTGTGCTCCTGATCGGAGAGCTTAGCCGGACCTTTGAGCGGAATGGAGCTAACATGACCCGGAACTTTTACGATGGGACGGGGCGGTTTTCAGTAGACTATTACTACGATGAGATTTTTGTGCTGTCCATTCATCCGGATGGTGATTTGCACTGGTCAACGGTGATGCACAAAAAACAGTACTCACAGGATGATGATGGGATTTACTCCTCCTTCTTCGTCTTCAAGACGGCCAGCAGCCTTCGGTTTTTATTCAATGACGAAATCAAGTACGAGAACACCGTGAGCGAATATGTGCTGCGTGGCAACGGCCGTTTTGACCGCAACAGCCTCATGAGTACAGAAAATCTTAAATTGCGGCTCCGGTTCCGCGACGCCATGCAAGTCGATGCCAATACCCTCCTGATCCCGAGCGAGCGCCGCAACCGGTTGAAAATCGCCCGCCTGGAGTATAACTGACCGGGCGGATATACTGACGATTAAGTGGTTTGCCACATCGGAGCAAGCCACTTCGTATTGCGTATAACCAAATCAGACCCATGAATCAAGCCCAGCTTCAACAAATGGCACAGGCCGTACTGGACCAAAACTGGAACGGCCAATTTACCAGACCTGCCCCCAGCCTTTATCCGCACCAATGGAACTGGGATGCGGGCTTCATCGCTATTGGCAACGCTTACGATAACTTCGGCCGGGCGATGGCTGAAATGCGCCACCTTTTTAGTGCCCAGTGGAAGAATGGGCTCGTCCCGCAGATCGTTTTTGGCGATGACCCGCAGGCGCGGTACTTCCCGGGGCCTGGCTTTTGGCAGGCCCACCGTTCGGCTCAGGCGCCTGAGCATATCCAAACTTCTGGTATCACCATGCCTCCGGTGCATGGTTTTGTGCTTTGGAAGATGTACGAAGTGGCTGCCGATAAGGCGCAGGCCAAAGCGTTCCTTAAGGAAATGTACCCCAAGGTCCTCGCCCTCCACCGCTACCTTTACGACTACCGCGACCCGGAGGAGGAAGGCCTGGTCTATATCCGCCACCCCTGGGAAGGGGGCACCGACAACAGCCCGATCTGGGATAGTGCCTTGTCCCGTATGCAGATTGACCGTGATCAACTGCCCGCTTACGAGCGCAAAGACCTTCAAAATCCTAAAGCTGCCGAGCACCGCCCCACTCAGGAGGATTACGACCGCTACGTCTACCTCGTTGATCTTTTCCGGCGACACGATTACGATGACCAGAAAATTTACGAAGACTGCCCGTTCCTCATACAGGACCCATTGTTCAACGGCATTCTTTCCTGGTCTAATGAAGCCCTCATTCAGATTGGCAGCCTCATTGGCGAGGATATTACGGAACCCATGCAGTGGCACGAGCTCACCGTCTGGTCAATGAATGAAAAACTCTGGGACGAAGACCGGGGTATTTACAATGCCTATGACCTGCGCGCCGGTGAAATCATACCCGTCCATACGTCCTCCGGCCTCATCCCGCTATGCGGAGAAGTGCCTACACAGGAACAGGCCGAAGCTATGTTGCACACCCTGGAAAGCCCCGCTTTTGGCGGGAAGGACTCCGAGATTCTGCTCTGCCCCACCTACAGCCTGCAGGCCAAAGACATCAACTACAAAAAATACTGGCGTGGCCCGGTGTGGATCAACCTCAATTGGCTGCTCTACCAAGGCCTGATGCGGTACGATATGACCGAAATGGCGGAGCGTATCCGGAAGCACAGCCTGGAGTTGCTCTCCACGTACGGCTTTTATGAATACTTCGACCCCCGCCGGTCTGCGGAAGGAGAAATCGGCTGCGGTACCGATCAGTTTTCATGGTCGGCCGCCCTTTGCCTCGACTTTTTGCAGGGTGAAATGTCCGGGTAAAATCCATCCCAATCCTTACTTCGTACACTTTATTGCTAATTCATCTGCTCAGGAGGCTGTTTATCGAAAAAAGCGTGCCCCTGTGCAGCTATTGTCAGATATTTGTCTCCATTACACTGAAAGGTGGATTGAACAGATTTAATTTTTTGGTTTACACTCCTATAGTTTTGAACACCCGGCTGTGCAAGCAGCACCATACAACTGCGACACCATGAAAGCTTTATTATCACTCACACTGTTACTTTTTTCCATTACAATTTTTGCCCAGGAGGGCAGCATCAAAGGACAACTGCAGGACGAAACCGGTGCACCTGTCTCCTTTGCAAATGTGGTCCTTCACAATCCGGCTGACACCACCATCCTCAAAGTGGAAGTCAGCGATGAATCCGGGGTATTCCGTTTTCAGAATATGCCAGCGGGCACTTACCTCTTCAAAGCGTCCTATGTGGGCGCTGCCGACCTTTGGCTGCCGGAGGTCACCCTTGCCGCTGATGAGCAAAAGGACCTGGGGGCCCTGCAATTCGGCAGTACTTCCATCGAACTGGCCGGCGCTACCGTAACGGCACAACGCGCTATGGTGGAAATCAAGCCTGACCGCACGGTTTTCAACGTACAGGGAACCATCAACAGTACGGGTTCAGACGGGCTTTCGCTATTGCGCAAAGCGCCTGGCGTGACCGTAGACAATAACGACAACATTAACGTGCTCGGCCGTTCGGGCGTGCTCGTGTACGTGGATGGTAAACGCCTGCCGCTCGGCGGGCAGGACCTCAGTAACTTTCTGCAAAACCTCCCGGCGGATCAGATCGACCGTATTGATATCATTACCAACCCGGGCGCAAGGTACGAGGCAGAAGGCAATGCCGGCATCATTGATATTCGTATGAAAAAGGACGACAGTATCGGCGCTAATGGCTCCCTGAACGGGACCTTTAGTCAGGGGCGGTTCAATAATTCTAACCTGAACGCCAGCGGCAATTTCCGCAACGGCAATATGAACATCTTCGGTGGCGGCGGCTACGGCGAAGGCGAGGGCTTCAACAAAATGAACTTCGTGAGCTTCCAAAACGGGTTGCGGCTGGATGAGGTCAACAACCACCGCAATGAACGCGAGTTTTTTAACTACCGTCTTGGTGCCGACTTCTTCCTGTCCGATAAGCACACCATTGGCTTTTTGACAGATGGGCGGGGTTTCAACGGACAAAATAATGCCTTCAACCGCATCGAAATCTTCAACCTGGCTTCCAGCAATACCCTGCCGGACAGCATCCTCGTAGCCCGCAATGCTTCCGAGGATACCCGTACTCAAAATACCTTCAACCTCAACTACCGCTACGATGGCGGCAACGAGCGCACCCTGAATATTGATGCAGACTACGGCCGCTTCCGCAATGAGAGTGAGCGTTTTCAGCCCAACCTTTACTTTGATGCCAGCGAGGAGACCCTGCTCACGGAGATCATCAACAGCTTCGATACGCCGACCGATATTGACATCTACACTTTCAAGGTGGACTACGAGCAACCCCTTCTGGGCGGTAAATTCAGTATGGGTACCAAGCTGAGCAAGGTGGTGTCTGACAATACCTTCCTGTTTTTTGATGTGAATGATGGGGTGCCGGTGCGCAACGATAACTCCTCCAACCGCTTTGAGTACGATGAGAATGTCTATGCAGGTTACCTGAACTTTGCCCGGCAGCTCGGGGAAAAGTGGAACGTCTCGGCTGGTGTACGTGCTGAGCAGACCGATGCCACAGGCGACCTGCAAGCCTTCAAAGCTGAGCTACAGGAGCCACCGGTGGAGCTCAATTACCTTAACTGGTTCCCGAGCGCAGGCGTCACTTATCAGCTTTCGCAAAAAAACAGCCTGTCACTCAACTACGGGCGCCGCATCAACCGGCCCGACTA
>PR_CR_10_Liq_3_inCRDRAFT_1000295_pt1 | contig 13976 bp, 13 predicted proteins | sample PRCRCaboRojoPR_2_FD_10240 | JGI IMG/M metagenome (IMG submission 10240)
CCACGTCCTTCAGGAAGATCACCTGCTCGCCGCCGCCGGCGCCGAGCACGATGTTGCCGATGGCCGCCACCGAGTCCACGTGGCCCGTCGGCGCGATGCGGATGCGCTGCGGGCCCGCCGTCAGGTCGCCGGCCGCGGAGATCAGGTTCTGCCGGCGCAGGGCCTCGTCGATCTGCTCGCGGGTGATGCCGAGCTGCGCGGCCCTGGACGCGGCGATCTCGACATAGATGGCGTCCTGCGGCGCGCCCAGGGTCGCGACCCGGGCCACGCCCGGCACCAGCACCAGCTCGCGCTCCAGCACCTCCACGTAGTCGCGGACCTGCTCCAGCGAGTAGCCGTCGCCGGTGACGGCGAAGAAGAGCGCGTAGACATCGCCGAAGTCGTCGTTGACCATCGGCGGGCCGGCGCCGGGCGGCAGCTCCCGTTCGGCGTCCGCGACCTTGCGCCGGAGCTTGTCCCAGACCTGCTCCAGCTGGTCGCGGCTGCGCGCGAAGGGCAGGTCGATTTCGACCTTCACCCGCGACAACCCCATGCCCGAGACCGAGGCGATCTCCTTGACCTCCTGGAGCTGCTGCATGGCGCCCTCGATGACGTCGGTGACCTCCTTGGCCACCTGCGTGGGGAGCGCGCCGGGATAGGGCGTGGTGATCACCGCCTCGCGGATGACGAACTCCGGGTCCTCGAAGCGGCCGAGCTGTTGGTAGCTGATCCAGCCGCCGACGAGCAGCAGGAGGCAGCCGAGCCAGGCGATGGTGCGTTTGTCGAGCGTCGCGGCGGCGAGGTTCATGGTGGCCGGGACCGAATCAACGCTCGGCGGCGAGCGGGTGCACGCGCATGCCCTCGCGCAGGCTGTGCACGCCGGCGGTGACGATGCGCTCGCCGGGCGCGAGGCCGCTCAGCACGGTCACGTCCGCACCCTGAAGGGCGCCGGTCTCGATGGTGCGGCGGCTGACCTTGCCGCTTTCCGGGTCCACCACCCAGACCGTCGGCGTACCGTCCGCGGCGGCGACGACAGCGGCGACGGGGACGAGCACGGGTGCCGCGCCGTCGGCAACGTCCTCGCCCTCGCCGTCAGTCAGGGCTGCGACGGTATCCGGCAGCACCGCCACGCCCATGCCCGGCAGCACCCGCAGGTCCGGCGGCGGTGTCAGGCCAAGCACCACCTCGTAGGTCTGGGTCTGCGGGTCCGCCTCGGTGGCGAAGGACTTGAGGGTCACCGGCAGGCGACGCTCCGGCAGGTCGTCGAACACCGCAAACCCCGCGGCGCGCCTCGGCTCGCCCCGCACCACACGTTCCGGCACGTGGATGACGATCTCCAGGGCATCCGGATTCTGCAGGCTCACCACCGGCTCCTTGGCCTGCACGTTCTGGAAATTGTCGGCAAGCCGCCGGGCGACGATGCCGGCGAAGGGCGCCGTGAGCCGGGTATCGGCCAAATCCTTCTGTGCCGCCGCGAAGCGCGAGCGCGCCACCTCCATGGCGGTGCGCTTGCGGTCGACCTCCGCCCGTGCAACCGCCTGGCTCCGCTCCCAGAGCCGGCGCACCCGCTCGTACTCGGCGGTGGCGGCATCCAGCTCCGCTTGCGCCACGTCCAGCGCCGTCTGATAGGCGGCCGGGTCCAGCCGCGCCAGCAGGGCGCCGGCCTTGACCGCTTCACCCTCGGCCACCGGCAGCTCGACGATCTGCCCCGGCACGTTGAAGGCCAGCTCCACCCGCTGCACCGCCCGCACCCGGCCCGGGAAGCGCAGGTCGCTGCTCAGCTCCGCCGCGCTCACAACCTGCATCTGAGCCGGGCGGGAGACCTCGGTGGGCTCGATTGGGGGCGGCGTCGGCGCCTCGCAGCCGGCAAGCGCCAGAGCCAGCAGGGACATGACGGTGACCCTGCGCCGCCAGCCAGTGCTGCGAGGAGGGCTGCAGACCCGCTCGGGCGAGTCGACGGTCATGGGATGCTGGGGCATGCTGAGAAGGGTGGCGTCAAAACCTCGAATTCTGGGCGTCTGGGCCGCACGTCGCTCGCCAACGTCGCCCAAAATGGGCAGCGCCGATTGCGCCGACGCCGAATCGTTCACCAGTTCCAGGGCAGCATGCGTCCGGCGCGCCCCATGGTCGAATCCACGCCGGCGGCCATGATCGCCATCTGGCCGCGCATCCCCTGGACTTCGGTGGCCAGTACCGGCAGCGCGTCCATCTTCCGGTCCATCGCCGCCAGCCGGGTGTTCATGACGCGGATGTCGTCTGCCATCGCTGCAACGACACGGTACAGCGCCGGCATGACTTCGACGGAGCGGCTCATGCTGGACAGCACCAGGGCCACAGTCGCGCCGCTGTCGAAGTCGGGCGACACTTGCACGTATTCCCGCACCAGTGCCGCCTGCGTTTCGAATTGCTCGAGCCGCGCGCGCTCGGCAGGCTCCAGATTCGCAAGCAGGCGATTGCGTCGCGCCAGAGCGGCTTCGGGATCGGTCTGCGCGACCCTCGGCGGCGCGATCCGCGCCACAAAGTCCGTTGTGGCGCTCTGGGCGAGGTATATGCCGCCGCCGAGCATCACCAGAACGGCGACGACGAGCCCGACGCGCAGCCTTCGCTCGGCGCGACGGGCGGCCTCATAGCGCGCCTCGAAGTGCCGCAGGGCTGCGGTCAGCTCGGTAATGGCCGTTGCCGTCTGGGCCTGCTGATCGGTTGGATTAGGCATCTGGAGCCTCCGGGGCGGACAGCTTTCGGGCGGGAGCGCGACCGCATTGACGGTGGGGTGAAACGGGGGCCATCTGCAACGCGAGTTGTCTTACCCCCGCCGCCGACAGTCGCCGAGCACATTGCAGTCCACCACCCGCCGAAGCACCGCTGTGCCAGCCATCGCGTCGCCGCGCCTCAGACGGCGACATCTCGCTGCTTCACATGCTCGGCGTAGGAGCGCTCGTCTTCGGGGAAGTTTCGCTTGAAGAACTCGATCGCGAGCTCGTCATTCGGGGTCGTAGCCAGCGCTTTGAATGAAGTTCCCGTCAGACGCATACCTCTCCTGACGCTCCAGACGATAAGACTGAACAGCAGAGCGCCATACACCAGGGCCGCGAACAATTGCGTGGCGGGATCCTGGCCAAAGAGCTCGGGGACAGACTTGACATCGGTAATCACGGTCGCGCTGGCCAGATCCTCCCACCACTCCGCAAACAGCGTATAGGGGAGATAGCCCAACAGGAACCCAGGGAATGCGGCCATTGCGGTGGCGTACCCGAGGCCGAGCCGCATGTAGGTTCGGATCTCGCAGCCGATCATTGCCACTGAGCCGAACCCCTGCATCAGGGCACCCAGAACCATGACCCAAGTGGCGGTGTTCTGAAAGGGCAGCTCCCTGCCGAAAAGCTGCCAGCCGATCATGATCGCCACCCAGAGAATGACGAACTCGATGAAGATGGCGGTGAACGGCGACATCGACCCGAACATATACCGGGTCGCCCCGGAGATCCGCCACTGACCCTCAAACAGGCTGCAGCCGCGCTTCCGGTCATGCTTTAATCCCATAGAAATCTCAGGGGTCATCATGGCGCATTCTGTGCCGAAGCCGGTCTTTGCCATGCCGATCCCGGCGACGATTCCGACCAAGATGAGCCAAATGGCCGCACCCCAGCCGAAGTTGACGATCGCGTGCTGCCATCCCACTTGACCCTCAAGCGGGTCGTGCAGAAAGGAGCCGACGATGGCGTTGGCAAAGAATAGGAGCGCAAACACCACGATCCCGATCTGCAGCCAATTCCTGCCCGGCTTGTAGTCTTTACTCATGTCCCAGGCAATCCCGTCCAGCCACATCTTACCGCCGTGCTCGTAGCCGTACCGGGCGGTCCCGCGGTTCTCTTGCCCTTTGAACGCGTTGCCGACGCCGAGCTTCGTTATCCAGTAGAAGGTCAGGAAGCCGGCGGGCAGGATCGACACCACAAAGATCAGGGATGCAACCGACATCGACGAGATACCGCCAAGGAAGTGGTGGGTGGTGCAGCCATCGGCCAATCGCGTCCCCAGGCTGAACACCAGGCCACCCCAGAAGGCCAGCCACAGATTGGCTCGGGGATACCGCCGCCAGCTGCGCGACTCCCGCTCCATTCGGGTCACCAGCCAGGCGCCGAGGACGATGCCGATGATGCCCCAATGAACATCGGGCCGGTAGGCGCGCGACCACCAATCCAGCCCCGGTGCAAGCGTCTGCTCCAAGGCGGAGGTCATCTGTACCAGGCCGGTCGTGAGGTGGATCGGCTTGCCGAAGGCAACGTAATGCATCACCTCGGCGATACCAACGAAGACACCACTGACCCAGAAAGGCCATTGCTTGCGAAGGCTGAGCTGGAAATTCATACGACCCTCCTTTTCAGAACCATTGCAGAGCCATTGCAGAACTATTGCAGAACCATTGCAGGAGCGTTGCAGAACGAAGGACGCCTTGGACTGCCGACCCAGCCCTACACGCAGATCAGCGCGAGCTTGGCGTCGCCACAGGTACGATGGTGGCTCTCGGGTAGGGGTTTGGAACTTTAGGCATGATCACAACCGCGTAGACTCAGGTCAAACGACTCGGCACCCAAAATGGGCGTGATCGCTTTCTTGATGAACCATGGACCGAGCCGGCCGCAGATGCCTGGCTGCGCGCCGACGCCGGGCTCTGAACTGGCATTCCTGCACCCAAATTGGGCGCCCGGCCTGTGCGTTTTGCGCTCGACGCGGATAGCCTTACGGATCGACTTGAGGTGCTCCAGGGGAGCGTCAATCGATTGGCGCCTCCCTGCGGCGATAACGCCCGATACGGGCAGCTCGAATAAAGCGAGTTGCTTTTGCGCGACAGGATGTCCTGCTATGTCTCAAGCGCCTTGGCGTTCGAGAGACGGAGCGAAGCGAAAACCGCGTTTTCACTTCACGTCTCCAAATAGGCCATTGCAGGCATGTTGCGAGGCCCCGATCACTCGCTGTCTCCCGGGCGCGAGCGCCCGGCCGACAGTTGAACGAGCCCAGGTACCGACATCAGCCACACGCAGACGAATGAACCCCATCAACACGCGCTGCGTTTTCGGCCTTGCGCTTGTCTTGTTGCTGCTCGGCGTCTGGAGCGGCTCGGCTTGGTCCGCTATGCCTACTGAGGTACAGACGGCCTTTCGCCCGGCCTTGAACAGCTACCAGGATGCTGAGCTTGACGGGATCTCAGCGCGACTGCTCCACCGGATCCAAGCAAGCGCCATTTAATCTGGGCGCCACGCTCATCTTCCTGTACGCCGTCATCCACACGTTTATGGCGAGCCGGTTTACGGCCATGAGTCAGGCCCGGCGCCAGGCACACCAGGAAAGAATCCGCCTCGGTGAGGCGCGCGAAGCAACCGGCGATCTGTTGGCCGGTGTCTACCACTTTCTCGGCGAGGTAGGGGTCGTTTTCGGGCTCTGAATCATTCCGCTGATGCTGGCAATCACGCTGTTCTACGACTGGGCAACCCTGGTGCAGTATATCGATCATGGCGTTGATCTGACCGAGGCGGCCTTTGTGGGCGTCATGATGGTGCTGGCCGCCACCCGGCCGATCCTAAGGCTGGGCGAGCAGATCATGACGCGCATCGGCCGCCTTCTCGGCGGCACTCTGGCGGCCGTTTGGATGATCGTGCTGACAGTCGGCCCGCTGCTCGGTTCGATCATCACGGAGCCCGCGGCGATGACGGTCTCGGCACTGCTGCTGTCGCAGAAATTCTACGATCTGCGCCCCAGCAACCGCCTAAGGAAGCGCTCGACAAGCGCTTCGAGGAGATCACCCGCTACCAAAAACGCCGATTCCGACCTTTGCTGCTGTCCGAGGCGGAGCGTAGCGAGTTTCGCGACCCCGATTGGGACCAGCGTGAAGATGCCGTGCCCGTCTGGATCACGCTCGTTCATCTCCTCTTCATGGCCTGGACCATCATTAACGCCCATCATGGCGCCCTGTTCAGCCTCGGGCTTTTGTTCTTTCTCGGCTTCGCGCAGGTCACCGCACAGCATCAAAATCGCATCGATCTGCAAACACCGCTGTTGGTCGGGTTCTTCCTGGCCGGGTTGGTCATCCACGGCGGCTTACAGGGTTGGTGGATTGCGCCCGTCCTCGGGAGCCTGAGCGAGGTTCCGCTGATGCTAGGTGCGACCCTGCTCTCGGCGTTTAACGACAACGCGGCGATCACCTATCTCAGCACCTTGGTGCCTGGGTTCACCGACAGCTTGAAGTACGCGGTGGTGGCGGGCGCTGTCACCGGCGGCGGCCTGACCGTGATTGCCAACGCACCCAATCCAGCGGGCCAATCGTTGCTCAAGAAGCACTTCGATGACGTCGTGGCGCCGCAGGCCCTGTTCTTGGCGGCTCTCGCGCCGACCAGCATCCTTTGGCTCTGCTTCGCGTTTCTGTGAGCGAGGTACTGATGGGGCCTGGATCACGCGGAGCTGAACCGTTCCGGGGTTTCTGTCGATCACAACAAGCGAGATCATCCAATGTCCACAACACCGCAGACGAACTATGCTACTGGCGCGCGCGATCCCCGCCGCTGGTGGGTCCTCTTTGCCTGCGTACTCGCCGTGCTGACGGTGGCCCTGCATTCGGGAATGCTGACGCTGCTGGTGCCGGCGATCCAGAACGAGCTCGACGCCACCCAGGCCCAGATCGGCCTGATGACGAGCATTTCGGCACTGATGCTTACGCCTTCATCCTCGTCGGCGCGATGCCCGGCGACCTCTACGGCCGCAAGCGCTGCATGCTGCTGGGCACTGGTGGCATGGTGCTTGCCGCCGTGCTCTGCACGGTTGTCCCGGGGGGCCAACGCGCTGATCGCGGTCGTCTTCCTTTCAGCATCGCGGTGGGGATGTTCGCGAGCCGGTTTGCGCCGCGGGTGCTGATCAGCGGCGGAACCGCGCTGTGCGCGCTGGACCTGTTGCTGTTCGCAAGCCTTCTCGCACCTGACATAGCGCTTGGGCCTGCTTAGTGGTCGTTGGGGAGCTGGGCGACCTCGGCGGGGTCCAGGCTGGTCATCATCGCCATGGCCGCATCGTCGAGCCCGCTGCGGCTGATCCGCTGGTCGACGGCACTTGGGCGATCGCGCCGCCTGCTCCTATTGCCTGGCCCGGACTCCTGCGCCAGCGTTTTGCCAGCTGATGATGCCCGACAGGCCTGAAATGCCCACGTTGGTCCTGCGAAACGTCCCCGAAGACCTCTATCTGCGGCTCAAGGAGACGGCGGCCGAGCATCGTCTGTCGATGACCCAATAGGCCATCGTCCGGCTTGGCGCCGCTTTGGATGGGCGGGCGGATGCGTCCGCCAGGCCGGATCCGGATGCGACGCTTGACTGGTTGCGTCGAGAGGTGTGTTCCCTGCCGTTGATCGAGCGTCGCGACGATGATGCCATCCTCGGCTACAACGCCGATGGCCACTTCGATTGATCTTGCCGTCGACACCAGTGCGCTGACCGCCATCCTGCTGGGCGAGGTCGAGGCGCCGTCGTTGTTGGGCAGGTTAAAGGCCGCAGCGGCCATTGGTCTGTGTGCACCCAATCGTACCGAGCTCTTGGTGGTGATGCAGAGCCACCTCGGCGATATCGGCGTCGAGCGCGCCAAGGAATTTCTCGCCATGGAGCAGGTCGCGACCGTCCCGCTCGACGCAGACCTCGCCGATGCCGCCGCCGACGCCTATCGCCGCTTCGGCAAGTGGCGGCATCCGGCCGGCCTCAACTTCGGAGACTGCTTCTCCTACGCGCTGGCGATCCGCGAGCGCGCACCCCTCCTGTTCAAGGGCAATGACTTTGCCAAGACCGACGTCAGGACGGCGCATTGACCACACTCTGGCCCGTCCATGCTATTGACTTAAGCCTAGCCGGCAGCGCAGAGGCCACTCGCCGGCTAAAGCCTGCGCACCCCGGGGCGGCGCTCTCTGTGGTGCGCCGGCTAAAGCCTGCGAGTATCCCGCAAGGTTCGGTCCTTCAGTCAACGGCAGTGACCCCGGCCCGTCCCCGTCCCTGTCATCAGCGCAGACACCAGGCATAGCAGTGCCCATCCTCGACCTCGGCCCCCTAGACCACCTTCTCGAAGCCCGGGAATGCCCGGCCGAAGGCCCACCAGGGCGCGCAGTTAGCTGATCCAGGATCCGTCGGCGGCGCCCAGGCGCTCGCCAGGCATGACGGTGGGGATGCCGGGCGGGTAGGGCAGCAGGCCGACGCCGACGGCCGTGTCGGGGATCCGGTCGAGCGGGAGCAGGTCGGCGTCGCCGTCCTGGAGCCGGGGGTCACGGGGTTCAGGTCACGGGGGTCATCAAGGGGGTCTCACATCACAGGCCCCACATCACACACCACGATGTTACGTGTGAGACCTGCCGCGCCCCGNGNCCCCGCCCCGCGCGCGGAAACCCCGCCCCGCGCTGCTGACCCTCGGGGGTTGCCTGATCAGCATGCGGCGGATAGTCTTGGTAGCGGCGGCTGATGCGAGCAGCCGGGGAGCGTCGTTGGCGCTGGCGGGTCGCCTTGGTCGCGATCGTCCGTTGAATTAGTCGTGGTCTGTCCCGGAATAAGCTCCCAAAGTGGGTGCTCCATCTGCCGTCCGCGAGCATGGTGCGCAATGCTGGACTGTGCTGCGCTAAGCTTTCCCGACACTTGACTATCAGCGAAGAGGCATTTACGGCAATGACCAAGCTTTTCCCTATTAATGCGCTTGCGTTTTTCATTACCTTGAGTGCCCCATCGGCTTACTCCGCGACAATACCGATTGACGGCCTTCTTTACCAATACGCATTCGATGATTATGGATTTATCGACGCAGGCCAAATCAACAATTCGGCACCAGAGGCTGCGGGTGCAGGCCCCAGTCCCACTTATGGCAACGGGTCAGTCTCACACGGAAACCAAGACCTCAGATATTCAGTCCCGAACAACGCTGCGTCCGGATTCGTTTTACGTGCCACGGACCAGAACTATGGCAAGATATCTTCCGGGTACTATCCCAACACGGACAGCTTTACCTTTTCCGCAAACTTCCGACTGGATACTTTTTCCTCAGAGCATGCCTCTACTAACTCTGACGGCGACACATCGTATTTCACTCCGCTACTCGTGATTCAAGGCGGAGACTTTCGAGAAGGCGCACACTTGGGGATCAACAACGCAACCGAGGAAATTTTCTGGAACGTTCAGGCCGGCGCTTACACTGAAAGCACCATGACCCGAACAGCGGCCCCTTTCACGGTGAAAGATCTTTCTAAATGGCATAATGTAACTGCGGTATGGGATCGCTCAGCCGCAGAATCGCTACTCTACCTCGATGGTGTCCTCAGAGAACGGTCGCCAGCAAGCTCTCTATCGCCTATCGAGCCATCCTGGGATATGCTAATAGGAGCTTACAGGTACAGTTCGGCCCGCGGTGGTTACGACTCTCCATATCGGTCTGGAGATGCATTGATAGATGACGTGCGTATCTACAATCGCGCCCTATCACCCGAGGAATCATTTGAACTCGCGGTAAACATGTCTCCGCGGATCGGTCTAGGAAGTGAAGTTCTTGTTTCGTTTGATGGTGACCAGCGAACGTTTTCGGTTCCGGTTGGATACCAGAATGCCATCGATCAAACAGGCCTTGCCTTGAAGAGCGGAGCAGAAGTACAAGCAAACGCTTCTGTCTCCTCGCAGTATCTCGCTAGCTCCAAGGCTCTCGATGAGGTCTTGAAGGCAACACCGTATGAAGTCCAGACCGTCGTTGCGGAGAAGGTCGCCACTAATGCCCTTGGAACATATGCGAACGCCGCCCTGCAGGGCCTAGTAAATACCAGCTTGGCTGCTTTGGTGCGTGGTGGGACTGTGTCGCCGGAGTCTGTGGGACAAGAACTCCTCAACATTATGACTAGCGAACACATGCTGACTTCGCAGTTGTATCTTGGCATGGCAGAAGGCTTTGCCCTAATGATGGATGGGTTTATTGACGATTTCGTGCTTGCGCGAAATGAAATCATTGGTGCGCTTAATTCGAACGCGGTTATCCCGGTGTCTAAGATCGAGACGGCCAGGAATTTGAAGCGCGAAATTGACGTCGCAGCATTCATCGTAGCTGAGCTTGCCGATGCTGCGTTCCCTGGCGAACCATCGGAAAGCGTTGCGAAGAACTTCTGGACTGCTGTAGAAAACGTGGCTTGGGATGCGATCAAGTCTTTTGCCAGTGAGGCGAAACAGGCCGAATCGATAATAGAGGTCGCAGACGACGTAAGGAATATCGATGACATCTCAAAGTTGGTGCTAGACTTAACTGATGTCCAGGCAAAAGCCAAGAACAGCCCGTTTGAGTTTTTGAAAGAGTACGAAAATCTCGCGCGAGAGCGCGGCTTCGTATACGGCACAGCTCCGCAGGATCCCGAGAGAATATCTCGCATACCTCCAGATTCCGTTGGTACCGTTAAGTTTCCTCATAATGTCGCAAGTGATGGCGCCAATGCGAAGCTCTTCGATTTCGACGTCGCAGAGGGGGCCGGGGTGCGTGTGGATCCACCGATAGCGGTTGGGTACGACTTTCGCACGGGCGACGGCGACCCGAACTTTATGGGAGTTAAGTTGCCAGTTATTGAGGATACACTGTACGATCTATGGCTTTTCGATAACGTAGGGAGCGCATTCGACACAGGTATTGACTTGACCGGCGGCGTTTGGTTTGACTTTACCACTGGGCTCTCTGCATTCGGTGTTGGCGTAGGCGGCATCAATGCGTTTAGAATTCTTGGAATTGAAACCGACGACGCTGAATGGTTTGTGAGTGAACTCTATTTTGTAGAATCAGGCAGGTTTACCGGCTCGCAGACGCCGGTCTTTGGGAGCGCCGGAGTGCCGACGCCGAGCGCTCTGCTTCTTCTCATTACGGGCATCGTCCTTTTGCATGGGCAGTATAGGCAATGGTTTCAGGGTGATGCGTACGTCAACAGTTTAAAGGGAACCTCGAAAAATAGCGTTTCGCGATGCGTCAGGCGCGCGCTGGTCGAGGCGGGGGCACGGTTCGAGCGCGAGCGCACCGTAGTAGCACTGCGCGTGTATGATCGCGAGCGATAGCAGAGACCGGAGACCGTGGGGGGGAAGTCTCACACGTAAGGAGACCGTGGGGGTCAAGTCTCACACGTAACATCGCGGTGTGCGATGCGGCACACTTCCGGGGCAGGTCTCACACGAAACGTCGTGGTGTGCGATGTGAGACCTGCACCTGCGGTGCAGGAGGCTTCAGATGCGTGATTGCAAGACCTATCCCCAGAGGCTTCATGCTGGTCGAACCAGGCCCGCAGGAGGCGCCCCTGTGACGCGTCCCGCCGCTCGATGAGCAGGATGCCGATCGCCAGTTCCTGAAGGCTGATGACCGATAGGAACAGGTCGCTCGTTTGGACCGGCTCGGCCCAACGCGCTACGCCGGCATCGGCCTTGCCAGATCGGACCTTGCGCAGCTCCGACACGACGTTGGTGTCGAGCAGAAACATCAGGACAGATCGGCTGCCCGGGCGACGTCTTGCAACTGCGGCGGCTCGAAATCGATGTCTTCGACGCCGGGCATGGCGAGTAGATCGGCAATATTGCGATCTGTCCCGCAGAGTCTGCGGTAGTCGTCTATCGACAGCAGCACATAGCTCGCGCGGCCTTGGTCGGTGATGAAGACCGGCCCTTGATCGGCGGCGTGGAGCTGCGCGGTGATCTGTTCGGCAGAGATGTTCATGTCGTGGCTGCGCTGGGGGCACAGTGGGCGAGGCTGTTGGGTCGGAAATCTCGTGATGCCGGACAGTGTAGTGGATCGTCCACCAGCGAAAAAGCGGCCATCCGGCCGCTTTCTTGTCGCTCAGTCCACGCCGGCGGAACCGCGCTGCTCGCGCTGGCCCTGTTGCTGTTTGCGGGCTTGCTCGGCCCGGACATCGGTACTTGGACATTGGTGCCGCCCATGCTGGTGCTGGGCGCCGCTTACAGCATCGCCAATATCCCTCGGATGAAAAGACCGCGGGGATCAGGTCTCAGACGTAACATCGCGGTGTGCGATGTGAGACCCCCGCGGTGTGTTTACCCACGGCATTGACCGCATGTTCGTCGTCTCGATCGGCATGCTGACGCTGGCGTTGCTGACCTGGGTCGGCTTGCGGCCACGCCGGTGGCGCCGGTGAATACGCTGACCTTTACTGTCTATCCTGAGCCAGCGACGCTTTACTCCCGCGCTTGACCGCGGCCGAGCAGATCACGCGCATCGGCATTCTCCCGGTCGGCCTGCGCCAGGCGGTCCAGCGCGCCGGTGTCCGTGATACTGAGATCGGCGATGGACTCGGGGGCAAGATCGTGGGCGGCGACGCGGTTGCGATGCATGGCGGCCTGGGGATCGTCCATAGTGTAGACGCGGCTGATCGGTGGTGGGCGCAGGGCGCCCTCGTCCTGCACCATCGCGCGCAGGATGCGGATTGCCTCGCCGCGGGCGCGGGCGAAGCTGGTTTCGGTCTGGTCGATCCAGGCGGCAAAACACAGCTCGACATCACTGCCATCCTTTTCGTCGATCCAGACGTCGCTGGCGGGGTCATCGAGCACGAAAGGCAGGGTAGCCAGCTGCTCCTGTGCGCGGTCGCGGAGTCGGGCCATGTCGGCAGTCGGGTCGATGTCGATGGAGAAGGTGAAGCGGCGCTCGGGGTTGCTGGTGAAGTTGACGATGCGCGACTTGAAGACGGTCGCGTTTGGTACGCGGATCATGTTGCCGTCGAGGGAGAGCAGAATCGTGGCGCGCGAGGTCAAGCGCACGACCTTGCCCACATCCCCCTCGATCTCGACCAGGTCGAAGGGGCGGAATGGCTGGCGGATGGACAGCATGATGGACGCGATGAAGTTCTCGACCGTATCCCGCACGGCAAAGCCGATGGCGAGACCGATGACACCCGCGGCGCCAAGGATCGAGCCGAGCAGCGCCGTGGCGTCGAGCATGTCGAGCGCGACAACCAGCCCGGCAATCAGGAAGACAAGCCGCACGAGCTGCCGGTAGATGCCGGCGATAAAGGTGTTGGGTGCGATGCGTGCCCAAATCGGTAGTGCCCCTGTCAGCCGGCCGAGCAGATAGATGGCAAGCAGGCTGGCCAGCGCCACGCCAATCAGTGGCAGCGCAGCGAGCGTCTGCGCGGCGCGCTGTATGAAGCGGTCGAGTGAGGGCAGGAGCCGCTCTTCGAGCCCGGTCGCGGTGGTCAGCCGGTTATTGATGGCTGCAACTCCGTCGATCCGGGTGACGATCTGCGCGAGACGTGCAAGCGATGTGTTGTCCCGCGTCTCGCCGGTGAGGGTGACGACACCCGACTCGACCGTCAGCTCAACGCCATCGTAGCCGTCCAGCTCGTCAAGGATCGTCCGCAGGCGCTTGGCGATGGCATTGTCCGTCGCCGGGTTGTGCGGGGCACTGATCGGACTCTCGGGTTGAGAGGGTGCTTCCGTCTGTGCGGCGGCGGGTGTCGCACAGACGAGCAGCACGCAAAGGGCGCCGAAGAGCGGCCGCGTGATCTGGTGCATTGCGGTGTTCCCTTTGGTGAAGGGTCAACGACGGTCGGCGCTCCGATGATCGGGGCCACGTCGCGCCGTCCGGTCCCCTTGGGTGTTTGCGGCTGTGATGGCGTCTCGATCACATTCCGGGTCCACCGGCGACCGCATAGCTTGAGCGCCCGGCTCGCATGCTGCACGTCCGCAGTGCCCGGAATGGGCGGGGCCGTCAACGTTGCGGCCACTGCTGCGCGCCGTGAAGAACGCGCAGTATCACGATCTCGTTGTCGGAGACTGTGTATGGGACGAGGTATGGGGTGCCTGTGACCATGAGCTCGCGGGTGTCGAGGACCCGACCCGGTCGGCCCAGGCTGGGATTGTCGGCAAGGCGTTCGATGGATATGCGTATGCGTTGCGCGATCCGCGCCGCGGCCGTTGGATTGTCCCGCGCGATGTAGGCGCGAAGATCTCGCAGATCCCGCCGGGCGAGCCGATGCC